>Ga0115561_1001902_pt1 | contig 14390 bp, 13 predicted proteins | sample COGITO_mtgs_1105_4_FD_87201 | JGI IMG/M metagenome (GOLD analysis project Ga0115561, IMG submission 87201) | Pelagic marine microbial communities from North Sea - COGITO_mtgs_110512 | ecosystem: Environmental > Aquatic > Marine > Epipelagic | place: Germany:Helgoland, sampling site Kabeltonne...
ACGATGCGGGCAATGAGCTCGCGCTGATCGAACTGAACCTTATGGTCGGGCGAAACGATGCCATGGATTTCGTCCGGGTCGTAGTAGGGCGCCTCGGGCTCGCGCTCGGGCAGGAAGCTGCGCGTCGGCGGCTTGAACTGGGCCACGATCTCGCGGCAGATTTCAAACGCATGCGCTTCGCTGTCGGCTGGATAGTCCACCGTGCCTGAAACCTGGGTGTGCAGGTCGCAGCCGCCGATCTCGTCAGCGGTGTGCTCCTCGCCGGTGGCAGCCTTGACCAGCGGCGGGCCGCCCAGGAACACCCCGCCGGTGCCACGCACGATGATGCTGTAGTCGCACAGCGCCGGAATGTAGGCGCCGCCGGCCGTGCAGTGGCCGAAAACGATGGCGACCTGCGGTACGTTGGCTTTCGACAGCAGGCACTGGTTGCGGAAAACCTTGCCGCCCTCGATGTACACGCCCGAGAGTTCTTCGAGAAAGGCGCCGCCGCTGTCGCACAGGTGGATCACCGGCAAATGGTTTTCCAGCGCGATGTCGAGCAGGCGGCTGAGCTTGCGCGGCGTCAGGGTGTACCAGACGCCGCCCTTGACGCTGGAGTCGTCGGCGTGGATCAGCACTTCACGGCCACTGACCACACCCAGGCCGGTGACGACGTTGGCGCCCGGGACCTCGCCGTTGTAGTCATCGCAGGCAGCCAGGGCCGAGAATTCGAGGAAGGGCGTGCCGGGGTCGAGCAGCAGATCCAGGCGCTCGCGCACCAGCAGCTTGCCCTGATCGCGCACACGCTTGATCTCGTGCGCCGGGCGCTGGTGGCGGGTGATCTGCATGCGCTCACGGTACTTCGCGACAATGGCTGTCATTGCCTTGTAGTTGCCACGGTACGCCGGGGACGAAGTGTCGATGCGGGATTCGATACGTTTCATGGTGTGAGTCAAACGTGTTGGGGCTCAGGCGTCGGCCAGCGTCAACAAAATTGCCTTGAGGCCGAAGGTGGCGCCAACGCCAAAATGCACGGCCTGTATGCGCGCCTCGCGGGGCGCGAACAGCGTGGTTTCGAGCTTCATGCTCTCGATCACCATCAGCGGCTGGCCGGCGTTCACCATGTCGCCCTCGCACACCTGGACGGCGATGACGGTCCCGGGCATCGGTGCGACCAGTGTGTCGGACGCGCCGGTGCGGGCTTGTCCGGCACCACCCGCGGCGTCCACCGTCTCGATCTCGATGGCGCCGCTGAGGTTGCTGTGCAAGAAAGCCGACTTTTCACTGCAAGCGACCCAGACAGCGTGTTCCTGTCCGTCGATGTGGAAGCGCTGGCGGCCGTCGGGCAGTCCTTCGGCGCGCGCGTCAATGCGACGACCGTCTCGCACAATGGAAAATCCTCCATGGATGCTGCGGGTTACCACAACGTCATGGGTTTGTCCGTCTATCAGGTAGCGTCGGCGCATCGTCAATTCCTCCAGGCACCCATTGCGGCATGCATCGAGGGCACGCTGCGCACCGAGCGCAGCAACTCGCGATCAGACAGCACGGCCGCGACGATGGCCATGTCGGTGTCGGCCTCGCTCTGAGGTGGGGCGCGCAGCTCGTCGGCGCAGCGCGTCAGCATGCCGGTGTCGGCTCGGCCTTCCATGAATTCGGGGTGCAGCAGAACACGGGTCAGGTAGCGCGCATTGGTGGTCAGGCCCAACAGCACGGTGTCCTGCAGCGCGTGCACTGAACGCGCGATGGCCTCGTCGCGCGTGGCGCCGTGGCAGATGATTTTGGCGATCATCGGGTCAAAGGCGGCGGTCACGGCCTGGCCTTCGCGCACGCCTGAGTCGACGCGCACGCCAGGCCCCGCAGGCGCTTGCCAGCGCAGGATTTTGCCGATGGCCGGGCGGAAGTCATGCGCCGCGTCCTCGGCATAGAGCCGGCACTCAATGGCATGGCCTTGCTGCGCGATATCGGACTGGGCGAAGGCCAGTGGCTCGCCGCGCGCCACCCGCACCTGCTCGCGCACCAGGTCGATGCCCGTGACCATCTCGGTCACCGGGTGCTCGACCTGCAACCGCGTGTTCATCTCCAGAAAATAGAACTCGCCACCGGCGCCATAGATGAATTCAACCGTGCCGGCGCCGCGGTAGCCGCATGCGCGGGCAATGCCCGCCGCAGCCTCGCAGATATCGAGCCGCTGCTTGCCGGTCAGCGCGGGCGAGGGGGTTTCCTCGATGATCTTCTGGAAGCGCCGCTGCACCGAACATTCGCGCTCCCACAGGTGGACAACCTGGCCGGAATCATCGCCCAGCACCTGCACCTCGATGTGGCGCGGGCGCTCGACGTAGCGTTCGACGAACAGGCGGCCGTCGCCAAAGTAGCGCTCGCCCTCGCGGCGCGCGGTGGCAACCTCGGCCTCGAGCTGGGCCAGGTCGCGCACGATGCGCATGCCCTTGCCGCCACCACCTGCCGAAGGCTTGATCAGCAGCGGAGAGCCCACTTGGCGGGCGCGTTCGAGAAAAGTCGCCGGGTCCTCGTCCTCGATCGCGCCAGGCGCGACGGGAAATCCGCGTTCGGCCACAAAGTTGCGGGCACGCACCTTGTCACCCATCAGCTCAATGGTGTCGGCACGCGGCCCGATGAACACGATGCCTGCCTGCATCAGAGCACGGGCAAAATCCGCGTTCTCGGACAAGAAGCCGTAGCCGGGGTGTACCGCCTGCGCCCCCGTGCTGCGGCAAGCTTCGACGATTTGGGCGATGTCGAGGTAGGCTGCCACCGGCGTCGCACCGTGCAGCTCGACGGCCTGGTCGGCTTCGAGTACAGCCGGACTACCGGCATCCACCGCATGGTGAGCAACCACGGTGGAAAGCCCCATGGCCTTCAGACTGCGGTGAATCCGCAGCGCGATTTCCCCCCGGTTGGCGATCAGAACTTTTTGGAATACCGGCATATGAGGACAGGTCAATGGCGACGCAGGTATCAGTCAAGCACCGGCAGGGGCTCGGATGCACGCTCGAATCGGGCGTTCTTGGCATCTGAGCGCAATACCAGAATACTGCTTGGCGAGTGGCGAACTCCGGGCGCGAAGCTGATCGGTGATGCCAGGCCATCGGTGCTGAAGTTTTTTGTCGCTTCGAGCTTGTCGACCACGCAGGCGCGCGTCAATGCCTTGCCACAGCGTTTGATGGCATCTTCCATCAACAGCGCGCCAACGTAGGCCGTGATCGAGTAGCGGTTGAGCGATTTCAGCTCGTCTGATGAAAGGTACTTCTGGGCCAGTCCCATGAACTTGGCCATCCCCGGGACAGACAGGTCTGTCAGAGGCGGCACGTAGTCGGCGACGAAGTAGCCATCTCCCGCGGCGCCGGCGAGCGCCTGCACCGGGGTCAGATGGGCCGAGTGCACCGCCAGAATGGTCAGCGGCATCTGGTTTTTGGCAGCTTCCTTCATCAGCATGGAGTGCTCGGCCACCACGCCACCCGACAAGAGGAAGGTCGCTCCGGCCTGCTTCAGGCTGAGCATCTCGGCCGAGAAATCCTTGGTGCCGCGTTTGAAGGAGATATCGGACACGCTGTTGAGTCCGAGTTCCTTGACGGCCTTCTGGTAGCCACAACGCACGTCGCTGCCGAACTCGTCGTCCTGGTAGACGATCGCGAACTTCTCCTTCTGCAGCTTCCTGCTCGTCACCATGGACTTCATCGCGGTGCTGACCTCCTGGCAATAGGTGGGCCCGACCACGAACACGGTCTTGTTGGGTGGCGTGAAATGCGCTGCCGCCACCGCCATGGCGTTGATCGTCGGGATCTGCTGCTCGTTGATGTAGGGAAGCATCGCCTGCAACATCGCCGACCCCGAGGTGCCGACGAGCCCGAAGATGTTCTCGACCTCGACCAGTTTCTTGACGCCTTGCAAGGCGCGCTGTGGCACGTAGCCGTCGTCGCCCTGGCGGATATCCACCTTGCGGCCGTTGATGCCTCCGCGAGCGTTAACGTCTTGTTCCCACACCCTCAAGGCGAGCATATGGGCCTTGCCCAGCAGGCTTGGCGGGCCGCTGACGGGCGTCACCGAGCCGAGAACGATCTTGGTGTCGGTCACGCCAGGCTCCGCTGCTACCGGTGTTGCGGCAAGGCCGACCGCAATGCCGATCAGGCTGGCGACCGCGAGTCTGTTGAGTTTTTGAATCATGAAAGGTACTCCTCTATCAATGGGTGAGACGTGGATGGAGCTCATTGCTCGACGAGAAAATCGAATGCACGTTCGAACTTGCCAGTGGTCACGTTAGCCTTCAGCAGGATGGGGCGCGTGCCGGACTGGTGGATATTGGGTCCAAACGTGAGCGGCGCCATGATCCCGTCGCGGTTGAAATTTTTCGTTTGCCGCAACTTCTCGACCACGCAGGCCCGCGACGGGTTGTTGCCACAGGCGACCAGGGTCGCTTCCACGAGTTGCGCGCCGACATGTTGGGTCTGCGGGTATCGAATCAATGGCTTTAATTCGTCCGCGCTCAAGTGCTTGTGGGGCTGTGCGGCTCGCCTGCCGATGCACTGTTCCTTCACGGCTTGGGCGTGTTCACATTGGAGCTCAGTGCCGAGACTATCCTTCTGGCAGACCAGTCCAAACTTGGTGCTCTGCAGTTCTTGAGAAATCACCAGATGTTTCATGCTCGCAGCGACCTCGTGGAATAGGTCACACCGATATTGAACAGCGTCTGGAGCGGCGGATTGCCGATGATGCTCTGCGGTCCTCTGAGCGGAATCACCACACCAAGCACTTTTTCGCTGGTCACAACTGGATCGGCTGCATGAGCGCTACCAAGGGAATAGCGGATGGCCAACGTGTGGATTTTTCGCATCTCAGGTTTCCTTTTGAGCATCAGCAGCGGCGGTCGTCCCCCGCCGCGGTGCTTAGAAGCGGAAGGGCCAGTTGGTCCAGTAGTGCTTGATGTCGCGCCAGCGTCCCACCAACCCGTCGGGTTCAAAGCGCAGGAACAGCACGATCGCGAGCCCGTATATCACGCCTTTGATTTCGTAGGCGGCAGTGGAGCCCGACCCGCCGAAGCTGGCGCCGATCATGCCGAACACAAAACCCAGTCCTTCATTCAGCAAGACGATAAAAGCAGTGCCGAGCAAGGCTCCGGCCACCGTGCCGAGTCCACCGACGATGAGCATCGAGAGTGCCTCGATCGATATCAGCAGGCTGAAGCTGTCGACATTCAGGTAGCGTGTGTAAAACGCCAGCAGTCCGCCGGCGATTCCCGTGTAGAAGGCGCTGATCATGAACGCCAGCAACTTGTAGCGGATCAGGTTGACGCCCATCGCCTTGGCGGCGATGTCATGCTCTCGAATGGCCAGGAAAGCCCGGCCGATGCGACTGCGCAGGATGTTCAGGGTAATGAAGGTGAACACCACCAGGAATGCGAGAACCACGTAGTAGTAACCGCGCTCGGCGCCAAGTGGGTGGCCGAACAAGGAGGGCTGCGGGACCGTCAGGCCTTCCGACCCACCCGTGAGGGTGCCGCCATTGAGAATCAGATGGTTGATGATCACGGCGAAGGCCATTGTCGTAATGGCCAGGTACAGGCCCTTGAGCCGCAGCGACGGTATGCCCACGATGACGCCCGCGATGGCTGCGCTCACGCCGCCGGCCAATATGGCCGGCGGCATTGACCAACCCAGCTTGCTGGCCACGATGCCGGCCGTGTAGGCGCCGACCGCCAGAAACCCGGAGTGCCCGAGCGAGATCAGCCCGGTGGTGCCGGTCAGCAGATTGAGGCCCAGCACCCCCACCGCCGTGATCAGGAGCAGCAGCAGCACAGATACGTAGTACGTGGGCAACACCAGCGGCGCCGCGAGCAGGAACGCCACCAGCACACATGACCAGAAGACGACAGCGACCGAGTCGGTCAGTGCCAGCAGTTCCCGATAGTTTTGCTTGAAATTTCCGCTACGCATCAGACACGCTCGATATCAGGTTTGCCGAACAGGCCGTAGGGTCTGACCATGAGGACGACGAGAATAAGGACAAAACCGGCGATTTCTTTCATGCCGCGGCCAATGTAACCTTCGGACAGGTTTTCGACGACGCCGATCAGAACGCCACCCAGCGCGGCACCGAACACCGAGTCCAGTCCGCCGAGAATCACCGCCGGAAAGCTGCGCAGACCCGTTGTCCACATGCCGGGATTGACGTCGTAGATGACGCCGATCAGCACACCGGCAATGGCGGCGAGACCGGCCGACAGGGCCCACGACAGCGCGAAAATGCGCTTGACATTGATCCCCATCAGCAGCGCCGCGGTCTGCAGGTTGGCGGTCGCGCGCATCGCGATGCCGACCCGTGAATAGCGGAAGAAGGCCCAAAGACCGACCAGCACCGCGGCCATGAGTCCCAAGGCGTAGAGTTGTGCCGGGTACAGACCGGCCGGCCCGATCCTGATGACTTCGGTGGACAGGCCTGTATTCAGCGGCATCGGGTCGGCGCCCCAGATGAGCACGACTACCGAGCGCAGAATCACGGCCAGCCCGATGGTCACCATCACCGTCGAAAAGACCGGCTGGCCGAGCATGGGCCGGATCAGCAAAACCTCGACCACCAGACCGATCAGTACCGAGATCGCCACCGTTGCCGCGAGCATCGGCCAGAAGCCAAAGTGCAAGGTGCCCGCCAGGGTGAATGCGATGTAGGACACCAGCATCATCATCTCGCCCTGGGCGAAGTTCACCACGCCGGTGGCGCGGTAGATCATCGCAAAGCCCATGCCGATGAAGCCATAGATCAGACCGACGGCCATACCGGAAATGAGCAGCTGAAGAAAATAGTCCATCAGGCAGTTCCCCCGCCGTAAATGATCGCGATCTCGCGAGAAAAAGTCTTTTCGATCACGTTGCGGCGCACTTTCTGGGTGGCGGTGAGTTCACCGTCATCGTGGTCGAGTTCCTTTTCCAGGATCAGGAACTTGCGGATATTTTCGACTCGCGCAAACAGTTTGTTGACGCGCTTGACGTCTTCGTCGATCAGCTCGCGCACCTCGGGCAGCAAGGCCAGGCTCTTGTAGGTGGTGTAGGCCAGCTTGCGCTCCTGTGCCCACTTGCCCACCGTTTCGTAGTCGATCTGGATCAGCGCGGACAGAAAATGGCGGCCGTCGCCCAGAATGATGGCTTCGCGCACGTACAGGCTGTCCTTGAGTGCGTTCTCGATTTCGGACGGGGCGATGTTCTTTCCCCCGCTGGTGATGATGATGGCCTTCTTGCGGTCGAGGATCATCAGTTCGCCGTTGTCGGCGAGTGCCACGATGTCGCCGGTGTGCAGCCAGCCATCGACCACGGTCTTGGCGGTGGCGCCATCGTCGTGGAGATAGCCCTTGAACACGGCGGGGTGCTTGACGATCAGCTCGCCGTCGTCGGCGATCTTCCAGTTCAGGCTGTCGATCGGCAGTCCGGTGGCGCCCAGCCTGGCCGCTTTTTCATGCTGGAAGAAGACCACCCCCCCGGACTCGGTCATGCCGTACACCTGGAACACCGGAAGACCGAGGACGCGGAAAAACTTCAGCACTTCGGGCGAGACGCTGGCGCCGCCGCAGAACCCGCAGCGCATGCGGTCCAGACCGATGAACTTTTGCAGGTTGCGAAACATCACCAGCCAGAGCAGGAAGAACTGCAGCCGGTCGGAGAGTGAGCGCCGTCCTCCTCGTGCCTCGACGCGCTCGAACAGCCGCTGTCCGGCCGCCATGCAGCGCGAGAAGGCCCAGCGTTGAAAGCGCGAGGCGTCCTGCATGCGGATCAGAATGCCTTGCTGCAATTTCTCCCAGATGCGCGGCACGCCCAGAAACACCGTGGGCGCAATCTCGCGCAAATTGACGGCGACGGTGTCGATCGATTCGGCGTAGTTGACCACGCCGCCAGTGAGCAGGTGCAAAACGGTCGAGAAGGCGCGTTCCGCCACGTGGCACAGCGGCAGGTAGCACACCACCTCGTAGTTGTGACGGTCCAGCCTGAAATGGGTCTTGAGCTTGTCCACCGTGACGATCAGGTTGCGGTGTGAGAGCATTGCGCCCTTTGGGGGTCCGGTGGTTCCCGAGGTGTAGACGAGCATGCATGTGTCGTCGGGCTGGGTTTGCTCAATGGCACGATCAAATGCTCTCGCGTTCTCGGGCGACGATGCAAAGTACTGGTCGCCGAGTTCGAGTACATCCTCGAACGACATCAGCTTGTCGAGCTTGTAGCCGCGCATGCCTTTCATGTCGGCGCAGATGATCTTTACCACATCGGGCAAACCGGTCGCGTGCTTGTCCATCGCATCGAGCACCTTGTCCACCTGCTCCTGGTCGCCGCAGACCACGAACTTGCTGTTCGAGTGATGCACGATGTACTGTAGTTCCGGCCACGGATTGGTGGGATAGATCCCCACCACCACGCCGCCGATGGCCTGCGTGGCCAGGTCGGCGAACATCCACTCCGGGCTGTCCTCGCTGGCGATGGCCAGCCGGTCGCCCTTGTCGAAGCCCAGGGACTTCAGTCCCAGGGCGAAGCGGCGCGCCGTTTCGAAATAGTGCTGCCAGGTCATCCGGTTCCAGATGCCGTAGTCCTTTTCTCGAAAGGCCAGCGAATCCGGAGTGCTCTGCGCCCAATGCTGCAAGAGTTGGGGGAGGGTGGCGTTGCCGTCGCGCAGCTTGGCGTCCAGGGCGTAGATCACGCAGCCTCCTTTGTTTTGCTGCCCAGGTAGGCGTCGATCACCGCCGGGTTGGCCGATATCTCGGCGGGCGTGCCTTCGCCGATCTTGCGCCCGAAGTTGAGCACACAGATACGGTCGGAGATGTCCATCACGATGCCCATGTCATGCTCGACCATCAGCACCGAGATCCCGAGCTCGTCGCGGATGTCGAGCACGAAGCGGGCAATGTCTTCGGTTTCTTCGCTGTTCATTCCCGACACCATTTCGTCCAGCAGCAGCAGCTTGGGTTGCGTGGCCAGTGCGCGCCCGAGTTCGACCCGCTTTTGAAGCCCGTAGGACAAGGTGCCCACCGGCATGTTGCGGACCTCCTCGATTTCCAGAAAATCGATGATCTCCTCGACCTTGCGGCGGTGCTCCATTTCCTCGCGCCGCGCCCGCCCGAAGAACCAAGAGGCATCCAGCACATTCGTGGCCATGTGGCAATGGCGACCTACCAGAAGGTTGTCCACCACGCTGGCATGCTTGAATACTGCCAGGTTCTGGAAAGTTCGGCCGATGCCGATGGCGGCCAGACGATGCGCGGGCACACCCGTGATGTCGTGGCCGTCGAAATGCACCGTGCCGCTGCTGGGCTTGACCACACTGCTGATCATGTTGAACGTTGTCGTCTTGCCGGCCCCGTTGGGGCCGATCAGCGAATAGATCTCGCCGCGCTTGACGTGAAAGCTGACGCCGGCCACGGCCTCGACGCCGCCGAAGCGCTTGGACAGGGTTTCGACCCTCAGCAAATCGTCGTTCATGATGCTTCTCAGGACAGCCAGCGTTTGCGCCGCTTGTAGTGTTTGACGTCGCGCATGTTCTTGCGCGATCCGCCCTCGCCGAAGCCCAGGTAGAACTCGCGCACGTCTTCATTGCGCAGCATCTTGTCTGCCGGGCCATCAAGCACTACGCGGCCATTTTCCATGATGTAACCGTAGTCGGCGATGGCCAGTGCCATCTGCGCGTTCTGCTCTACCAGGAGAATGCCCATGCCGTCCTGACGGCAGAGGCGGGCGACGATCTCGAATATCTCTTCTGTGATTTGAGGTGCAAGGCCGAGCGTCGGCTCGTCGAGCATCAGTAGCTTCGGGGCCGACATAAGGGCGCGACCGATGGCTACCATCTGCTGCTCGCCGCCCGAAAGATAGCCCGACACCGTGGTGCGTTTGTTCACCAGTCGCGGGAACAGGCTGTACACCATGTCGATCTGGCGTTTGGCGTCGGCCCGGCTTCGCGTGTAGCCACCCATCACGAGGTTTTCCTCGACCGTCAACTGGTCGAAAAGGCGGCGCCCCTCGGGCACCATCACCGCACCCGTGCGCACAATCTCGTCCGGCGGCAACCCGGCAAGTGGACGACCTTCGAAGATGATCTGGCCGCCCTTGATTTCGCCATCTTCCGGGTAAAGCACGCCGCAAATGCCTTTGAGCGTGGTCGATTTGCCTGCCCCGTTGGAACCCAACAGCGCGACGATGCTGCCCTTGCCGACCGACAACGACGCTTCTCTTACCGCTTCGATGGTGTTGTCGTAAACGATCTGAACATTCGTGAGATTCAGCATGGCAGTTTGCTCCGTGCGCCACGCTGCGGGGGAGTGGGCATCGAGCCGCCCCTCCACCCCTCCGGGCCGGGGCAACGGTCGCGGTCATTGCCTTTGGCGTCTAGGGCATAGGTCGAAGGCGCAGTGAGTCTTTGCAAGGTTTTTCCTGTGTGGGCTGCGTCGGGGCAGGGTGGATGCCTGTCTTGTATTTCCTTGTCAGGTAAGACACGCATTGCCCCCTGTCGATGCCTTAAATCTAACGGTAGTTAGGTATCTGCTCAACTAGGGAAATCCCTGAACTGGTAACGAGCCACCGGTTGTGATCAAAGACTCTTTCCCAGGGCCCCTGCCGGCGGTTCGTTATTGATCGGCTACATGGCGCTGTAATTCGGCCCGCCGCCGCCTTCTGGCGTGACCCAGACGATGTTTTGCTTCGGGTCCTTGATGTCGCAGGTCTTGCAATGTACGCAGTTCTGCGCATTGATCTGCAGGCGATCGGTATCGTCCGGGTTTTTGACAAACTCATAGACGCCGGCAGGGCAGTAGCGCGACTCCGGCCCGGCATAGGTGGCCAGGTTGACGCTAACCGGCACACTGGCGTCCTTGAGGGTCAGGTGTGCGGGTTGCTGCTCTTCGTGGTTGGTATTGGAGACAAACACCGAACTCAGGCGGTCAAAGCTGATTTTGTTGTCGGGCTTGGGATAGACGATTTGCCGGCACTGGGCCGCGGGTTTGAGCTTGGCATGGTCGGGCACGCGGTTGTGAACAGTCCAGGGCGGCGCTTTGAAACCGAGTTTGGGCAGCAGCCACAACTCGATGCCGTTCATGATGGATGACAGGTACAGGCCTTTCTTCATCCACTGCTTGGTGTTGCGCGAAGCATCCAGTTCTTCAAACAGCCAGCTCTTTTTAAAAGCTTCGGGGTAGGCAGTGAGTTCATCGTGTTGGCGGCCACCCGTCACCGCTGCATACGCCGCTTCCGCCGCAAGCATGCCGGTTTTCATGGCGGCGTGGCTGCCCTTGATGCGCGCAAAGTTGAGAAAGCCCGCTTCGCAGCCCACCAGTGCACCGCCGGGGAACACGGTTTTGGGCAGGCTCATCAGGCCACCGCAGGTGATGGCGCGGGCGCCATAGCTGATACGTTTGCCGCCTTCGAGGTACTGGCGAATCGCGGGATGCGTTTTCCAGCGCTGCATCTCATCAAACGGGCTCAACCACGGATTGCTGTACTCCAGGCCGGTGATGAAGCCCAGCGTGACCTTGTTGCCTTCGAGGTGATACAGAAAGCCACCGCCGTAAGTCTGGTTGTCCATGGGCCAGCCCAGAGAATGCACAACGTGGCCCGGTTTTGCCTTGGTCGGGTCAATCTCCCAGAGTTCCTTGATGCCGAGTGCGTAAGTCTGCGGGTCCTTGCCGGCATCGAGTTTGAATTTTTCAATCAGTTGTCGGCCCAGGTGGCCGCGTGAGCCTTCGGCAAAAATTGTGTACTTGCCGTGCAGTTCCATGCCAAGCTGAAAACTGTCGCTGGGCTGGCCGTCCTTGCCAATACCCAAGTTGCCGGTGGCCACACCTTTGACCGAGCCGTCCTCGTTGTAAAGCACTTCTGCAGCGGAAAAGCCCGGGAAGATTTCGACCCCCAGCGCTTCGGCCTGCTGACCCAGCCAGCGCACCACATTGCCCAGGCTGATGACGTAGTTGCCCTCGTTGTGCAGGCTTTTGGGAATCAAGAATTGCGGTGTGCCGAGCTTGCCGGTTTGGCTGAGAAACAGCATCTCGTCGCCGGTGACCGGCTGCGTCAAGGGCGCGCCCAGCTTTTTCCAGGTGGGAAACAGCTCGGTGATCGCACGGGGGTCCATCAGCGCGCCGCTCAAAATGTGCGCGCCGGGCTCGGAGCCTTTTTCGAGCACCACCACCGAGAGTTCCGTGCCCTTGTCGGCGGCGAGCTGTTTCAGCCGGATGGCGGTAGCCAGCCCGCCTGGGCCGCCGCCGACCACGACCACGTCGTATTCCATCGTTTCACGGGGGCCGTATTGCTCGATCAGGGAGGATGGCGTCATACGGAAAGAATCTGAAAAGTTTGGGGCCTTGTGGGGCCCAAGTTGTTGAAAACGGCGGTTCAGGGGCCGCTGCCGACCGGCAATGGCGGAGCGGTGCGTGGTGCGCTGTTTCGCTTGTAAACCAATACCGTGCGCTTGAACGTGCAGACAATGGTGCCGTCCTGGTTGTAGCCCTCGGTACGCACCGTCACCACGCCGACGTTGGTGCGCGACCGCGACTCGCGCTTGTCAAGCACTGTGGAGCGCGAGTAGATCGTGTCGCCTTCGAACACCGGATGAGGCAGACGGACTTCATCCCACCCGAGGTTGGCCATGACGTTCTGCGAGACATCGCTCACCGTCTGGCCGGTCACGAGGGCCAGCGTGAGACAGGAGTTGACGAGGGGTCGACCGAACTCCGTCTGGGCCGCGTAGTGGGCATCGAAGTGCAGAGCTGCCGTGTTTTGCGTCAGCAGCGTGAACCAGATGTTGTCCTGCTGGGTGAGGGTGCGCCCGAGGGCATGTCGATACTCGTCGTCCACTTCGAAGTCTTCATAGAACCGGCCGCGCCAGCCTTCCTTCACCGTCATGCCCCACTCCTGTTGCAGGCTGCACGGACCGAGAGTCCCTTGACGCAACGGAGCAACAAGCCACGCGGCACCACCGCGGGCGGCACGCTGACGGTTGCTGTCAGGCTCGGGTGTGCCGCTCGATCTACCGAAGCGGACGGCAATGCCCGCCCGAAATGGCTTGTCATGTCATACCTTGTCATGGGTGAGGATTCCATCGAACACGATCGCTGTGATTTGGCGCGCGAAGTCCTGGAATGAACCGCGCTGGGGGTTGTACCACTCCACGGTCCAGTTCAACGCGCCGATCACGAAAAGTCGAATCATGGCCAGGCCGGTGTCTTGACGCAACTCGCCGCTGGCCAGTGCCGATTCGAACAGACGGTCCCAGTAGTCCGCATAAGCCCGGCGGACTATCTTGTGGTGATTCTTTGCGCTGGTAGGTATTTGCCCATAGACGCGAATGTTGGCCGACGTGAAGTCGCCATAGTGGAGCATTCCCCACAGGTGGCCTTCGATGCCTGCCGCGATGCGGTCACGCCAGCTTGCGTTCGCCGGCAGCGCCTCGATACGGGTGCGAACCGCATCAGCGACGATCGTAATACCCTTGTCCAAGACTTCGCCGAGGATCTCCTCCTTCGATTCGAAGTGGTAATAGATGCTGCCGGCTTTGACGCCGGCAGCATCGGCAATCTCTCGCAGGGTGGTGGCGGCATACCCATGGTGCCGGAGCAGTCGCGCTGCTTCGAGTAGTATGCGCTCGCGGGTGTCGGCGGCTTCGGCGCTGCTGGAGGCGACATCAGAACGTGGTTTGATGGTCATTTCGGTTGTTAGTTAGGCTGAACAGACCGAGTTTAGCAGGCGTGTTCCCGCGCACTTACACGCTGCCTGCCTTGCGTGCTGCCTGCCTGAGGTGTCTGTTCTGGCTCATTTGCTGTCACCAGTCCATTGCCGGAAGTCTGGCTGGCGTTTCTCCAGGAAGGCGCGTACGCCTTCTTTGGACTCCGCAGTGTCATAGTACAGGCTCAGCGCCTGGAGGCCGAGACTGCCAATGCCCCGAATGTGCTCGGTGGAAGCGTTGAATGAGCGTTTGGCGATGGCCAGGGCGGTCGGGCTCTTGTCAACGATCTCCTTGCACCAGCGTGCGACTTCGGCATCGAGCTGCTCGTGCGGTACGACGGTGTTGCACAGGCCCATCGCCAACGCTTCCTGTGCTGTGTAGCGTCGGCACAGATACCAGATTTCGCGCGCCTTTTTCTCGCCGACGACATGTGCAAGATACGCTGTTCCCCAACCGGGATCGACCGAGCCGACCTTCGGGCCAACCTGGCCGAACACGGCTTTCTCGGATGCGATGGTCATGTCGCACAGGGTGGCCAGCACGTTGCCGCCCCCGATCGCGTAGCCCTGTACGCGGGCGATCACCGGCTTGGGCACGTCGCGGATGGCGCTGTGTACTTCTTCGACCGGCAAGCCGATCGTGCCGCGTCCGTCGTATTGGCCTGCGTGCGCCGACTGGTCGCCGCCAGTACAGAATGCGCGGTCCCCCGTACCTGAAAG
>Ga0115561_1001911_pt1 | contig 14328 bp, 12 predicted proteins | sample COGITO_mtgs_1105_4_FD_87201 | JGI IMG/M metagenome (GOLD analysis project Ga0115561, IMG submission 87201) | Pelagic marine microbial communities from North Sea - COGITO_mtgs_110512 | ecosystem: Environmental > Aquatic > Marine > Epipelagic | place: Germany:Helgoland, sampling site Kabeltonne...
ATTTGGATTAGGTTTTTGGTATAAATTTGTTTTAATAGTATCAGTATCTAAATTAAAATCAGCTTCAAACTTCTCCACCATGTATTTGGGCATTAATCCATAATAATAATCTCTTATCAAACGATTACCAAAATAATTACCACTAGCCTCATCCATTAAAACGTATCCTAATGACGCTACCTTCATGTGCACGTTTTCTCCATCAAAATAACAACTGTTAGAACCCGTTCCTAATATACAAACCATTCCAGGACTTTTTCCTACGGCGGCATATACTGCAGCAAGCATGTCTTCTGCTATAGCTACTTTTGCATTTGAAAAAATACCCTCCATTACATCTTTTAAAAGATTACATGCTTTGTCAGTACCACATCCTGCTCCATAAAAATATACATGGCTCACTTCATCTTTTACATTAATGAGCTGAAACATATTAATAATGCGGTTTGTTAATTCCTCCTTAGATATAACAGCTGGATTTAACCCCAGCGTTCTCACTCTAAAGAGTTCTTTTTTATTAGTATCCAGTGCAATCCAATCGGCTTTTGTAGAACCACCGTCAGCTATTAAAATCATATGTAATTGTATAAGGTTATCAAATATATCGTAAGTATTTTGTTTGTGCAATAGCTATAAAAAACTCAATCGATTTCGTGTTGTAAATAATTTAAAAAACGTAATTTTGTTAAAATTTATTTATGTTTTTTTTCAAAAAAAAAGAAAATAAAATTTCTGATTTCTTTACAAATTCTTTTGTGGACATCCACTCTCATTTACTTCCTGGTTTAGATGATGGAGCTAGTGATTTAGATGAAAGTATTGAACTCATCAAAAAAATGTCTGACTTAGGAATTAAAAATTTTATTACAACACCACATGTGTTAGGGGATATTTATCAAAATTCATCAACTGCTATAAAAGAAAAACTACAAAAAGTTAAAGATGAATTACTTAAAAGAAATATTACTGATGTTTCAATTGATGTAGCAGCAGAATATATGCTAGATGAGCAATTTTCTTTGTTACTCGAAAAAAATGATATTCTGACTTTAAAAGACAATTATATATTAGTGGAGATGTCTTATTTCAACCCTCCTTTAAATATTTTTAACATATTGTTTGAAATTCAATTAAAAGGTTATAAACCTATTTTGGCGCATCCTGAAAGATATAATTTTTATCATAATGATTTTGAAAAATTTTATAAACTAAAAAATGCAGGCTGTCTTTTTCAACTAAATTTATTGTCAGTTTCAGAATATTATGGTAAAAACATCCAAAAGATAAGTAAAAAGTTACTTAATTTAGGAATGTATGATTTTGTAGGTACAGACCTGCATAATACAAAACATTTAAACCATTTAGAGTCATTGCTAACAGATACCAATAAAGAACAGCTTAAACTACTTCTTAAAAACAACACTGTTGTTTTTAAGAAGTAGTTTAAGCTGTTTATTCCTATTTAGCTGATTCTTCGGTACCATGGTTTTTTTACCTCAGTAGCTCCATAACCATCACGTCGACTATCTAAGTCGTTTAAGACAATGGCCATATTAGGTAGTTTATTTTCTTTATATAATTCTTCTGGCACAATCAACGATCTTTTATCTAAGTAATTAGCTCTAACAACGTACATAAACATATCTGCATACTTCGCTATTAATAAGGTATCTGACACTAAGTTTACAGGAGCTGTATCTACAACAATAAAATCATATTTTTGCTTAACTTCTAAAAATAATGCTTCTACTCTATCTATTGTTAATAATTCCGAGGGGTTTGGTGGTATTACTCCTGAAGAAAGAATATCTAAAGATTCAATGTTCGGAATTTTAAACTTTAATTCATCAAAAATTAATTTAGAATCTGTGATAAAATTAGTGATTCCTTTTTTTTCAGGAATATTAAGATATTTATTTATTTTAGGAGCTCTAAAATCCATCCCCATCAACAAAACCTTATTACCTGATAAAGCTAAGGCTGATGCAGTATTAATAGAAATAAATGATTTCCCTTCTCCACTAGTGGTTGAAGTAACAAATATTGTTTTGCTGCCTTTATTTATCTTTGGTATGATAAAGTTTAAATTTGCTCTAATCAAGCGAAAAGCTTCAGATGTTGATGTCCTGTCAATAGAAGTAACAACTAAGGATGTTGTTGTATCTGAACTAGGTATACTACCTAAAAACGGAACAGATATAGTATTCGAGATATCTTTTTTTGAATGTATCTTATTGTCTAATAAATTACGAAGAAAAACGAAACCGAATGGAAGGAGCATTCCAATAAAAAAAGCCCCTAGATATATTATTTGTCTACTTGATCCTATTGGAATTTTGGAGCCATAAGCAACATCAATAATTTTAGCTTTGGGAACAGTTACTGCCAATGATATTTCAGTTTCTTCTTTTTTCTTTAATAGATATTGGTATAAACTTGCAATAATTTCTTGTTCTCTTGCAATGTCTATGAAACCTCTCTCAGTTGCAGGGATAGATTTCACACGAGATAAAACTATATTAGCCTCATTGTTCAAATCTTTCAGTTGAATATCTAATGACTTTAAAATTGGAGACAAACTACTTAATAAATTCGATCTTACACTTTCTATTTGAGATTCAAGTTGCATTAAAATAGGATTCTTTGGACCTGCATTTAAAGAAGCTTTGTCTCTCAACAGAATTAGTTCATTATATTTAGAAATTCCATCAGTTAAGCCATTATAGTCAAAGCCTAGACTCGTTGGTAGTATCTGGTCGGTTGTCGACTTTTCAACTAACAAGTCTTTGATCCAATTAACAAGGCTTATTTGAGTTCTAACGAGGCTAATACGTCCATTTGTTTCTTTTAAAGTGCCTAGAGTCAAAGAAAATTCTTCAGAAAGACCTGTGATGTTTTTACTATCTTTAAAGTCTCTTACTTTATCATCAATGAGGAATAAATCAGACTTAATTTTTCTCAAACGGTCATCAATAAAATCTTTGGTATTTTGAGAGATTAGATTTTTATCACTAATAGCATCTGTATTATACTGCTTCACTAGTTCGTTTAAGATATCTTCTGCTTTTTCTATCACAGAGCCATTCAAATTCAACAATAAAATACTAGAATTTTCATTTAATGGAGTGATTTTAATACTACTTTTTAGTTGGTTAATTAATAAATTTTTTGAAGTAATTTTTACAATTACAATCTCTTCTTCTTTGGGTTTATTATTTTTATTTTTTTCAACTATAAAAGTTTCATTGTCTATTGTAACTGATTCGCCAAAAGCATGTGAAGATATTAGATCACCATCAATACCAACAAACTCATAATTGATACTATCTACGATTTTTACAATAAATGTATTGGAGTTGTTTTTATTGAAAACTGCTGTTTGAATAAAAAAAATAGGTGAATCCTCTTTATATCTTTCAGATGTACTCACTCTACCTTCAGTAAAATATGAAACATTAAGTTGAAGAGAGTCAATAACTTTTCCTAAGATATTTCTAGATTTTAGAATTTCGATTTCATTGTCGGGATTGTTAGATGATATACCCCCAACAATACCCAAATCTTCAAAAGCTGCAAGTTCAGTGGAGATACCAGCATTTTTGTTGTCTTTTATCAGTATGGAAGATGAGACACTGTATAGTGGTGTTGAATATCTTAATTTTAAGAAGGCAACACCGAGAGAAATAGATATAATTAGTAAAAATAGTTTCCAATGCCTGAGGTACTTTTTAATTTCTTCTCTAATGTCTAAAGATTGATTCTGTTCATTAAATTCGTTCATTTATATTAAATTTTGAGAAAGTTCTTTAAATACTAATTCCTGGTTAATATATTAATCAGAGCTAAAATTATAGAGGTAGTAGAAAAAATCAAACGTGTACTTTGATTGGTTGCTGCATCTTGAGATTTGGCATAATTTTGATCTACATAGACCACATCGTTTTGTTGCAAATAATAGGCAGGTGACGTGAAAAGAGTATTAGACAACAAGTCTAAGCTGTGAAATACTTTTTTCTCTCCTTCTTCTCTAGTCACCAAAATATTTTGCCGTTGTCCAGAGAGATTTAAATCTCCTGCCAAGCCGATGGCTTCGAGAATTGTTACTCTTTCATTGGGAATTGTGAAGGTTCCTGGACTTTTGACATCTCCTAGAACAGTCACTTTAAAATTTGTGATGTTAATATTAATGGAAGGCGATTTAACATAGGTTGGATCTAATTTATCCTTAAATAATTTAACAGCATCTTCTCTACTTAAGCCCCCTATGGTAAGTTTCCCTAAAATTGGAAAATCTATTTCACCATTCGAGTCAATTAAATAGGTTTGTGGGTTAGAACTCGTCATTTCAGTACTGGCTGATGAACTTAAGTTAAATGGCATCACAGCTTCCATATCTATTGATGAGATATTTATTTGCAATAAATCATCCGGTTTGTATACTGTCTTATAACTATTAGATACCATACTCTGATCTACTAGATCATTTTGAAAATAGGTGATTTTTTTTTTGGATACACAGGAGGTAATTAATAGTGTAGTACAAATTAGTAAAAGTTTAATTTTAGTGGTAGTCATGATTTTTTTTAAGGAATAGTAAATATTTATTAGATAGATATCTTATCTAATTTTTCGTGAATTGAATTCTTCGAAACGTATTCAGGTACAATTTTTTTCAATAGAGAGACTCTTTCATAATCAGTCATAAATTGGTTTTCACGACTCAATTCTTCAATAATAGTGCTTGTGAAATCACAATCAATATCTTTTAACTTGGCTATCATAATTTTTTTATGATGAGTAGGTATTGTATTTTCTCCATTTGCCAACAATTCTTCATACAGTTTTTCACCGGGCCTTAAACCACTAATTTTAATATCAATATCCTCAGGATACTTAAGCCCTGATAAATAAATCATTTTCTTCGCAATGTCAAAAATCTTTACAGATTTACCCATATCAAATATATAAATCTCTCCTCCCTCTCCCATCGTTCCGGCTTCTAACACTAAATTACAAGCCTCTGGAATAGTCATAAAATATCTTGTAATGTCTTTATGTGTTACTGTTAATGGCAATCGTTTTTGTATTTGTTTTTCAAATAATGGAATAACAGAGCCATTTGACCCTAAAACATTTCCAAACCTAGTTGTTGTGAATTTAGTGTTGTTGTTTTGGTTACTAAGACAACTAATATAAAGCTCCGCTGTTCTTTTTGTAGCCCCCATGATGTTTGTTGGGTTTACGGCTTTGTCTGTAGATATCATAACAAAACTCTCCACACTGTATTTAACAGAAATATCTGCCAATGTTTTGGTACCTAGAATATTTGTTTTAATGGCTTCATATGGGTTGTATTCCATCAGAGGAACATGTTTGTAAGCAGCAGCATGGTAAACTTTATGAGGTCTATACGTCTCAAAAAGTTCCTCCATTTTACTTCTGTCTTGTATTCCAGCAACTACAGGTATAATATGATGTTTATTATTTTGAATTAATTCTTGTTGTAAATCATACAATGGAGATTCTGCCTGATCAATTAAAATTAATTGATCATACTTGTATTGAGATAATTGCCTTGTAATCTCAGATCCTATGGAGCCAGCTGCACCGGTAATTAAAATTCTCTTACCTGATAATTTGTTTTTTATGATTGAATTCTCAATTTTAATAGGTATTCTACCCAATAAATCTGTAATTTTAACTTTTTTAATTTGGTTCACTTTTATGATTCCATCAACCCAACTTTTTAGTGGGGGTACGATTTTTACCTCTAGATTCGTTTTTATATAACTATCTGAAATTTCTAGAAGCTTAGATGGGCTAATATTTTGAATAGAAACAATAAGTTCCTTGATCTTGTGTTTATCAATAAAAGATGAAGTAATGTTTTGTGGATTCAAAATTTTTACTTGATCTATTTTTTTACCAATCTTAGCGATGTCATCATCTAAAAAACCAATGATTTTATAATTGTTCTTTGTGTCTCTTTTTAAGGCACCATAAACTATCAATCCAGACTGTCCAGCACCATAGATGAGAACATTTGTAGTATTTACTGATTTGATAGTAATAAATCGGAAAAATGATTTGAATGCATACCGAGAATTTATCAAAATAAAAACATTTAATAAGTAATGTATAATGATAACAGATACTTGAATCCTAATACTTTCTAGAATACCGAAATGTTTTATGGTAAATACTAAAAAAAGTAATAGAGAGGTTAATAAAGTGGTTGCAACTAAAACGTTAAAACTATCTCTTGTACCAGTGTGTCTTATAACACCTTTGTAAGAACCAACTACTAAAAAAGAAAATAGTCCTATTAGAGAGATAAGAGATAGTTGATACATTAGTGTACTCACGTAAGTGTTTAAAGAGCCTTCTGATATTATGAGACAGGAAAAAAAAAATGAGATATTAATTAAAAATATATCAATAGATAATATTATCCACTTTGATGAATAAAATTTAAGTTTTGTACGAAAAAAATTCTTGAGCCTACTTATATAGGTATTCAAGAACATACTGTTCTTATTTAATAGCATTGGGAGTAGCTTATAAACAACAAATATATGTTATATTTTCATATAAATTATTTAAAGTAAAATAATTAAACAATACATACTACAAATTGTGTATGAATGAATTAATGACTTTAGATATTCTATTTCTATCATTATTAGATAAATTAGAACCAGATGGCAAGCAAAGGCCATCTTCAAATAAGGATTCTGAAACAGTACCACCATAATAGGCTGCATCTTTAAAAACCGGCTGCAGGTGCATTGGTTTCCATAAGGGTCTTGACTCAATATTATTTTCTTCTAAATGCAATCGGAGCTCTTCTCTAGAGAAACCCACTTTAGCTTCATCAACAAGAATGCAAGTCAGCCAATGATTAGAGTAATAATCTTTTGATGGTTCTTTAAATATACTTATTCCATCTATGTCTTTAAATAACGCTTTATAAAATTGATTCATACCCCTACGTAGGCTAATATGTTTATCTAAGACCTCCATCTGTCCTCTACCAATTCCTGCCAAGACATTACTCATTCTATAGTTATAACCGATTTCTGAATGCTGGTAATGTGGCGCAGTATCTTTAGCTTGAGTTGCTAAAAAAACAGCTTTATGTTTATTTACTTCTGTCTTACAAACCAACGCCCCTCCACCAGAGGTAGTAATTATTTTATTCCCGTTAAAAGATAAGATTCCAAAATCACCAAAAGTGCCACATTTTTGACCCTTAAAGCTAGATCCAAGTGCTTCTGCAGCGTCTTCTATTAGTGTAATATCATATTTTTTTGCAATGGCAGCTATTTCTATAATTTTAGCAGGAATGCCATACAAATGAACCACAAGAATAGCTTTTGGTTTATTCCCTTTAGAAATTCTATCTATAATAGCTTCTTCTAGTGCTGCAGTACACATATTCCAGGTGTCTAATTCACTGTCTATGAAAATGGGTATTGCCCCTTGGTAAATGATAGGATTAGCAGTAGCTACAAATGTAAAACTTTGACATAGTACTTCATCTCCAACAGAAACACCTGCTAAGCGCAATGCTAAATGTATGGCAGCAGTACCTGAAACCACACAGGCAACGAATCTATCTTCTAACAAATAAGATTCTAAATCTTGTTCAAAACCATAAAGATTCGGCCCTAAAGGAGCAATCCAATTGGAGTCAAATGCTTCTGTAACAAATTTCCTTTCTGTCCCTCCCATGTGTGGAGAGGATAGCCATATTTTTGAATTCATTTAATTCTTTATATTATGAGTTATTTTTTCTTTAAATCTATAAAAAACAACTTGATTGTCATTGATGGGTTTATCTACAATCATACCAGCCATTATTTTATTATTATCACCAATTTTAATTTTTGGTATCGTGCATACATTTGTTCCAATTAAATTATTGTTGCCAATTACAGAATGACCTCCTATCGCAGCTAATGGTGATATAAAGTTAAAATTACCTATTTGAGTGTCATGTCCAATAGTAGATCGTGAATTAATCATGTTAAAATTTCCAATATTCACTAATGGACCTATAGAAACATTATGAGAAATTACATTGCCAATACCAATAATAGATTTTTGGGAGAGAATAGCTTTAGGATGTATAATATTTGTGAACTCACAACCAATTTTAATCAAACTAGTTGTAATTTTTTTTCGGAAGTTTAGATTAGCAATAGCAATAACGTAATATACATCATGTATCAAACTATGATTCGATATTTTACCCAAATATTCATACTTGAAATTATATTTTAAATAATTATCATAATTATCATCTATCATTCCGTGTATTTGATAAGTAACTTTTTCAGATTCTTTAGAATAATTAATAAATTCAATGTATTCAACAATTTCAGCAGCGTGTCCACCGCTGCCTACTATAATAATTTTTTTCATAATTTTTTTTTATTTTGATGTGTATCCTCCATCTACTACCATGTTTTGTCCAGTTACCCATCTTGATTGATCTGAAACCAAAAATAATACAGATAATGCTATATCTTTATCTAAACCAATTCCTAAAGGGTGCTTTTCTAAAATTTTATTCATTCCTTCTTTAGATTTATAGTATTCTGAATTTTTAATCAAAGGTGTATCTACAACAGCCGGAGAAATTGCATTCACTCGTATATTTTTATCAGCTAATTCAATTGCTAACGATTTTGTCAAAGCGATTAAAGCTCCTTTTGATAAGCTGTACATGCTTTTAGCTTTTTCACCTACCATACCCATAACAGAAGCTATAAATACTATACTCATTTCAGAATTACTAGCATGTTTAATTACAGTTCGAGTCAACTCGTAGGGTGCCATCACATTTAATGAAAGTGTTGATTGTAGTTTTTTAGGTGTAGAAAACAAATATGGACTTGTGGGAGACACACCTGCACAATTGACAATTGAATGGAACTTAATAACAGAAAAATTATCTTTAACAAAAAATTTAATTTTGTCAACTTCGAGTAAATCAAATTCAAAAATTTGATGATTATCTCCTAAAAGCATTTCATAGGTTTCAGCTAATCGACTTTTTGATCTTCCAACTAAAAAAATATTTGCACCTAGCTGACTTAATAAAATAGAACAAGCTCTTCCTATTCCAGAAGAGGCGCCTGTAACTAAAATATTTTTATTGTTTATATTAAATAATTTTTCCATTTATTCAACTTCAATTATATCTGAAACCTTACATTCTTCAACATTTATAACAGCTGATGCCCAAGACATCCCAACACCAAAACCACAGAGTAGGAGATTTTTTTTCTTGAGTAAGCCTTTTAATTGATCAACTATAGTTAATGGTATTGAAACTGAAGAAGTGTTCCCATATTTAGATATAGATTGTGGCACTTTATCTTTGTCTAGTTTCATTTTTTTTGATAAATAATCATTCATGAATTTATTAGCCTGATGAAATAAAAAATAATCTATATCATTTATATTTGTATCAGAAAAATCAAGAACTTGTTTTATATCTTTAGGAATCTCACGCAAGAGAAAGTTAAAAACATCACCACCGTTCATGTAACCATGTTCGTCTGTTCTAACGTTACCATGGATATCAACTACTTTTTCTTTCATAGTGTTTATGGAAGATGGATTTCTATAACCACCTGCATCCACCTTTATTAAATTTTGTTTGCTACCGTCTGAATTAAGAGAGAAAAAAGATGGTAAAAAACTATCTTTTTTTTCAATTAAACAAGCGATACCACCGTCACCAAATAAAAAAGCAGTTTTACGATCTTTTGGATGATATATTCTTGAACGTGTTTCGCCATCTAAAAGTAAAACTTTTTTTATGCCACTTAAATTAGCGTAGTTATATGCCATAGTCAAACCATAAACAAATCCTGAACACCCCAATGAAACATCAAATGCTGCTGTATCTTTAGAAAGACCTAATCTGTCTTGAAGAATTATAGAAGTAGCAGGCATTCTATAATCTGGAGTTTGAGACACAAATATTAAAACATCAATTTCAGTTTTATCAATAGCGTTATCTAAAATTAATTTTTCTGCAGCATGATAACATAAATCAGATGAAGTTAGATGATCAGGAGCAAAACGCCTTTCTTTAATTCCAGTTTTATCAACAATTTCTTTAACCACATTCTCATCAAAATGATTTGTATATTCAAGGTTTTTGATTGTGTTTTTTGGAATTGCAGCAGATATAGCTGTAATTCCAATGTTGTTGTATGTAATCTTAGGCATTTATTTATTTGATATAAATTCTAATAAATCCTTAAATGTATTTAAAGTCTCAAGTTTATCGTCTTCAATTATTATATCAAATTCATCGTCTAATACAGCAATCAAAGACAATTTAGTTAGAGAATCCCAATTGTCATGATTTCTAAACTCAGTCCCCAAATCTAATTCTTCTGTGGCCTCTATTTCAAAGGCTTCGTACATTGCATTTATAAAATTTTCTTTCATAATTTTTTAGTTTTTAAATGATTTCATTGTTTCATTGTTAGAAGTATTTATATCTTCTCTTAAAATTACTTTTTTTATTGTGAGTAAAAAAATTTGTAAATCTAATATAAAGCCCTGATTATTTACATATTCTAAATCAAGTTCAAATCTTTTATCCCAAGTTATTTTATTCCTCCCTTTTACTTGTGCTAAACCTGTAATTCCCGGTTTAACATCATGCCTTTTTCTTTGTTCGTTGTTATACATTGGTAAATATTTAATCAAAAGAGGTCTTGGTCCTATAAAACTCATTTCACCTTTTAAAACATTCAATAATTGTGGAATTTCATCTAAGGAGGTAGATCTCACAAATTTACCAATACGAGTTGTTCTTAGATGGTCTGGCAACAATTCTCCATCGGTACTTATAGTATCTTTCATAGTCTTAAACTTGTAAAGTTTAAAAATTTCTTCATTTTTACCAGGTCTTAACTGTGTAAAAAAAACATTCCCACCTTGAAAAAAAAGTAAAAAGATAACTAGCAACATAAATATTGGAAATATTAGTGTAAATAAAATTAATGCAAAGGTAAAATCAAATAGGGGTTTAAAAAAAAAATTATACATGAATGTAAATAAAAATTTATAGTATTTTATTAATAACTGATTTTGTTGGCAATAATCTAAGTACCATCTGTTTTGCATTCTCTTGTGTATACTTTAGGCTATTACGCTTTGAGTTTTCACTAATTTCTCCATACAAATCAAGATTACTCTTTAATTTTAAAATATAAGCTGCCATTTGTTCAATTGACGCATTTTCATCAAAATTTTGACCTATATGGTTTGTTGCAATAATTGCAGCTAATTCTGAGTCGTTTCCCGCAATACTTAAAATGGGCTTCCCAGCAGACATGAGATCAAAGGTTTTTGAGGGCACGCTTAGATCTGTAGCGTTTATTTCTAGCGTAACAACACCAATATCCATGGCAGCCAAAACATGCGGAAATAACTTCGTAGCCTGAAAATCTAAAATTTTAAGATTGGGGAGTTTTTTCTGGGCCTGGATTTTTTCCAACATTAACTTCTTTTCTCCCTCACCAATTATTAAAAATTGAATGTCATTTGTATTTTGTAAAAATTCTGCGATTTCTATTATTTTTTCTACAGGATGGGTTTTACCTAGATTACCAGAATAACCCACTATAAATTTACTTTCTAAATGATTGTTTTTTATAAAACTATTTTCTTCTCTTGGTATGTCTTTAAAAAAAGTAGTATTGGTCCAAACAGGTACTACTTTCACTTCTTCTGGCCTAGAAATATACTTTAAATTCTCTTTCATTCCATCACTTAATGTGAAGATGTGTTTCGCATTGTCAAACATCTTTTTATTTAAACGCATCCAATAGTTGTAAAGCAAAGAAGATGTGCCTATTAAATTATTTTTTACCAAGACTTGGGGATACATATCGTAAATCAAGTAGGCGTAGTCTCTATTGGTTATTTTAAATGTAAACACATTTATTGGCGGGTTAGACACCAAATATAGCTTGCTTTTTCTGTATTTAAAAAAGGTATAATACAGACTCTGTAAATGAAAAACAAACCAAGAATAAAACTTAACAAAATTACCAGAACGCTTGTAACTCTTTAAATATTTAATTTTGACTTTAGAATTTAACGGGGTTCCTCTAGGATTAAAAAAACCTGTTAGTAAAACTAGCTCGTCATAATAAGGAGCATGCGCATTAATGATGTCTATCATGAGATAGCCACTACTTTGATTTACAAATACAATCGATTTACTATTTGTCATTTTAATTGTAGAGAATGTATTAATCCTCAGACATTATTTAACTTTAGGATTAATTTTTTCAATGTAATTTTGTATTGCCAAGGCACAATTTCTACGCCCATTAAGATTCCAATGTGAATCAAACCCATGATTAATAGGTGTATAAATGGGTTTTACTTCTACAATTGGTAATTTAAAAGGTACAATTAATGTAGTATCGAGCCTTTCTTTTTCATAGAGAAACACACAAGTGGTATCAAACTTTTTAAGGGCTTGCAGATTCACATCAATTGCAGTAATTTTCTTTTGTTGCTTGTCTGAGCGCTCAAAGAAAGAGAGTGTTTTTTTTAGTTTAACACTTAATTTATGATTTATATTGAGGTACCTAATGAAAGAAGATAGATTGTATATTTCTCGCATCAAAGAGCTATTAGGAATTTTATTACCTTTTCCCATAGAAGAAGCCTTCTTAAGCACGATGTCTTTGTTTGTAGCTAATATAAATGTATAATAATATCTGTTTTTAATAGATTGAGTAAATATTAAACTATAATCAACAATGTTCATGCCAGCTCTACCATACTCATGAACCTCCACTTTATCGAGCGTCTCTGCCTCGAGTATTCTACCAATAGAGTTTTCTACATCCACCTGCAAACCCTGGATATACGAATCTCCAATAATAGCTATGCTTATTTTATTCTCATCTAGGGTTGTATAATTTTTTAAACTATTAAATCCTTGTTGATTAATTTTATAATGACTTGCCACCTCACGCATACCGCCCTGGACAAGCACTCCCTCTGCGCCGGGCCGTAATAATTTATTATTATTCAAATTATACTCAGGAAGAGTATGCCCGCTCAAGTCAAAGACTCTTGTTGTAATTTCTAAAAGAAATAAATAAGCGAAAACTGTAACAAATATGATGAGTAAAAATTTTTTCATTAGAACTGAAAATAAATAAATGAAAGATTCGAACCGATTTGAACACTTATAGTAATGATAAGTAAAAGAACAGCATCAATAATAATACCTTTGTACCTATTTTTAGAATACATATTGATAATTTTTGTCGCTAGTAAGTACTCAACAAAAATGAATACAACTAAATAAATAAATTCTATCCCTAATGGTTGATTGTCGTAAGGATTTAAAAATGAGATAGGAGAAGAGTCAAAAATAATTATTTTCTTAATAAAAAGAAAAGCAACATTTAGAGAATCCGCTCTAAAAAACACCCAACAAAAAGACACCACCACAAAAGTTAATAATATCCGGAAAACATCACCTATTGAAGGAAGTAAATATCTATTTAATTGAAGGTCTTCAGTGAACTTTCTATTATTTTTAGTCAATACGGAAGGTATAAATAGTAAAGCATGCAAACCACCCCAGACAATAAAAGTCCAATTAGCGCCATGCCAAAACCCTGAGACTAAAAAAATCACAAACACATTTCTTATGTTTAATAACTTGGACACTCGAGAACCACCAAGTGGTATATACAAATAATCTCTAAACCATGTAGATAACGAAATATGCCACCTACGCCAAAATTCGCCAATATTCCTTGAAAAGTAAGGATATTTAAAATTTGTCATTAACTCAAACCCAAACAATTTTGAGACACCTCTGGCCATCATAGAGTATCCGCTAAAATCGCAATAAATTTGGAACGAAAATAAAAATGCTCCTAACAATAGAATTGTTGAAGGATATCTTTCATAATTTGAAAAAATATCGTCAACAGCAGGTGCAATCGAATCTGCAATAACAACTTTTTTTGCAAGCCCCCATAATATCAGTCTTACTCCTCTTAAAGCATTCTCTTTATTAAAAATTCTTCTATTATAAAATTGTGGCAAAAGATTACTTGCCCTTTCTATAGGTCCGGCAACAAGTTGTGGAAAGAAACTTACAAATGCTGTAAATGCAACAAAGTCTTTAGTTGGTTCCAGTTTTCTCTTATAAACATCTATTGTATAACTTAAGGTTTGGAACGTATAAAAACTTATCCCCACTGGTAGTATAATATTTAATCCTTGTGCATTTATTGGAGTTCCAAAAAATGAAAA
>Ga0115561_1001946_pt1 | contig 14185 bp, 10 predicted proteins | sample COGITO_mtgs_1105_4_FD_87201 | JGI IMG/M metagenome (GOLD analysis project Ga0115561, IMG submission 87201) | Pelagic marine microbial communities from North Sea - COGITO_mtgs_110512 | ecosystem: Environmental > Aquatic > Marine > Epipelagic | place: Germany:Helgoland, sampling site Kabeltonne...
AAAATTCTGAAAAGTTTAATCGAAATACGTGAAAATTCCTTATTCATAAAATGAAAATTATACTTTTTATAGAATAAGAAAATTCAAATCTACTTTTGTTCAATATCGTCTAAGTAATATTTGCCTGATGAAGGTTTTTTCCATCCGGGTATTAGAACTAGTCTGTCATAGGTCCCAGCTGCAGTACCTGAAAAATCAGCTGTGATTTCAACCCATTTGTTAGTCGTAGTAACGGCAATGAATTTTTCAACAAAAATTGAATTATTACTTTTACTATCTTCAATTTTAATTAAAAAATCTTCTGCTATTGGAGAATAAACCTTTAATGAAATGGTCTTTTTTATTGAAAAGTCTAGTTTATCTTTTAAATCAATAAAAACACCAGACCAGTCTGCAGTTCCCTTCTCCGTTTCTAAAACCCAGGCACTAGAATTTCCGGCTGTATCCGGATTAGCAACAATAGTATCAGTTTGTTCCTCAATTACTTCAAAATTAACTTTCTCAATTTCGAAGTCAATAGGCAATGAATATTTAGTCAACTCTGGTTCTTTATCTACAGTATCTACTGGGTTATCAATTCCTTTGTAACCTAGAGGAACCAACCTTAAGTACCATGCTAGTGCAGGGCTAGAAGCATTCGCATCAACATATCTCAATGACAATTCATTTTCACCAAGTTTTAAAATTTGGTATTTTCTTGTGCCTGCATAAAATCCAATAAAACTTTTTCCGGTTACACTTAAATAATTGACACCTTCTTCTTCAACAATATTCCAATTTTCTCCAATTTGATCATCAAGAGGCGCATTATTATTGTCTGCAGGTGAGGGGTATGAACCCGGATAATCTCCTGCCGCAAGGTCGTCAAGAAAAACCACACCCTTTGTTTTCATGTCAAAATTAAATTCATTGAGATAAAAAGTATATCTATCATTATACATGTCTACTTCTCTTTGCTCAAATGCTTTAGCTGAATACCATTCGGGTACTAATCCTGCTGCACGAGCAGGTTCTGGTCCAACACCAAAATGACCATCTCTTGATGAATCGACTACCCATGTTTTATATCCTTGACCATCAGCACCACCAGTAAGGTTTACAATATCGGGACTATTGAGTAAGGTTAAATCATCTTCGGCAATACTAATTTCCTTATTTAGAGTTACACTTCCACCTCTAGAAAATACTGTTATTTTAACCAAATATGAGCCTTTGAGAGGGTATGTCGCCTTTACAGTCCTTCCTTTTGCTGAAGTTCCATTACCAAAATCCCATACAGCAACAGTTCCGGATTTAGTTGCTGTAAATTGAATAATGTTTGGGCTCTCCGCAGTAGGAGCAAAGGTGAATTGGGCATCTTCCATTGTAGGAGCTGCGCCTAATTCAGGCTTTTTTTTCTTGCAGCTAGTTGATATCAAACCAACAAGTAAAATGGTAATATAAATTTGAAATCTCATAGTGATGTTGTTTTTTTATTAATACCCAGTGTTTTGGCTCCACTTACTTCCAGCAAGAGCGATTTCTACTTGTGGTATGGGAAATAAATCATGCTTACCACTGATAAATCCTTCTATTTTATTTTCTGCTTCTCCAGTTCTTACTAAGTCAAAAAAGCGGAAGCCTTCTCCGCAAAGTTCAAGCCTTCTTTCTTGATAAATGTCAGATAATAACTCTTCTCCAGAACTTGACAAAGCAGGAGCTCCAGCTCTGCTTCTAACTTTGTTTACATATTCTAAAGATCTACCACTATTTCCAATTTCACTGTAAGCTTCAGCAGCCATTAACAAAACATCAGCAAATCTAATAACCCGATAATTTACAGGACTGGTAAGGTCATTATCTGGTAATCCAAATTCGCCAATTCTTTTTATGTATTTATTGTTGTAATAACCAGTATGTCCGCCACCACCGATTGCGTATGTAATATCAGTTTCAGACTGAAGTGCAATAAAAGCCTCGATATCAAGAACACTCGCATCTCTTCTAACTTTATCATTGACATCAAAAGCTTCATACAAGTCCTTAGTAGGAAGATTGTAACTATTTCCATCGCCGTAAATGGGTCCAGTATATTGTCTTATACCTTGAAACCCCGGTGCGGCATTACCTTCTAAACAAATTAAGCAACCATAACTTCCACCTTCTAAACCTGAATATTGAACGTCGAATACGGTCTCTGAATTTCCTTCCGAATTTTCGGCAAAAAGTGTCGTATAATCGGCTGCTAAATCATACTGACCTGAATTTATTACCTCGTCCAAAACACTTGCACATTCAGAAAATTTTCTTTGATACAAGTATACTCTTCCAAGAAGAGATTTAGCTGCTCCTGATGTTGCCTTACCTTTAATAGTAGCAATGGCAGGTAAATTTTCAGAAGCAAAAGATAGGTCAGATTCAATTTGAGCATACACCTCAGATTTAGGAGTTCTTTCTTTTTCCTTAAGTTCATCGATACCTAATCTTTCATCAACTATCAATGGAATATCGCCAAAATATTTAACCAATTGAAAGTAATAATAGGCTCTCAAAAATCGGGCTTCTGCGAGTAATTGAGTCTTACCAGAAAAGGAAACATTGTCTTTATTCTCCATAATGTAATTTGCTCTCGTCACTCCAGCATAATTCCATCTCAGAACGTTTCTTAATTCAATATTTACACCTCCATGATTCATCTCATCAATATCATGAAGACCTTTTGAATCAACGACACTTTCTCCACCCGCAATAGAATTGTCTGAAGCTATTTCCCCAATCCAAATATTGATAAATGAACCTTGCAATAGATCATATGCACCTACAAGAGCAGTATGATAGTGTTCTTCTTCGGTAAAGTAGTTTTCTGCATCTTGACTATACAGCGGATCGGTTTCTAAATATTTTTTACATCCTACTGTTAGAATAGAAGCAAATACTACAAACGTTAAAATCTTTAATGTTTTCATATTTATTAAAATCTGAAATTAGTACCTAACATGAAAGTTCTTGCCTGAGGATAAAACCCATAATCAACTCCAGCTGATAATGCCCCACCTGATGATCCAAATTCAGGATCGTACCCTCTGTATCTAGTTAAAGTAATAACATTGTTTACTGAACCGTATACTCTAATAGACCTCATTTTTATTTTCTTAATAAACTTTGAATCGAAAGTATATCCTAATTGAATGTTTCTAAGTCTTACAAAATTTCCAGACTCTACATAATAGTCAGAAAATTCTGAATTTCTGTTTGATTCTGATGTCACCCTTGGTACTCCTTCTGAAGACCCATCGCCGACCCAACGATCAATCACATAAGCTTGCTGATTCGCATAGGGTTGAAGACGCTCATAATTTCGAATAATTTCCTGTCCTATAGCGGAAAATATATTCGCTGAAACATCAAAATTTTTGTAGGTGGCATTTAGGTTTAAACCAAAAGTGAAATCTGGAATAGGGGAGCCTATTTCCTTTTTATCACTATCATCATTAAAATTGATAACACCATCTCCATTTTGATCAACATATATCAAATCACCAGGTTGAGCACCTGGTTGAACAACATCCGCATTGTCAATTTGTTCTTGATTTTGGTAGATACCATCTGTTTCAAGTCCGTGGTAGTATCCTATAGCATATCCTTCTTGAAAACGAGTTGCAACATTTCCTCCGACTCCAAATTGTGCTCCTGGTATAAATTCAACGCCTTCTGGAACTTTAGTTACTTTATTATTTAAATAAGTAGAATTAAATTGCCCCCCAATAATGAATTCTTTAGACCTATCAGTTGTATAGCCTACCTCTAATTCAATACCTTTATTTGATACATCACCAGCGTTAATGAATGGTGGATATCCCCCAGGTCCATATGTGCCCAATACAGCGGATACATCAGGTTGGAATAGTAAATCTTTTGTGTTTTTCAAAAAGAAGTTAGTGGTAACATCCCATTTTTCCCAAAGTTCTAAATCGAACCCAATGTTAAGCTGTCTAGTTGTTTCCCATTTTAAATCAGGATTACCAGCTCTACCAATTGCAACTCCTTGAGTAATTATGTCATTAAAGACATATACACCTTCTCCATTAAGATCAGCACGATATGCAAAGTTTTGAATCTGGTCGTTTCCAGAAACACCAAAACTAGTTCTCATTTTTCCGAACGTTATGACATTTGACCCAAAAAACGCCTCATCAGAAAAAATCCATGCCCCGCTTATTGCTGGAAACATTCCGTACTTATTATTAGGTCCAAATTTCGTAGAACCATCTCTTCTTAAAATACCAGACACCAGATACCTATGCTGATAACCATATTCTAATCTCAAGAAAGAAGAAAGTAAACGTTCTTCATATTGAAAAGAACCAGTATTGTTTAAAATTCCACCATCGGCTTGGTTCGCAGAAATATCCGCAAAATCGACAGAGTTACCTGGGATATTGAATGCTGTACCGCTTAATTGGTCTCCAGTTCTTCTGAAAATTGAAGCCCCCGCTGTTCCTTTAAATTGATGTTTTTTATTAAAAGTTCGATCGTAATTCAAAAAAGATTCTCCAGAAAGATCAACATAGGTAGTTTTTGCTTCGTAAACACTGGCTCCTCTTTCTAAAAAAGCACTATCACCATTTGCAACTAGTGTAGGATCAAGGTTTTCATTAAGTGCTGTGTTTTGCGCTTTACCTGGTCCATACCAAGTCAATGGAGAAAAAGTTTTTGCGTCAACCAACGCGAAATTGTAATTAAATCGATTGGTAAAAGTGAAGTATTTATTGACTTTATAGGCAAGTTCTTCTTTACCAACAAATTTATTTACCACAGCTTGATTGTGGGTATTCTCCATTTGTGCTAGAGGATTGATAATGTCACTGACTTCTTCTAAATAGGAATATTTTCCATCTGAAGTTTCTACAGGTTTTGTAGGTGAAGCATTTATAGTATTGTATAATACTGAGCCAATTCCATTTTCCGGTAAAGCTTTTCTTTTTTCTTGGGTGTATAGCAAAACACTAGTTAATTTAAATTTTTTATCGAGTTCAGTGACGAAATTTAACCGGGCGTTGTAGCGTTCAAAATTTGATTTTTTTCCACCTATAATCCCATCTTGATTATAATAAGAACCGCCTATGGAGTATGAATTTTTCTTTGAGCCTCCTGTAATTGAAATGTTATGACTATGCATCCATGCGGTTTGAAACACTTGGTCTTGCCAATCAGTTCCATCACCAAGGTCCGTATTATTAAAAGGTAGCTCCTCACCGGCGCTGCCGAATGTTTCGTTTTTAATAACGGCATATTCTTCTGCATTCAATAGATTTAACCTTCTAGCGGTTTGCTGTATTCCAGCGTAAGAATTAATCTCAATTTTAGTAGGAGTATTAATCGTTCCTTTTTTTGTTTCAATAATTATGACTCCATTTGCAGCGCGAACTCCATAGATACTTGCCGTAGCATCCTTTAATATATTGATAGACTCTATATCAGAAGGGTTAAGAGCATTTAAACCTTCTGAATCATATACAATACCATCTACTAATATAAGTGGATCGTTATCTCCGAAAGTAGAAAGGCCTCTAATTCTAATACTTGAAGATCCACCGGGAGAACCAGAATTGGTGTTAATGTTTACTCCAGAAACTTGACCTTGAAGTGCTTGATCCATTCTAGGAATATTTAGTTTCTCAATAGCTTTCCCTTCTACTTTTGATGTTGCCCCTGTAACTTCCTTTTTGGTAGTTGTTCCATATCCTACGACCACGACTTCCTCTAATTCACTTGCGCTAGAAATGAAACTAACATCAATTTTGGATCGACCAGCAATTGGGATTTCTTGGGTTTCAAATCCAATAAATGAAAACACCAGTATAGACGTGTTTATATCATTCACAGAAATTTCAAAATTCCCATCCAAGTCGGTCGAAACTCCGTTGGTCGAACCTTTTTCTACAACTGTTGCACCTGGAACTGTTTCTCCTTGATCGTCCTTAACAACACCTTTAATTTTTGAGTTTTGCGCATAAACGTTACAGCTCAATAACAAGATAATTAAACATGCGAAAGCTTGTGACAAGAATTCTTTTTTGTGTAAATTTAGTTCCAGCATACTTATAGTTATTTTTACTATTACCCTTGCAATGTTAATTTATTTTAACCAGAATTCAAAAAAAATAGCGATCATACTTGAATTCTACAATTACTTTAACGAAAATAAGCTTAATAAAAGGAGCAAGTGATTCTAATAATTCACTTCATTTGTGATTACCAATTTATTTGCATCAATTGCATTTAAGAACATTAGTTTGATTCTATGGAAGAAAAAAAGGAGAATTCATTAGAGAAAGTGTTAGGACATCAGTTCAGTGCATTTTATAAAATATCAATTGATAAGTTTTTTCAATTTGCATTATCAGTTGATTGCGTTATTTTAGGCTATAATGAAGAGTCTCTTAATTTATTGGTCATAGAAAGGGGAGCACAACCTCATATTGGGAAAATGGCTTTACCGGGCGATTTGGTTTATCCAAGTGAAGATATGGATTTGGCTGCTGGAAGGGTGTTAAATGAGCTTACTGATCTCGAGGATGTTAATATGACTCAATTTCATAGTTACGGTCAAGTTGATAGACATCCAATTGGTCGAGTTATTACTGTTGGATACTATTCATTGATTAGCGTAGATCAATTCGAGCCATTAGCAAGTTCATGGGCAGATAATGTTTCGTGGTTGAACGTAAAAAAATTACCAAAATTGGCTTTCGATCACAATGAAATTGTACAAGAAGCACTGAGATCGCTTAAAGAACGAGTACGTCTTCAACCAATCGGTTTTGAATTATTACCTAAAGAATTTACTTTGGGACAAATGCAAAATTTATATGAAACTGTTCTGGAAGTTAAGTTTGATAAAGCAAATTTCCGTAAAAAGATTCTAGGTATGGGTCTTCTAGAAGAAACGGGTAAACTGCAAAGTGATGTTCCTCATAGGCCAGGTAAATTGTACTCGTTTAACAAAAAAGCTTACGAGTCGCTTCTCCAAACGGGGTATACTTTTGAGCTTTAATTACGTTGATTGCGTTATTTATTAGGTTCGTTTCCATTTGATAAAGACTGTTGCTTACAAAAGTAAATTTCGGGAAATTTTAGTTTCTTATTTTGCTTATGGTATATCAAACCATAAGTATTTTTATATTTGAGTTGTGAAAAATATAAAAGTGACAGAAAAATTTGAACTTATTATTTTTGGTGGCGATGGAGATTTATCCTACCGAAAAATATATCCAGCTCTATATTATCGACTAAAGGAAGGTCAGATTTCCGATGACGTTCGGATTCTTGCTGTTTCGAGAAAGTCATACGATTTAGCAAAATTTCGTGAAAAGTTAAGATCTGAGATTTTATTTTATGAAAAAGGAGCAGATTTAGAAATTGTTGAGAAGTTAATTGGAATGATAACTTCGAGTCAAATAGATGCGGATAATCAAGTCGAGTGCGACGCAACAAGTACTTGGTTTACCAATTCAACTGAGAAAGTTAGGGTTTTCTATTTAGCAACTCCTGCCGCTGTGTTTGGCTCAATTTCAAAGTATCTGCATAGTAAAAACTATATCAATGAAAATTCTAGAGTAGTTTTGGAAAAGCCTCTAGGAAAGGATTTGAAAAGTTCGGAGCAGATTAATGATGAGGTTGCGACATATTTCAAAGAAGAACAGATTTATAGAATTGATCATTATTTAGGTAAAGAGACTGTTCAAAATTTAATGGTTCTGCGATTTGCGAACAATATTTTCGAGAGTTCATGGAATGCTAAGGACATTGATAACGTTCAAATAACTGTTGCTGAATCAATCGGCGTAGGAACAAGAGGAGCTTTTTATGATCAATATGGGGCTTTGCGTGATATGGTTCAAAACCATTTACTTCAATTGCTTTGTCTAATTGCGATGGAGCCACCAGTAAACCTGGAAGCTGATGAAGTTCGAGATGAAAAGTTGAAAGTGCTTAAAGCACTTCGTTTTTATACTCCAGAAACAATTGAAGCAAATTCTATAAGGGGTCAATACACAAGAGGAGGTACAGATAAAGACCCATTGCCTTCATATTTGGAGGATATTGAAAAGTTCAGTTCCAAAACGGAGACATTTGTTGCATTGAAGGCTAATATTGATAATTGGCGTTGGGGTGGAGTGCCGTTTTATTTGAGAACAGGTAAAAGAATGCCTCATCGATACTCAGAAATTATAATCAACTTTAAGAAAGTTCCCCATAATATATTTATGGATAAAAAGAATGTTGAGAGCAACAGGTTAACTGTTCGATTGCAACCAGATGAAAAAATTGAATTACTTCAAATGGTAAAAATTCCAGGACCAGGAGGCTATAGATACAAACCTTATGCTTTAGAACTGGATTATGCTGATCATTTTGAACATAGATTTCCTGATGCATATGAACGATTGTTAATGGATGTAGTTAGAGGAAATCAAACCCTATTTATGCGAAGGGATGAAGTGAAAGCTTCGTGGAAATGGGTAGAATCGATTACTAAAAACTGGGAAGTTAAAAACACTTCAAATGTCTTGTATGAAGCTGACTCTTGGGGGCCAGGTAAACATGTATTAGAGGAAGGGCATGATTGGGCAAAATCTCACCATGTTAAAAGACTTGAGGAAAAGGAACAGGGTGAATGATGGAAACTGTAATTGGTGAGAGAGCAACGATAGATGGTGAACTAAAGGAGGCTATAATTAGTTCCTTAAAAGATGAAATTCGGCAATTTGGATTTGCGTCAATATTAGTTTCTGGAGGTTCTACTCCAAAAGGATTATTTAATCTACTTTCAAATGAACCTTTGGAGTGGTCTAGAATTACAGTTTCTATTGTTGACGAACGATTTTTACCAAATGGACATGCAGATCAAAATGCAGAGTTGATAAAAGAGCATCTTCTAATTAATGAAGCGGCAATAGCGAATTTTATTCCATTAGTCATTGATCCAAGTGATCCAGTTAATAATTTGAAACTAGTGACCACTGAACTTCAGAAAATTAAAAGACCCTTTACTGTTGTTGTTTTAGGAATGGGTTCCGATGGTCACACCGCATCACTGTTTCCTGACTCACCAATGTTGGACGAAGCTATGGACTTAAATTGTCAAAATATTTTGTTAAATGTGAGAACTCCTAGTTCGCCTTATTCTAGAATCACTTTTAGCAGAAAAGAAATTTTAAATTCTAAGAATTTGTATTTGCATTGTTACGGTCAAGAAAAAAAAGAAATCTTAAATAATATTTTAGCATCAATTCATCAAGACAGATATCCAATTTCAGGCTTTGTAAATCAAAAAGAAAATCCATTGAATATTTATTGGGCAATGTAAATTATGAACGAAACAATAGAAAGAATTACCGAACGTATTAAAAAACGTTCATTGAAATCAAGAGCAGAATATCTGAATTTGATGAATAATAGCGCGCAAAATACTGTTACAAGAAGTGGACTTGCATGTGGCAATCTTGCTCATGCTTTTGCTGCTTGTAATGATGATGATAAAATGGAATTGAGTGAAAATACTTCTTCAAATTTGGCTATTATCACCTCCTATAATGATATGCTAAGTGCTCACAAAACTTATGAAGATTATCCACCAAAACTAAAGTCCTACGCTAATAAATATGGGTCTGTAGCTCAAGTAGCATCAGGCGTTCCAGCTATGTGTGATGGAGTTACTCAAGGGCAAGCCGGAATGGAGTTGTCATTATTCAGTAGAGATATAATTGCATTGTCTACCGCCATTGGCCTTTCCCATCAAATGTTTGATGGAGGTATGTGCTTAGGTATCTGCGATAAAATAGTTCCCGGAATGTTGATAGGGTCTTTAAGATTTGGGCATTTGCCATTTGCTTTTATTCCAGGTGGTCCAATGGAATCAGGAATAACTAATGAAGAAAAGGCTAAGGCAAGAACAGAATATGCTGAAGGTAAAATTGGCAGAAAAGAGCTTTTGGCTTCAGAATCAGCTTCTTACCACTCTGCTGGAACTTGCACATTCTATGGGACTGCTAATAGCAATCAAATGTTAATGGAAATCATGGGAATTCATTTACCCGGTTCTTCGTTTGTAAACCCAGGAACTCCTCTTCGAGACGCACTCAATGAATTTGCGGTAAAGCGACTTACTCAAATAACTGCTCAATCTAAAGACTATACTCCTTTGCACAAAGTTGTTTCTGAGGAGTGTATCGTAAACGCTTTGGTAGGACTAGTAGCGACTGGAGGTTCAACGAATCATACGATACACCTTATAGCGATAGCTAGAGCTGCAGGTATAATTATAGACTGGAACGATTTTAATGACGTTTCTGAGGTTGTGCCTTCTATCACCAGAGTTTATCCTAATGGTTCCGCAGATATTAACCATTTTCAAGCATGTGGTGGAATGGGATTTCTTATGAAAACACTAATTGAAGGGGGATATTTAAATGAAAATGTGAGCACTCTTATGGGAAGAGGACTTAGTTATTATACCAAGGAGCCATTCTTAAATGATGGAAAGTTGGAATGGAAAGATGCACCTTCTGAGTCACTTGATGAAACGGTTTTAAGAAGTACCTCAAATCCATTTGCACCTAATGGTGGATTGAGATTACTAGAAGGGAATTTAGGAAGAGCAGTAATAAAAATATCTGCGGTAAAAGAACAGCACCAAATTGTGCAAGCAGAAGCAGAGGTTTTCGAAGATCAAGATGATGTTCTTAAGGCTTTTACTGAGAAAAAGCTGAATAAGGATGTTGTAGTCGTTGTGCGAAATCAGTCTGCTACCGAAAATGGAATGCCTGAACTTCATAAGTTGACTCCAACTCTGAGTATACTGCAACAAAATGGATTTAAAGTTGCGTTGGTGACGGACGGAAGAATGTCTGGAGCCTCAGGTAAAGTTCCTGCAGCAATTCATCTTTCTTCAAAGAATGGCAGTAATGCGTTAATTAATAAGTTACAATCTGGCGATCCTATTCTTCTAAATGCTAAGACAGGTGTTTTGAGTTGTTTGAATGCGGATGAAGTTATAGTAAGAGAAAATTCAGCGCAACCTCCAGGAGATGGACAGGGCGTTGGTCGTGAATTATTTGAGCGATTAAGGCCTCTCGTTTCAGAAAGTGAAAACGGAGCTTCATTCATTATTTGATATGAAAAATAAGATTAGAAATATATTACAACTTAACCCATTGATACCGGTGGTTACATTTCAAGAAAATGATAACCCTATCGAATTCATGGAATATCTGCTAAGTCAAAATGTTAACTGTATAGAAATTACTCTTCGGACAAAAAGTGGGTTTGCTGCAATAGAAAGTATTAAAAGAGAGTTTTCCACAGTTATTGTTGGTGCGGGCACTGTAATTAATAGTGAGCAAATTGGTAAATTATCGGACCATGGAGTTGATTTTATAGTGAGTCCTGGTTCTACTGAAAAGTTAATTAATGACTTTATAAAGTGTGATATCCCCTTTATTATTGGTGTGAGTACTGCAAGTGAAATTATGCGCGCAAAAGAACTGGGATTAGATACGTTAAAGTTCTTTCCAGCACATTTATTTGGAGGTATAGCTGCAGTAAAAATGTACGGTCAATTGTTTCCAGAGATTGCTTTTTGTCCTACAGGTGGAATAAGTTCTGAAACTAGTAAAGATTATCTGAAACTGTCTAACGTATTGTCCGTTGGTGGGTCATGGTTTCAAAAGGATTTTAAAAATAAAAAAATTAAGTAAAAAATATGATTGCAATTGCTGAAAGCGGTTCAACTAAGTGCGAGTGGGTTATTATTAAGGAAGACTCAACTGAAGTTGCTAGAATTAGAACTCAAGGGTTTAATCCGTACTTTCATTCTAGTGAACTTGTAAAAAGTAAACTTTTAGATAATGAGGAGTTTTCTCCTTTTCTTGGAGAAATCAAGGATGTACATTTCTATGGAGCTGGTTGCTCAAGTTTAGAATTGAATTCAATTATCGAAAACGGTCTTAGCCAAGTTTTTTCTAATGCACGGATTAACGTAGATCATGATCTGCTTGCATGTGCCTACTCCCTGTATGAAGGAAAACCTATGGTTTCTTGTATTCTTGGGACGGGTTCTAATTCATGTTACTATGACGGATTACATCTAAAACAAATAAATTCTGCTCTTGGGTTTATTATTGGAGATGAAGGTGGAGGAGCATATTTTGGAAAGCAATTGCTCAGCGATTATTTCTACAGAAAGTTGCCACTAGAAGTATATGAAGATTTTAAAAAGACGTACAATTTAGATTGGGAAACCGCTCGAAAAAAAATCTATTCGAATGTTTTTGCTAATGTTTATTTGGCTTCATTTATGCCATTTATAGCAAAACATAAGGACAACTATTATGTTAAAGAAATGATTAAAAATGGGTTCGCAAAATTTATTGATGTTCATGTTATGAGCTATCCAGTGAATTCATCAGTTCAAATAGGATTTGTAGGCTCAATTGCTTCAATCTTTGAGGATATTCTTAAAAAAGAATTGCGAAAAAGAGAATTGGAGTTATATAAAATTGTTCGCAGTCCAATTGATGAACTCGTGCAACATCACTTGAAAAAATTTGAAAGTGAAAAAGAATTAGATAATAATAATAATAATAATAATAATTCAATTCAAGTTCATTAATGACTGCTTTATCAAAATGGAAAAGTCAAGTCCTTCAATTATGGTTGATGTGGTTGGTTTGCTCTATTTTGGTAATTGGGATAGCTTCTTGTTCGCAAAAAGAAAGTAAAGGACTTAATGCGTCTCAAATATTAGGAAACCATGAATATCCTGCGGTTTGTTACGGAGGATACCGTGAAAACACCCGCAATGTTGAGCCGTCGAATGAACAATTGAAAGAAGATTTAAGGATTCTATCAGCTCTAGGAATCAAAATTTTTAGAACCTATCAAGCAGCTGAATTTCCTCAGGCTGAAAATCTGTTAAAAGCTATTTCAGAATTAAAAAAGGAAAACTCGGAATTTGAAATGTATGTGATGCTTGGAGCATGGATTGAGTGTGAAAAAGCTTGGACCGAGAACCCTGATCACTCTCAAGAAAATTTTAATAAAAATAGAAATGAAGTTAGAACGGCTATCCGTCTAGCAAATTATTATCCAGATATAGTAAAGGTGATTGCTGTTGGAAATGAATCTATGGTGCATTGGGCCGAAAGTTATTATGTATATCCTGATGTTGTTTTAAGGTGGGTAAATCTGGTTCAGTCGTTTAAAGAGAAAGGTAAATTGTCACAAAATATTTGGGTAACAAGTTCAGATAATTTCGCATCCTGGGGTGGAGGTGATTCTTCTTATTATAACTCAGATTTGCTGAAATTAATTGAAGCTGTCGATTATGTTTCTATACACACATACCCTTTTCATGATACACATTATAATTCCGAATTTTGGATTCAACCTTCGAGTAATGATTCATTAGACAAACTAGCGCAAATCGACTTTGGAGTTATAAAAGCAATAGAATATGCTCGAAATCAATTTGTATCTGTTCAGTCATTTTTGCAAGAAAATGATTTGAAAAAACCAATTCACATAGGAGAAACAGGATGGGCCTCTGTCTCAACTGATAATTATGGTTATAGAGGTTCTAATGCTGCCGATGAATACAAACAAAGGGAATACTATCGGGGAATGAAGGAATGGACTGATTCATTAGGAGTAAGTTGCTTTTTTTTCGAAGCTTTTGACGAACCATGGAAAGATGCCAAGAATACTAGTGGTTCAGAAAATCATTTTGGGTGGATTGACATAGAAAGTAAAGCGAAATATATTTTGTGGGACCAAATTGAAGAAGAAAAGTTAAACGGTCTTAAACGGAATGGTAAAAAAATCCTTAAAAGCTACAATGGAAACCTTGACTCTATGATGCGTTATTGTTTAAGTCCACCTATTGAAGTTATAGAAAACGAAATATTATGAAACAAAAAAACAGAATTTTAGTTCAAATCGCTTTGATTGTTGCCCTTGGCGGTCTATTAATGGGTTTCGATGCTTCAGTAATATCAGGTGTGATTCAGTTTATTGAGGTGGAATTTGCACTTACAAAACTAGAATTAGGCTGGGCCGTAGCTTCACTTACTCTTACTGCAACTTTAGCGATGATGGTTGCTGGACCTTTGAGTGATCGATATGGAAGAAGGGCTATACTGCG
>Ga0115561_1001964_pt1 | contig 14122 bp, 7 predicted proteins | sample COGITO_mtgs_1105_4_FD_87201 | JGI IMG/M metagenome (GOLD analysis project Ga0115561, IMG submission 87201) | Pelagic marine microbial communities from North Sea - COGITO_mtgs_110512 | ecosystem: Environmental > Aquatic > Marine > Epipelagic | place: Germany:Helgoland, sampling site Kabeltonne...
CTCAATAGACTGTTATAATACAGGAACTTTTGAAGTTTGTAGATATTTGATTACCATTGGCAGCACATTAACAGATATAGAGGAGTGTGATGAAGACAATGGTGGAGATGGGATTTTTGATTTAACAGAAAACGAAGACTTGGCTTTAGACGGACAAGATGCGGGATCTTATACGGTGACTTATTATGAGAGTCAAGCTGCTGCTGATGCTGGAGCTCCAGAAATCGCTACGCCTACTTCCTATGAAAATGTAAATGCTAATCCTCAGGAGGTTTTTGTACGTGTAGAGAACAATGAAGATGAAGACTGTTATGCTACGGGTAGTTTTATGGTAGAGAGTTTTGAAATCGGAGAAGTGAATCCTGTAGAAGACTTAGAAGAATGTGATGTTACGGGCTCAGGATTTACTTTTGATTTAACGAGCAATACGCCTTTAGTTTTGGGCGGTCAAGATGCTTTGGACTTTGCGGTAAGTTATTATAACACGCAGGCAGAGGCCGATGCGGGTACCCCTTCTATAGCTGATCCTTCTAACTATAGCGTAACGGATTCGGGCAGTGAAACGATTTACATTCGCATAGAAAATACAAATAATACAGAGTGTTATAACACGATAAGTTTTGAAGTCTCGCTTATAGTTGTTGAAGTTGGTGTGATGGAAGATTTAGAGGAGTGTGATGCCGATAGTAATGGTAGTGCATTATTTGATTTAACCGAAAATGAAATAGGAGCTCTTAATGGAGCTGATGCTTCCGACTATACGGTGACTTATTATACAAGTCAGGCCGATGCAGATGTACCTGAGAACGAGGTAGAGTTTCCTACCACGTATCAGAATGTACTTAATAACCCTCAAGAGATATTTGTGCGAGTAGCAAATAATGACAGTGCCGATTGTTATGATATCGATAGTTTTATGATAGAGAGTTTTGCTAGCGGCGTAGCTAATGAAGCTGATGATATGACAGACTGTGATAATGGTACAGGAGGACCTTATGAATTTGACTTGACTCAGAACACCCCTTTAGTGTTAGCAGGACAAGACCCTAACCTTTTTGATATTACTTATTATGAGAGTGAGGCTGATGCTGAAGTTCCAGAGAATGCTATTGTCAATACGACCAACTATCCAGCCACAGCTGGAGAGCAAAGCATTTATGTTCGTATAAATAATGTAAACAAGCCAGAATGTTACAACCTAACGAGTTTCACATTAACCTTAAATGAAGTACGAATAGGAGCTGTAACCGATAAGGAAGAATGCGATGGAGGTAATACAGGTTTTGCGACATTTGATTTAACCGATAGTAATTTAGAAGCTTTAGATGGTCAGAGTCTCTTAGATTATAATGTGAGTTATTACGAGAGTCAGGCCGCAGCCGATGCAGGTGCCCCTGTGATTGCAGATCCTATGAATTATGAGAATAACACCAATCCTCAAGAGATATTTGTAAGGGTGTCTGTAGATGGAGATGCAGGATGTTATTTAACAACGAGCTTTATGATCGAGGCTACAACTTCCGCTCCGATCTATGATCCGACCCCACTTATTGCTTGTGATACAGATAACGACGGTTTTTATAACCAGTTTATGTTGACCGATAAGGATGCAGAGATTACCAATAATAATCCCGATGTAACGGTGAGTTATCACTTAACTCAGAGTGATGCCGATAATGGTGTTGGCGCTATCTCTACTCCTTATGCTAATGTAGAACCTTATACTCAGACGATCTATGTAAGAGTAGAAGATCCAGCAAATGGATGTGTGCTAGATACCACCTTAGATTTAGAAGTGTATGATAGCCCTCAAATCGAAGAGCCTGCGCCTTTAGAGTTATGTGACGATGATGATGAAGAGCAAGCGATTTTCGATTTAACGCAAGTAGAAGAAGAAGTCTTAGACGGTTTAGACCCCAATAGTTATACGATTACTTATCACGATGACGAGCAAGAAGCAGAAGATGGATTAGATGCTATTACCAATATAGGAGCTTATGAGAATGTCTCTAACCCTCAGACAATTTGGATTCGAGTAACCGATCCCAATACACCTACAGGCTGTTATAGTGTGGTAGCTTTAGAGCTTGTTGTTAACCCGCTACCAGTGGCAGTACAACCGAGCAACTTAGAACTATGTGATGACGAGCTTAGTGGAAGCGATACGGATGAGATGAGTGTTTTTGATCTTACGGTTAAAGAAAGTGAGATTACAGCAGGAGACAATTCGATAGCGGTAAGTTGGTATGAGACTCCTACCGATCTTCAGTTGGGTAATGCTATAGTAGATCCTACGAATTATGTTAATACTATTAGCACCAATCAAACTATAGTTGCTTTGTTGGTAGATGAGAATGGATGTAGTGTAACGACCACCTTAACCTTGGTAGTAAACCCATTACCTTCCCCTACACCTAGTGATCAATTAGATCCTTATGAGCTTTGTGATGATGATAATGATGGTTTTGTAGAATTTGATTTAAGCACTCAAGATGATATTATCGCTAATGGAGAAGCCGATGTAGAGATTACCTATTACGCAACACCAGAAGGAGCAGAAAGCGGTTTGGTGCAAAATCAAATCGGACCTTTGTATGAAAATGTACAAATTAACCAACAAACGATCTATGCTAGATCTACCAATGTGAATACAGGGTGCTACCGTTGGGTAAGTTTAGATATAGTGGTTACTCCTCTTCCAGAGATAGAAGAGATATTAGAAGATATTTTCGAGTGTGATGATAATGGAGATGTGGTGCAGAGTTTTGATATTACTCAAAACGAGCCAGCCATTTATGGGACACAAGACCCCTCTTTGTATACGATTACTTATTATGAAAGTGAGTCTGATGCAATAGATGGATTAGATCCTATCAGTACTCCGACCAATTATTCAAATGGCGGAGTAAGTCCTTTGACTGTTTGGGTACGTTTGGAAGATAACACCACAGAGTGTTATCGTATAGCTAGTTTTGATTTGATCACGGGAGCAACCCCTGATATTACAAACCCAGAACCTTTAGAGGTTTGTGATGATAGTGCTACAACTCCAACGGATGAAGTAGGATTATTTGACTTAACCCAAAAGATAGCAGAGATTACTAATGGAGATAACAATTTAGAGGTGTTCTTTTATGAAAGTATAACAGCTTTAAATAACGATACGCCTATCTCCCCAGCAAACGCTTACCAAAATATAGACAATGCACAGACCGTTCAGGTAAAAGTAGTGAGTGATGCAGGATGTGAGGCCTTTACTACACTAACTTTAGTAGTTAATCCTAACCCGAGTATCGCACAAGATTTAGACCCTATCGAGGAGTGCGATATAGATAATGATGGCTTTGCAGAGTTTGATTTGGAAGCAGAGACAGAAGATATCCTTAACGGAGAACCTAACGTTAGCATTACTTACCATACCACTTTGGCCAATGCAGAGAATGGAGTAGGTGCAATCGATACCACGCAGCTTTATACCAATGTGAACATCAACACGCAAACGATTTATATTAGAGCAGAGAATACAGGCATTACAGGAAATGGAACCGATTGTTATGTGACTCGTTCCTTAGAATTGATTGTAATCCCTTCTCCGGTTCTAGAGCCAGCAGGTTTAGAAGATTTGTATGTATGTGATGATGATAGCGCCGATGGTTTTGCTGTTTTCGATTTAACGCAAAATGAAGATCTGATGATAGGAAGCCAAGATGCCACAAATCTAGAGATTACTTATCACGAGACGCAAGTAGCGGCAGAAAATGGCACCCCTCAGATCGCAGTGCCTACTAATTATACTAATATTCTTAACCCTCAGATGATTTGGGTGCGTATAGAGAATACAGATACAGGATGTATCGATGCTTTTGTTTTAGATCAGGAGAACACTTTTACCCTCAATGTAGAAGAGTTGCCAGAGTTAACACAACCAACACCACTTCAGCTTTGTGATGATGATTATGATAATAATCCGTTATCGCAAGTAGAGTTTGATTTAACGGTTAAAGAGACAGAGATAGTGAATATGGATCCTGTTACTGATAATTTAGTATTTACTTATTATGCATCAGCAAGTGATCAGGTATCAGGAACACCTATAGATACTCCGGCAGCTTATGTGAATGAAGCTAATCCTCAGACAATATTTATAGAGGTCTCTAATACCAATACAGAGAATGCTTGTGTTAGTGAGATCACAATGACTATCGAAGTGTTGCCTTTACCTACGCCATCCGAAGAAGATTTAGAAGCTCTTCGCCAAGAACAATGTGATGACGATAATGATGGTATTGCTCCTGTAGGATTTGATTTGACCAATAGTGGAGATTTAATTTCAGATGGAGAAAATGTACTTTTAAGCTATTATAAAACAGAGCAAGCAGCTAATGAAGAAGACGCCACAGAGCTTGTAGCTACACCAGATGCTTATATAAACGAGCCGGCATATAATACACTAGATGCAAATGGTAACCCTACCAACACGCAGATTATTTATGTGCGAGTGGACAGCAATGCAGCAGGAAACTTCTGTTATGTAGTGGTGCCTTTTGAATTGATTGTTTATCCAGAGCCTGTATTGAATCCTGAAGGGACTCCATTTGGATATACCTTATGCGAGGACGGAACAACAGGAACAGCAGCGGTAGAGCTTTCAGATATAGCCTTGAATCTTTATGATGCTACTTTTGAGGCAGATGCAGATCCTGATACGCAAGCAGATCCTACGGTTTTAATTCCTTTATTGGATGAGGACCCAGCGACCAATGCGAATCAAGATCTTGATATTAGCACCTATTTATTAACTTATTACTTTAGTTTGGCAGATGCTCAGGCAGGGATCAATCCTATTCCTAATGGATTTGCAATAAGTGATAATACGACAATTTGGGTGTCCTTAAGCAATAGCTTTGGATGTACAAGTGATGAACTAGGAGAGATTTTGGTACAAGTGGAGCCTCGTCCAAGTATAGATAGTGCTCCTTTGTTGGTGGATGATCTATGTTCAGATGAACAAGGAGGGGATAGCGTAACGATAGATTTAACTCAATATAATGAGCAGATCAATCCAGGATCCCCTGCAGGAACTCAAGTTAACTATTATGCGAATATGGATGATTATTTAGCAGGAGTTAGTATAGCTACACCTTCAGATTATATGACCCTTAGTAACCCTCAAACGATTGTAACGGAGGTTATTAATACGGCTACTTTATGTGAATCTGCAAGTATAAAAGAAATCACATTAGAGATAAATATGACTCCTGTGGTAGATATCACTAGCTTTGAAGGTACGGTGATTTGTTTTGATAGTAATCCAGCTACAGAGGTAATCGGTGGGAACTATGATCCTGTGATTATCGATACTGGTTTAGATGAGACTACTTATGATTTTGTGTGGACGATAGATGGAGTAGATCAAAATAACAACAGTGCAAGTTTTGAGGTAACTCAGCCAGGAGTTGTAGCAGTAGAGGTAATTGACACGACCAATGCCGGTATGTGTAGCTCAAGTAGTGAGGCCGTTTTCTTTGAGAATAACCCTCCAGAGTTTGAAGCTTCTATAGAGACTATTTCTTTTGATGGAGCGCACACGGTATTGATTAGTAATGTAACGGGAAGTGGAGATTATGAGTTTAGTGTAGATAATGGTCCTTGGACCCCTCTTGGAGCTGAAGGAACGTTGATTATAGATGGATTATCTGGCGGAGACCACGAGATCATAGGAAGAGATCAAGGAGGTTGTGGATCCACTCTCAAGGTTGTCTCATTCATTGATTATCCAGCTTTTTTCACGCCTAATGAAGATGGTTATAATGACCGTTGGAACATTCAAGGGATCTCAAACCAGTTAGACGCTAAGATTTATATTTTTGATCGTTACGGAAAGCTTTTAAAGCAGTTGAGTCCAAGCAGTGAAGGTTGGGACGGAACCTACAATGGTAACCCTATGCCATCCAATGATTATTGGTTCAGAGTGGAGTATACCGATACAGATGATAAACGCAAAGAGTTTAAGGCTAACTTCACCTTAAAGCGCTAAAAAGTTTATTTCCGCGAAAGCGAAAAACATCAAAATAAAACCCCACTACATCTTACAAGGTGTAGTGGGGTTTTTTGTTAATAAATGATTGTGAAATTGGGTGGAAGGAAAAGTTTATATGATGAAGTTCAAGAGTAAAAAGCTGATGCTATCGTACAAAAACGGTCAAAGCTTGAGGCTCAATTATAGCCTCTACCTCATTTAAAGTTTTGCAGTATTCGCCATCTATTTGAAAATCTATCTTCTTATTAGATTTAATAATGGCTTTTTTAGTAGGAATAACCTCTAGGAATTCTGGGGAAAATTTAGCTCCTTTATTGAATGTCTTAAAAACTTCGATAACATCTAATTTTTTAAATAAGAGAAGTTCGAATATACCATCGTCCATTTTCCCATCGGCATTTACAATGGCACCGGTTCCAAATTTTTTAGAATTTGCAATGGCCAACATAATTCCTTTTTTATTAAGGGTTTCGCCATTTACCTCTATAGTAAAATCGTAAGGCCCTTCTGTACTAAAAAGTGTAGGGATAGTTTGTATAGCATAACCAAATTTACCTCTAAAGCTTCCTTGTTCATATTCTCGAATCAATTCCGCGTTAAGCCCAAGGTCACTAATGTGTAAGCAGAGCTCACCATTAATTTTAATTGCATCAATAGATTTTTTGTGATCTCCTAATGCTATTTTAATAAACTCTTCTGGTTCTAAGGGAAGATCAAGATCATTTGCTAATCCATTAGCAGAACCCGCAGGTAAAATCCCGATAGGTAATGATTCTTGTTTTTTCATAGCTTCGGCAACTAATTTAATTGTACCATCACCTCCCGCTACCAGAATTCTTTCAAATTCATTAGAAGTAATAAGGTTTTGAATTTTTTTTATATCACCTTCTCCCGTAGTTTTAAAAATTTCAAAACCGGTTGTAATGTTTTCTCTTAATAAATTTAAGATAGGACCTTTATCTGAATCACCACTTATAGGATTTATTACCAATAAAATTTTCATAACGACCTGTTTGTTGCGAGCTAATTTATTTATTTTTAAAATTATTATCTGTTATCGTTTTTATAATTTATGGCATTAGCATTAAAAATATATAGAGGTTACGCAAATGAAAGAAAAATTATGGTCTTTGGTCATGTCTTTGAAAAAGATGCGCCAGATGTTTTTAAGCTAGATAAAAAGTGGTACAAACACGCCTGGCAAGTTTTGCGGATTTTTAGAATCAAAACCGAAAGTAACGCAAGTGTAGTTTTTAAATTTAGAAACTTAGAGGTAAAAACGAAAACCCTAGATGATGGTCATTTTAGAATGATGATTCCGTATGAAGATGATATTGAACCTGGGTGGCATAATTTTAAAGTGGAAGTTATTGATGATGAATCTAGACAAGAAGAAGTAGGGGAGTTTGTAAAACCTTACCCTGGAGAATATGGGGTGATTTCTGATATTGATGATACTTTTTTAGTTTCTCATTCTGGGAACATCTTTAAAAAACTTTATGTAATGTTGACGCGCAATGTCAATAAGAGAAAAGTGTTTGATAATGTGGTGGAACATTATAGATTATTGAATCAATTGGGAAGAAAAGAAAGGTCTAAGAATAATGCCTTTTTTTATGTAAGCAGTAGTGAGTGGAATTTATATAATTTTATTATTCAGTTTACTGAAATTCACCAATTCCCAAAAGCTGTTTTAAAGTTAAAGGAAATAAAATCGGGACTTCGAGATTTTCTGAATACTGGCGGAGGAGATCATAATCACAAATTTTTTAAAATAAGACATATTGTTGAGTTTTATCCAGAACTTCATTTTATTTTACTGGGTGATGATTCGCAACAAGATCCTTATATCTACAGAGATATTTCTAAAATTTTCCCCCAGAATATAAGCACGATTTACATTAGACAAACTCAAAAAAGAAAAAAAGAGAAGGTAAAACAAATTCTATTAGAAATGAACATGAGTGGTTTTAAAACTTGTTATTTTAAAGATAGTAGTGAGGCGATGAAGCATAGCTTGGATAACCTAAAATAAAAAAAAACGCCAATTTTATTAGGCGTTTTTCTTTAATTCTATACTTTAAGCTTATTTATTTTAGCTTACTGCTTTATGTAAATCAGCTTTAGTGTCATAAGCAGCCTCTTCTACTTTGTTATTTGCTGTTGCAGCATTTTTCTTAGCTTTTAAAGATTCAAGCTTGTGCTCTAAAGAATTTTTTACACTATCTACTTTATTTTTAGCTCCGCTAACATAATCATTTGTAGAGTCTGCAATTTCTTTTCTTGTTTCTGAACCTTTTTTAGGTGCAAACAATAACCCTGCTGCTGCTCCTGCAACTGCTCCAGATACTAAACCAACAATCAATTTTCCTACTTTCATAATCTTTTTAGTTTTTAAGTTTATAGCTTTTTTTGTTATTGTAAAGATATAAACTAGCTTTATTCAAAAACTAAGTTGCTAGTTAAGCTATTGATAAACTTTTGTTTAAAAACTTAAAGATTTAACAGTTGGTAATTAATAATTATTTTTCTTCACTTTCTGGTGACTTTTTAATTACTACTCTAGATTTAGATAGGTGCATACCATCTTCCAGTTCACTAATAAATTTTACCAATTTTTCTCTGAGTACACAGTGCAAATCCCAAGTATGGCTAGCATCTTTAGAACTACAAAGCGCTCTTATTTGTATGGCTTTCTCGGTTACGTCTACCACTTGAACCACAGGAGGATGATCTTTATCCCAGCTTTCCTCTTGCTCTAAGAGTTCTTTAAATTTTTTTCTGACTTTTTCTACATCAATTCGATAATCTGCATACAAGTTAATAGGCCTTATTTGGTGTGCGCTTGTCATAGACCAATTTTCGAATGTATTAGAAATAATAAATTTAAGCGGAACTATAAGTCGGCGTAAATCCCAAGTTCTTACCACCATGTAGGTAAACCGAATATCTTCTACGTAACCCCAATCGTCTTCAATAATTATGGTGTCCCCAATTCTTGCAGGTCTTGTAATTGCAATTTGTATCCCTGCTATAATATTTCCTAATGTACTTTGCGCAGCAATACCTAAAATTACGGTGGCAACTCCGGCGGAAGCCAACAGAGAAATCCCTAATTTTTCTAATGATCTAAACTGTGATAATATAATACTAGCCCCAACAATAATAACTACAAAGGTGACAATTCTCCTAGCTACAGAAATATAAGTAAGCATCATTCTAGCTTCAGAGTTTTCTTCGGGATTGGTGTCACCAATTTTATTTTCGGCTACGTGCACCATTAAAAAATCTATCAGTCTCATGATTAACCAAGTAATAGAGCCTATGACGATAATGAGAAGGATAGCGTATAAAGTTGTTGCAAAAGAACCGGTAAAAGAGATTAATTCATTTAAGAGAATGTAAAAAATGAGTATCCCAAACGTAATCCCTGCCGGCTTAGATAAGCGGTTAGAGATATTATTAACCCACATTTTATCTGATTTTAAAAATAATTTCCTAAATGCATATATAAGGCACTTGCCTAAAAAGTAAGATAATAATATTAATACAAGAGTACCTACGGGTTTCCAAATAGGCATTCCTAATATCTTTATTCGAGCCCAGTGGGGCATCATTCTATCTAGTTTTCTAGGACCATAAAACTCATAGAGAGGTTCGATATTCTCTACAGTATTCGCAGAAATCAGCCAAAAAGCTCCATAGTCTTTAAATTTTACCCGTTGTAACCTTAAAACAATATCCTTATTATTTAAATCAATTTCTCCAAATACGATGCTTCTTCTAGGCTTACCAGCAACAGCTTGATTGGTAGTAGTGCTTATGTCTATTTGACCATCGGGACGATCCGATAAGTCACTCCAATTAATTTTCACCCTTTGATTAAGTACAAAGTATAATTTTTCAGCTAAAATACCAGCGTCTTTTTTTGAGAGGTTACTAGGAAATAAATTAAAATTGAGAGCATAAGCAGCTTCCTCATACTTTTCATTTCTAGCGTGGGCTACAAAATGTTCTAAAGTAGCTTGCGGAGTTTGCAAATTGTATTCACTCGCAGGCAAACCAATGCTTTCATTTAACCTTCCCAAAACATAATAGGCTTCGTTATATTCTTCTATAGGGTTAGACCTATAGTTTTCCTTATCGGAATTAATAACGCTTTCCTTTTTGGGGAGGTTTGTTTTTTCGAGATGAGTAGAATCTTCTTCCTGCTGTGCTTGTATATGAATACTAAATACAACAAAAATGATTGTTAATAAGGTAGAAAAGTAAGAATGCTTCATAGAAACGTAATTTACAAGCTTTTAAAAAAGTAGATTCTTAGGAATTTGTTAAATATATATTTTATCGCATATTAATATAATGTAAACATTTTAAGAAAAAAGCAACCCTTCTTAAAAAAAATCATCTATTCAGTAAACCTATCTAATTATGAAAATTGTAAAATTTATTCTATTATTTATGATTATCCTCTGTTTTTCATCGTGTATTTATTGGAATAATGATGATGACATTCCTAGTCAAGAAAGTCAATATGAACCTATAACACAAACTAGGTCTTTTTTTGAGAATGACATAGAACTTCAAATTTCTAGGCCCATTAGTGATGCAGGTAAAATCTATGTAAAAGACGAGTATATTTTAATAAATGAGAATGAAGAAGGTTTCCATTTATATAATAATACAAACGCTGAATCTCCAGAACCTATAGCTTATTTGAAGGTAAAAGGCGCAACAGACTTAGCTATTCGAGGAAACACCATTTATATACACCATTTAGTAGATTTAGTAGCAATAGATTATAATTTTCATACCAATTCTATCGAAAATATAAACAGGTCTCCTAATGTTTTTCCACGTTTAATTTCTCCAGATGGTTTTCAAGCCGAGTATTTTAATGTACCAGAAAATGAAGTCATTACAGGTTATCAACTAAAAAACTAAATCATGAAAAAAATTATATTATTCTGTTTAATTGTTATAGCAGCTTCATGCAGCTCAGATAGTAATAGTAGTTCCACTAATTCTGCAGATTCTGGAAGAGATGGAATGGGAGGGAGCTTAGCTAGATTTGCCCTTGCAGGAAATTATTTATATACTGTGGGAGAAGAATCGCTTAGTGTTTTTGAAATTACCAACCCCAATCAGCCTATTTTTAAAGGAAGTACCTATATAGGATTCGATATTGAAACTTTATTCGCTTTAAATGATAAATTATATGTAGGGAGTAGATTGGGAATGTTTATTTATGATATATCAGCTCCAGAAAATCCTTTGCAATTAGCAGAGGTAAGCCATATTAGAAGTTGTGATCCTGTAGTTTCATCGGGAGACTTTACGTATGTCACTTTGCATACCAATGCAGCATGTCAGGGAAATATTAATCAATTAGAAATTTATAAAACAGAGAATCCTTTGTATCCAGAATTATTAACTACAGTACAAATGAATCAGCCTATCGGATTAGGGCTTTACGGAAATTATTTACTGGTAGCTGATTTAAATGTGGTTAGAGTTTTAGATGTATCAGAACCTCAATATCCAAATTTCGTTTCTTCAATTCCCGTTGCCGGATTTGATTTGATTATAAGAGAAAATGAACTTTTTGTAATTGGTGAAGAACAATTAACGCAATATGAATTAGGAGTATTTAACGATGAGTTCACCTTTACGGAAATAAGCGAAATCACTTTTTAAAGTTTTACATGAAATAAAAAAGCCACATCTATTTAAATGATGTGGCTTTTATCAACTAACTTAACCTAACTTAAATTTTTAAAAACAATATACATTTTCTGAAGTAAGTTTTTCTGCAATCGTATTTCTAAGTGCCACGACATTAGGCATGTTTTGATATTTTGTAAAACGTTTAAGTCCCATTAACATCATTCGCTGCTCATCACCTGTAGCGAAAGAAACTATACCTTCTTTTGCTTTTTGAGTGACAATATCTACAGCATTGTATAAGTAAAGTTTACTCATCGCAATTTGTTCTTTTTGAGATTCCTCACCATTCCTTTTTGCATTCTTTTCGGTTCTTAAAATGGTAGATTCTGCCATATAAACCTCAATAAGAATATCAGATGCAGCCAATAATAGCTGTTGGTGCTCTTCTAAATCTGGTCCAAATTTTTGAACAGCGCTACCAGCCACCATTAAAAATACTTTCTTTAGATTGGCCACCATCTCTTTTTCTTCAGCAAACAACTCAGAATAATCTGGCTTGTCGAAAGAAGGAATTCCTGTTAACTCATCAGCTACAGCTTGAGCTGGACCTAATAAATCTACGTGACCTTTCATCGCTTTTTTAACGAGCATTCCCACGGCTAGCATTCTGTTAATCTCGTTGGTTCCTTCGTAAATTCTAGAAATACGAGCATCTCTCCAAGCAGACTCCATTGGGGTATCTGCAGAGAATCCCATACCACCATAAACTTGAATTCCTTCATCACTACAGTTTTGAATATCTTCTGAACATGCTACTTTTAATATAGAACATTCTATAGCGTATTCCTCTACACCTTTTAATTCCGCTTCAGCGTGAGAGCTTCCTTCCGCTTGACGGATAGCAATACGATCTTCCACATTTTTAGCAGCTCTGTAAGATGCTGACTCTCCTGCATAGGCAGAAGTAGCCATTTCGGCTAACTTATATTTAATCGCACCAAAATTGGCAATAGGCGTTTTAAATTGAACACGATCGTTAGCATATTTTACTGCGCTATCGGTTACTCTACGTTGCGCATCTAAACAAGCCGCAGCTAATTTGATTCTACCAACATTTAAGGCGTTCATAGCGATTTTAAAACCGTTGCCTCTTTCTGAAAGCATATTTTCTACCGGAACTTTTGTTTCGTTAAAAAATACTTGTCGGGTAGAAGAGGAGTGAATTCCTAATTTCTTTTCTTCTTCTCCAAAAGAAATTCCGTTCTCTTTATCGTTTTCTACAATGAAACCCGTAATATTTTTATCATCTTCAATTCTGGCAAATACAATGAATACGTTAGCGAACCCTGCATTAGAAATCCACATTTTTTGCCCAGAAATACTGTAATACTTTCCATCATCTGAAAGTACTGCTTTTGTTTTACCAGAATTAGCATCACTACCAGCTCCAGGTTCGGTTAAACAATAAGCACCAAACCACTCACCAGTCGCTAATTTAGGAACATATTTTTTCTTTTGTTCTTCGTTACCATATAATGTAATAGGCATTGTACCTATCCCCGTATGCGCTCCAAAAGCAGTGGCGATAGAACCTGTTGCTCCAGAAATATAATCACATACCAGCATAGTAGATACAAACCCCATCCCTAAACCATCATATTCTTCGGGAACTGCTATGCCTAAGAAACCAAGTTCTCCAGCTTTACGCATAACCTTCTCGGTTAGATCATAATTCTTATTTTCGAACTCCTCTTTTTTTGGCCAAATTTCACGGTCTACAAACTCTTTTACCGAGTCTTTCATCATTTTCTGCTCCTCATTAAAATCTTCTGGAGTAAAAACGTCTTCACATTTGGTTTCCTTTACAAGAAACTGTCCGCCGCGAAGGATATCTTTTTTATTTTCTGTGCTCATTTTTATTTAGTTATTGTGTTGTGTTTTTTAATTTAAGAATTCATAAACTCCAGCTGCACCTTGTCCTGTACCTACGCACATGGTAACCATAGCGTGTTTATTTTGAAGATTACGCTTACGCATCTCATCAAAAATTTGAACAGAAAGTTTAGCTCCGGTACAACCCAAGGGATGTCCCATAGAGATGACTCCTCCGTTAACGTTAAGTCGGTCTGTGTTAATGCCTAGTTCTCGAATTACAGCTAATGACTGAGAAGCAAATGCTTCATTCAACTCAATAAGCTCCATATCGTCTAATTTTAATCCAGCTTGTTTTAAAGCTTTTGGAATGGCTTTTACAGGTCCGATACCCATAATTCTTGGTTCAACACCTACTGCAGTAAAACTTACCAGTCTTGCAATAGGTTCTAGCTTAAGTTCTTTTACCATTGCTTCACTCATTACTAAAGTAAAAGCAGCACCATCACTCGTTTGTGATGAGTTTCCTGCAGTTACGCTTCC
>Ga0115561_1001965_pt1 | contig 14113 bp, 11 predicted proteins | sample COGITO_mtgs_1105_4_FD_87201 | JGI IMG/M metagenome (GOLD analysis project Ga0115561, IMG submission 87201) | Pelagic marine microbial communities from North Sea - COGITO_mtgs_110512 | ecosystem: Environmental > Aquatic > Marine > Epipelagic | place: Germany:Helgoland, sampling site Kabeltonne...
AATAATTATATTTACTGTTGGAATGGTAGCTGCATTCGGTTTTAATCCAATTATTGGTGCTATTGCAGATAGGACAAATTCTAAATGGGGTAAGTTTAGACCTTGGATATTGTGGACAGCAGTTCCTTTAGGAATTGTTGCACTATTAGCCTTTAGTACGCCTGATTTTGAGTATCAAGGAAAAGTTATCTATGCAGTTGTTACCTATACGCTTTTACTGTTGCTTTACGCAGCAAATAATCTGCCATACTCAGCTTTAAGTGGTGTAATTACTGGAGATATGGGAGAACGAAATAGCATATCTGCTTATCGCTTTGTTGCTGTAATGTTTGCACAGTTTTTTGTACAGGTATTTATGTTACCCATTATTGAATCTGCTGGAGATGGAGATAAGGCAGTTGGAATAGAAATAGTAATGACATGGCTTGCTATCATAGGAACAATTATGCTGCTAATTACTTTTTTTACAACACGCGAACGTATTGTGCCTAAACCAGAACAAAAATCGAGTGTTAAAGAAGATTTATCAGATTTATTTAAGAATAGACCTTGGGTTATTACATTAACAGTTACTACGTTAGTCTTTGTTACATTGGCTATGAAAGGTGGTTCTTATGTATACTATTTTAAAAATTACGTAGATTCAGATAGATTAACAAGTTTTATAAGTCCAATTTTAGACTTCTTATCAAGTATTGGTATTAATTTCTTTGGAGAAGATCCAGTATCTGCTGGTTTTGGTTTGTTTAATGCTGGTGGTATTATATTTATGATGTTTGGTATTGGTTTATCAAAAAAGTTAGCAGATAAATACGGAAAAAGAGATGTCTTTATGATGTTTTTATTTATTTCGACCTTGTTTATCATTTTCTTTTATTTTTTCTCTTCAACATCTGTAGAATTAATATTTGTATCACAAATTTTACATGGTTTTTTCTACGGAATAACAATTCCATTACTTTGGGCGATGATTGCTGATGTTGCAGATTATTCAGAATGGAAAACCAATCGTAGAGCAACTGCTATTATTTTCTCTGCAATGATGGTAGGTTTAAAAGGTGGTTTAAGTATCGGTTCAGCACTTGTAGCATCTATTTTAGCTGGTTATGGTTATGATGCTGCGCTTCCTGAGCAAACGGAAAATGCCATTACTGGAACTAAAATGCTCGTGAGTATATTTCCTGCAATTCCTTTTTTAATAGGAGTAGGCTTACTTTTTTTATATAAAATTAATAAGAAAATGGAAGTACAGTTAGAGTCAGATTTAAAAGAAAGAAGAAACGCTTAAAAATTATAAAATGCCAGAAAAAAGTATAGAACATATCAATTTTGATGAATTAAATAAAAAAGCAATTTCACAACCATTAGTTTCTCATATATATACAGCAGATCCTTCTGCGCACGTTTTTAATGGGAAAATATATATTTACCCTTCTCATGATATTGATGCAGGTGAAGCTTTTGATGATTTAGGTAGCCATTTTGCGATGGAAGATTACCATGTAATTTCTATGGATAGTATAGATGGTCTTGCTGTTGATAATGGTTTGGCACTTCATGTAGATGATGTTCCTTGGGCAAAACAACAAATGTGGGCACCAGATGCAAATGAAAAAGATGGAAAATATTATTTGTTTTTTCCTGCAAAAGCTCACGATGATATTTTTAGAATTGGTGTTGCAATAAGTGAATCACCAACTGGACCTTTTAAAGCAGAGCCAGAAGCTATTAAAGATAGTTTTTCTATAGACCCGGCAGTTTTTAAAGATGATGATGGAAGTTGTTATATGTATTTTGGTGGTCTTTGGGGTGGGCAATTGCAACGTTGGCGAACTGGAGAATTTAATGCAAACCAACCAGGCAGTCCAACTGCGTTTCTTCCAGAAGAAGATGAACCAGCATTATTGCCATATATAGCAAAAATGAGAGATGATTTATTGGAATATGAAGAAAAGCCAAAGGAAATAGAAATTATTGATGAAAATGGAAATTTATTATTGGCCGGTGATATAGAGCGTCGTTTTTTTGAGGCAGCTTGGTTACATAAACACAATGGGAAATATTACTTTTCTTATTCTACAGGAGATTCTCATTTTATATGTTACGCAATAGGCGATAATCCTTATGGCCCATTTACTTATTCAGGAAGAATTTTAGAGCCAGTTGTCGGTTGGACATCTCATCATTCTGTTTGTAATGTTGATGGAAAGGATTACTTGTTTTATCATGATTCTAGTTTATCAAAAGGAGTAACACATTTACGCTCTGTTAAAGTTACAGAAATTAAATATAATTCAGACGGAACGATACAAACAATAAAACCTTATCAGGATTAATATTTTATTAACACGTAAAGTAAAACATACTGATAGTTTTTAAGTAAATAAACATATGAGTATACTTTGAATACAACTATTAACTATGAAAAAATTATATAAGGTAACTCAATATGGCTTAAATCAAATTTTGATTGGGGTAACAATAACAACAATTTTCTTGTTATATGGGTGTTCAGTGAAACCTGAAATTATATTTCCAGTAAAGGTTGGGGTAAAACCAGAAAGTATTACAAAAGGATTTAACGAAAACTATTATGTTTCTGTTATGAATGGTAAGGAAAAGGGTGATGGTGAGATCGTTGAAATTTCTAATACAGGTGTAAAAGTATTTGCGAAAGGTTTTGACGAGCCAAAAGGTATTGTGTACCTGAATGATCATTTATACTTTTCGGATGTAACACGTATTTGGAAAGTCGATAAAAATGGTAATGCTAACGTTTTTATTAAAAAAGATGACTTTCCTAAAGAAGTTTTGTATTTAAATGATGTTTCTATAGATGCCAAAGGCAAAGGTATTTATGTTGCTGATATGGGTGCAACTAAATTTATGCGTGATAAAAACAACAAAACTTTGGCCTCTAGATAGTGAACAAGCTGAGTTGGTGCCACAATTAGGTCGTATATATCATATTAATTTAGATGGTCAAGTGTCAATTGTACAAGAAACATCTTCCTTAATGCTAAACCCAAATGGTGTAGGTATTGATAATAATGGAGATATTATGGTAGGTGAATTTTTTTTAGGTAATTTTTTGGTGAAGCGAGATGGAAAGTTAACACCCTTAAAAGGAAAGTTTCGTGGAGCAGATGCAGTTGAACAGGATAGTAAAGGTAACTACTACGTAAGTAGTTGGGTACAAGGTATGGTTTGGAAAATTGATGGTAAAACTGAAAAGTCAACTGTGTTAGTGGATGGTTTAGAATCTGCAGCAGATTTTTACTTAGAAGAGAATAAAGGACGCCTACTACTTCCTGATATGATGACGGGTATAGTTCATGTAGTTAATATTAACTAATAAAAGTACTTTTAGGTTGACAAAAAGAAAGACATAAAATAAGTATAAGCTTTGCATTTGATTGATAATCTTATAACTAGCAACTCCAGTAATATATACAAAAATGTTGGTCGTAATTTGAAAAAAACGAGATACATACTACTCCTATTATTATATCCAGCACTCTTAGTTGCTCAAAAAGATAGTACAAAAACTAAACTTTCTTTCAAAGGTGATTTTAGATTTAGAGTGGAGCAAGATTGGGATTCAAGAAAATCTGATGGCAGTTATCGTAACGACAGAACACGTTTACGATACAGAGCTCGTTTTGGAGTTACATATAATTATTCGAATTGGGTATCTTTTGGAATGAGACTTCGAACAGGAAACCCTAAAAAACAACAAGATCCCCAATTAACACTTGGAGATGGATTTAAAGAATTTGGTACACTACCTATTGGATTAGAAAAAGTATATTTTAAAGGCAAATGGAATACATTCTATTTTTGGATTGGTAAAAATACTTTTCCTTTTGAAAAAAATAATGAATTATTTTGGAGTGATAATGTGTATCCTGAAGGAATTTCTCTTGGAAAGAGTTTTCGTATTAACTCTGGGATTATTAGTACCTTAAAAATTAAAGGAGGTCATTACATCATAGCTACTTCTAATAAATCAATAAATCAAGATTCGTATTTTCAGGGCTTTCAAATTTCACCTTCTTTTTTTAAAAATCGATTAATACTATTTCCTTCGCTATATATATTCAAAAACATTCCAAATATTCCTGATGGTAATGATACATTTTTACTTGATTATTCTATTGTGCATATTGGAACAAAAATTAAGCTATTAAAAAAAAGGCCTTTGAATTTTGAATTAGATTTTTATAAGAATTTGCAAGATTATAGCGGCAGTAATTCAATACCTAACAATTTTAAAGGGCAAAACTCTGGGTTTGTATTGGGGTTAAAATATGGTGTTTTAGCAAATAAAGATGATTGGTTTTTTAGTACCACTTACTCTAAGCTTGAAAAATATTCAGTAGTTGACTTTCTAGCTCAAAATGATTGGGCAAGATGGGACTACTCTTCTTCTGGATCTCCAGATGGCAGATTAACTAACTTTAATGGAATAGAATTGGTTGCTGGATATAAAATTGATAAAAATATAAATTTGAAAGTAAAATACTATTTTGTTAAACAATTGATTCCTATAGGAACTTTAGAAGAAAATGGAAGTAGAATTAGATTTGATTTAGATTTTAAATTTTAAAAACAACTACTATCAAACAACTGAGCTAAAAACAAACAAGTAAAAATCATTAATTTTTTCAATAAATTACTTTAAAGTTATTATCATATTAGTCCTAATTTAGCAATACCAAATGTTTGTTCTAATAGTTTATTACACTACTTTATCGTTGTTTTTTTAATTTAAGGTCTCCATATGTAAGTGATTGGCTTGTACCTACTCTAATAAAACGTGTTTTATATTCTACTTTTTAGAATCAAATTGTAATTTCTAGTTTACTTTTTTGATAAGAGTAAGTAAGTTGTAGATAGCTATCAGGTGTAATTCGATAAAAATAATCGAACTCTTCTTCAAACAAGGTTTCATAGGTTGTCATAAGAAATTGAAATTCATTTCCATTACTTTCAGTGCTTACAAAATTTAATTGAGAATTCATTCTAACGCCTTCTTGCCTTGTAAATACAGTTTTCATAATACATAATTTTAAGGTTATGCATCAGGTAATAAATTTTAAAGAAGGGAGGTTCATTTATTTTGACTGAACTGTCCGTATTCTAAACCACCGTGGCTGTTGTGCTCGGTTGGTACGCTTTTTGCGTTCCTGATACTTGACAAAGATACAATGTTTCTATATATTTTAGGTTCCTAGATCGTCAAAACAAATGATGCCTGCTTTTTTTATGTAATCTGAGTTTCCTGCAATTTTGAATGTCGTTCATTTCCTTCTTTTATGATTCGAAACTTACTTCAAATTAGAATTAATTCAGACAAACATCTTAAAGATAAGACTTTCATGAAAAGTTTTAAATAATAATTTGAGCTTACCAAGCTCACCAAAACCTTACCACTAAAATAATAGCTGTAACGCCTATTATTGTTGAGGTTTACCAGCATCACCAGGTTTACCACCCTCTATAAGTATTACTATATTCTAAGGGTAAATCCCCAAACAGCGACTTAATCGCACTTGACCTTATATATATCATTGATGTCAATAGTTGTGGGCAAAAAATACTCTATATAATATAAGGAGTTAAGCCTCAACTGTTGCACATATTAGAAATACAAACTCATTAAAAAATTAAAATTATATGAGTAACAACAGTTATCACTATTTTGCAAGAAAACTTAGGCATAGCGATATAATTTACAGACTAAAAGCTGGATCAGAGTATGAAAATTTAGATGCCCCCATTCAAGAAAAGATAACACAATTAGCAAAAGGTTATCCTTTGAGAGACAAAAGTTTAACTATTAAAAAATATTGTTTAAATTTTATAAAAAGCAATAAAATACTTTTAAAAGAATTAATTGATGAATATGGAGAGGACGGTTTACAAACTTTTCTTGAATATTATATTGGATATTCAAAAGGATGGGGCTCGAGTGCCAGGTCCTATGGGGAGAATAGTAATAATACTGCAAACAAAATATCAGAGGAAAAACTAATCCAAGAAATGACAGATCCTAAGGCATCCATCAAAGGGTTATTAGATGCAGCTAGCGGAAACCTCAGCGTGGTAAAACCATACCTTCCTGCCATTTTGATTTCTCTAAATACCAATACAAGAGATAAATCAAGAATGAAATTTGAGCATACTGGAAGGTTCTGCTTTGATATTGATAAACTAGAAGACACCAACGAAGCTTTAAAATGGTTGAATAAAATTTGGAAAGGAACAAAAAACATCAAACCTTACATGGCTTTCCTTTCTCCTAGAGGAAAAGGAGTAAAAGTATTTTGTCAGGTAGATACAAACAATCCAGACTTTAAAAGAGACTTTGATCTAGAAGAAAGAAAAACTGTAATGGATCATCATAAAACCTGGTACGAAGGAGCTCGAAAAGAAATTATTGCTGCTTTTCCAGAATTAGAAGAAAAGTTTGATAAATCTACAAAGGATCCACAAAGATTAACTTATATCCCTTTTATTACTGATCAGAATAATCATTTTAGATATGATGTCAATAGATTTTCTGACTATTCTATCATTACTGCTAATGAAATCGCTTTTCAAAACAAAGAACTCCAAAAGAAGATTGCCTTAAAAGCAGAGGCCATCAAAAAGATTAAACGAGAACAAAATATTACTTCAGATAAAGATGCTTATAAATATTTTTTAAAAAATAAATCATCAGATTTTGATGTAGATTTTGAAAAAGAAAAATTAATTAAAACCATTGATTTCATTGAAGATTTAATGACCAAAGATGTTAGAGTTGAAAATTGGGTAGCAGAAAAATTTAATGATTATCATACGCTTATGAAAATTAGCTGGCCACTTTATGGAGTATTTGGGGATGATGGTATTGAGCAAATAAAAAGACTCATTCCACTAGACTCTAATAAAATTGACGAAAGTCATAATGATTATCGTTGGGCGCTAAAATCTACAGATGATTATAGCGATCAAGATTTAGCTGATTTAAAACTTGGTGCTTTTTATAAATTAGTAAGAGAACAAGACAAAATAAAAGATTTCTTAAATGAAAGCTACTCTTTTGGCTCTAGTGATGTTCAACAATTAAAATTACTCAGAAACCTTCATGAGACCTATATTCGGAATAAAGATCTAGATGATAAGGATGATGATCAAGCAGATTTAACAGAATTTCTAGATCGATTTACAGAGTACTTAGATAAAGATAGAACAAGACTTCCTCTAATTGAACAATTGGAAAATTTGGAATCAGAAATCCAATTAGGTCCTAAGGAGTATCTTAATAAAGATAAAATGGAAGATCTTTTCCAGAAGAAATACAATAAAAAAAGAGTCTTCTATTTACGAAGTCAATGCGGTAAACTACTATATTCAGTGCCGTCCAAAGGTGGGAACCTTAGGTAATAAAACTTTTGAATTCAGAAAAAGGCTAAGGGTTGAAAGACGCACCTATGCTAATCCTGAGCTAAGCTTATCGTTAAAAAATATATCTATTTACAATACTTGTGGGGCTTATTTACCTTATATAATTATGGCAATTAACCCACAGCTATTGCAATAGTCGATTTGAAAGTGCAGAGACTATCCCGAATCTCGATTAAAAATCGATGTATTCATTACGGGAGTACATCCAAGTGGGTGGAAGCGGAGGTCAGCTAGAACAGCTGAAGATATAGTCCGATCTCATAGGAAACTATGAGCTGGAGAGGAGTCACATCCTTTTCCGGGTAAAAGAATAACGACCTTTTACTGAACAACATTGACTGGAAAAAATAGTATTGCCGGTCACCCAAAATACAAAACAACAGGAAGAAATTTAATTGCAAGTCCATATCAATCAATTATCAATCAATCAGCGAAAGATGCATGGAATGAAGGAGGTAGGCCTAACCAAGTATTTTCTCATTCTAAAATTGATGGATTTGTCAATACATTAAAAAAGAAGAAAGAAGATCTAAATAAAATAAACTTTGAAACAACGCTTAAAGGAATAGATATACCAAAATCAAAAGAACTTACTATCCACACTAGTTATGATCAAATACTAAATTTAAGTAACAGTCAATTGGCAACATTTGATACGATTTATATCGATGAGGTACATACTTTTGTAAGTAGCCTTAAATATAGATCTGATACTATTGGAAATTTAATCTTTCATTTATTGAACTTCGTTGCCTGTAAACCAAACTGTAAAACCAAAATAATTTTTATGTCTGGAACTCCTAGTTTGGAGTTTTTGGTCATTCAAGAACTGATGAAATTTTATAAAATTGAACATTTATATCAAACTATCAAAATAGATAAGAAGTATAAAGTTACTCCTAAAATGCATTCCATACATCTAGACACTTCTAATAAAGTTGAGAGAACTGATGCAGTAATTTCTCAAATAAAAAAATATTTAAATCAAGGTAGAAAAGTATGCCATATTTTTAATAGAAAAGCTACTATGGACAATTATATACGAGATATTCAAACCAAACTTGGGAATACTCTTAAAATAGGATTGTTCTACTCTGGCTCAAAAGGTGAGTGTACAGAAAACATTTTTTCAGGAAAGTTTGATGATTATGATGTAGTTTTAGCAACAACCTATTTCTTTAACGGTTTAAATATAAATTTTGATATGCTTTCTGAGGCTGATATCAAACAAGGAAAAACCTCAACACAGAAATATGGAGTGGTTATCGATCTTGGTCAAAAACATACCAAAGTAAGTGTTATTGACGCTATTCAAGCTGTAAATAGATTTAGAAATAGAATGTCTGATTGCACCGTATTTCTTCCTCCAATATTTAAAGATGATTCAAAGCATCCAACCAGAAAGTTTAACTACGGTGCAGCAGCTAGAATTACGTTAGGATTGAATAGATTTAGCTATCCAATACTAACCAATAGTAAAAATGCAAAAAATTTTAAATTAGAGAAAAAGGAAGATGAAAAGAGAGTTTTCCTTAGAGAGGAGGTTCGAAAGAATCCTTATTTAGTTAATATGAGAGCTATCAATCAATTAACAACAGAGGAAAAAAACAGGCAATTGATTTTAAATAAATTTGAAGATAAACTAAGTATCTATGAAGATTGGTTTTACTCGATAGATGGATATCATTATTTGGCACAGGAAGCTGGTTTCTTATCAATTATAAAAAATAAAATTGTTGGGGAACCACTTAAGAAAATGACCAAAGATCAAATTGATTTAGAAAATAAAGTAGTTAGTAATTTTATAAATGATGATTTAACTTTAAGTTATTTAGAAAATCATTTAGATCCTAAATATAGAATTCTTGTGAGAGCTTCAAGTGCTGTTACAGATCCTCAAAGTGATGCTGTTGGAAATTTTAAAGCCATAGATACTCAAAATGGAAAATATATCATAGAAGGAGATTTTCATTATTCTCACGAAAGAATCTTGAACAGGCTAATATCAAATCATTTAAGTCTTGCCTATTGGTTTGGAGCTGATAAAGGGATTCAATTATTGCGTAACCTAATAAACCCTGAAATCAATCTTTTGTCAAATAAAAGCAAGAGGTCTATTGATAACATATCAATGTATGTAAAACAATGTAGAGCTTGTACAAATCCAAAAAACCTCAGAGCTAAAAACTTTATGAGGGCATTGATTTACTTATCCTCTACCGATATTGGTATCTCTAAAGAGGAAACTCCTCTAGAGATAAGTCTGACAATTAATAATGAGAAATTATCAAAATTACTTCCAGAAATGTGGGCTAAACAGCAGTACGAAATGATTCAATATAATTTAAGTAATTCCAGAAATTCCGAAAAAAAAGAATTGCAAAAATATTTTACTAATACTGATCAAATCAAACAACAGGATATAGAGGAATTAATGGTAGAACTACAAAAATTGTGCATTTACAATCCTTTGACCTATGATAAATCTGGAGATATTAAATCTTATGAAACTTTCATAATTTCCAAGGTTATGTATAGTGAAAAATTATTTCATCTAGATATTGTAGAAGAGGAATCTGTATCCCCAGAATTATCTAATCTAACCAATAATAAAAAAGAATTGGATCGATTTTGTGAAGACATATTATTTAAATTAAATAATTATATAAATCCTAAGAATGTTCCAATCAGTCCTTTTTTAGAAAATTATAATAAGATAAAAAATTGTTTAAATAAAAAAGAAATACAAAACTGTATTGATCTAGTACAAACTTTAAAAACCAATACAAATAAAATTAATAATACATTAATGGCAGGAATACTAAACAAACTTGATAATGATCTAAATAAATTAGATAATTTTTTATTGGCTGCTTTTAAAACAGCCGAACATTTAACACATGCAGAGCTGAAAAATTTAGGATATAATCCTTTTATAAAAAACATGTTTTTATGTAAAGAAGATTTTAAACTGGAAAGTCTAAATAAAGAACTGAATTTTAATCTTAAAGATAAAAGTAAAAATGAAATTTACGATTCCATTAGAAGTAATGATAACACGTTCATTAGATCAAAAAGAAGTTCTTATGATGCTAATACAGTGAAAGATTGTTTTATAGTGCTTGATAAAAATTCAGATATTTTATTTTCAGGATTCTCTTGTAGCAAAGCTATTAATTTCTTGTGCCTATATGGCTCAAATCTGAAGAATGATAAATTCGTAATGAAGGACGGTTCTGTACCTAAAAGAGAATTTAATAAAGGAGCATACAATTCAAATACATTTCGAAGAGATTATTATAATAATAGCAATAATGGTAAAACATTAAAGAATTATAGTATAAAATCTTATCCTATTAAAGTGCAAGATTATGTTGATTATGTAAAATCTCCCAAAGCTAAAACGGCAAAAAAAAAGCAATAAAAATAGCAAGTCTATTAGGTAATAGATTATATTTGATAATGCTAGATTTTATCCTTGATTTAAGCAAGAAGCAAACCAACCCATATTGGGTTGGTTTGCTTTTTAATCCAAAACGTTCTTACGTCTTCTCATCCAGATAAACATAAGTTGACAAGCGTCACTTATCATTCTGGAAACTAACTGATTTGAATAATCTCTGTCATCCATAATTTTATATTTTTAAATTATTAGTATTATTAAGGCTTTAAATACCACAAAAAGACCTTTATTTTTATCGTGAAATTTTCAATAATCAGATAGTAAATAGTATGTATCCAAAAAAAGAAATAATAATTAGTATGTCAATTAGAGGTGTGAATTTTACTTTCTTTAAAATTAGAAAGCAAGCTATAAACCTCATCAAAAAGAAACTAAAGAAAAAAGTAAAATATACTTTTGATAAAGGATTGATGAGGTTTTCATCTTCAAACGCCAACAACTTTTTAAAATCTCTAGTGATTCCACAAGTTTTACAAATCACATTATATTTTTCTTTATAAAAACAAGAAACTTCAAAATGATAAAAACATAGTAATGCTATTAAAAATATAATGATCAAAGAAATATTGATGATCAAATACGTTTTACTTTTGCTCCAATTGTTTTGCAATACCATTAACAAACACTTTAATTACGTCCAATTCTGTTGATAGTTCCGCTCCTTCAAATCCTTTGATGTCATCAATTTTAATGTTTTCATTATAGTAGTTTAAATATTTCTCTGATAAAGGCATATAAGACCAATGCCACTTTTCCATGTTATAACCAGTTCTTCCATTTTTCTTTGAAGTATACACTTGATAAAATCCATATTTGCTAGCATTTTCTTTCAACCATTGATACTCTTTGGCACCCACCCCTCTTTCAAAATATGAATTGTTAAGGTTGTTTAAATCCAAATCTGTCCCCCAATGATGTCTTGAGGTTGAAGGCATTGAGCTATACTCTAAAATCTTTTGTGCTCTTTTAATTGGTGATAAATCTTTGTACCTCTTCCACTTTCTCTCCCAGATTGCTTTCTGCTCATAAAAATTACGAGTACCAGAAATGATTTTGAGATTGATGTTTTCTGCTTTTGCAGCTTCGTACATTTTTGCAAATGCTTCATAAACTTCTTTTTGTAGGTAAATTGTTTTAGAAGCATGTATAGCATCAACTTTAACAAAAGAAGTATCTTTTCGGTAATTGAATTTTCCTAACACAAAATTCTTCTCAATAGCTATAACCTCAACAATTTCTTTAGTTTTCTTAATAGTGTCTATAGAAATTATTGGGTTTAACTTTTTGCTTGACTCTTTTGTGTTTTTATCTTCTTTACAAGAAAGGATAATCAAACATAATAGCATTAAAAAATACCTCATCTTATTTTTCATCAAAACAACAACCATGAATCCAACCAATATTTCCTGAAGGTGTTTTAACTTTATACCAATACTCATCAATTTCCTTTCCTTTTATTGTAACTGTTATTTTCTTATCAGATTTTTCGTTTAAAAATTCAACTTTAGAATTTAAAGGAAGGTTTTCTATTTTCTCCGCATCTAAATCTGGGCTTGTTCTTACGCGTAAATTATCAACTGTTATTAAGAGTTTTTTTACTTCAATATCTACACTTGTAACCTCTTCTTTCTTGACTTCTATGTTTTTTTCTGAAACAATTATTTTCCCAAAATCTTCAAGAGTTTTTATATTTAAAATATTAGAAGATTTTATAAGTTCAGAAGTTGCATTGATCCAATCGTTAGAAACTTTTTTATCATGTTCTGTCTTTTTATATAAAGATTGATAAAATTTTGGCTCAGTTACATCTTTAATGATTTCTTTCTGAACACCAATATCATCCAAAGCTGGAGTATAAACAAATTCTTCTTTTTTAAATTTTGTTGGAATTTTACTATAACCTAAAGGATTAAGCTCATTTAATTCATAAATATGAGATATTAGCTTGACCGTTTTTGAGTGTTTTCCATTTAAAGATAAAACAACTTCAATTTCACTTATTAGTAATTCTAAAAACAATGAGTTTCTAAAATCACCTTTATTAGAAAAAACAACTGTTTTTCCAAGACTCTTACTTTTACCCCAATTGATTTTATACTCATAATTTAAAGGCAGACCGTTTTCATCACTTACATCTTTTTTAGAGTTCTGCATGTATTCCAATACTAATGCAGCATCTTTATTTTCAGATAGATTATTCTTCTTTGAAGGATTAGTTTCATTTTCGATTAGCTTCTTTTTGCTTCCATTATTGGTTTTGTTAGCTTCTTTTACTATTTCGTTTGTAATACTATTCATAGTTGCATATTGAGAATATGCAATTCCACACCCCAATAATGAACAAATTATAGCTCCAATTATTAAACTTTTTTCATGATCGTGTTTTAAGGCTATGACTAAACCGATTAAAGATACTATAATAGCTATGATTCCAAAAAATACTGCAAAAAGTCCAAAGCAAGGGATGAAAGAGACAAGTAATGTTACAATTCCTAAAACTAAGCCTGTTATTCCTAAACCTTTTGATAATGATTCATATTTTACTTTTTGATTGTTTTCTGTTTTCATAGTTTAGTTTTTGTAAAAATGTATAAGTGCCTCTAATTCACTTACAAGTTTCTTGAGACGTATTTTTTTAAAGTTTATAATATTTTGCTAATATAATAAAATAGTTATTATATATCATAACCTTACTAATCGTTTTATTCAGCTTCTTTATACTGTGAATAACATAGAAGAAAAATATTTAAAAAGTTTAGGTAAAAATATTTCAAGAATAAGAAGATTGAATAATTTTAGTCAATTAGATATTTGTGCAATAATTTCTATGGAAAAATCGAATTTGTCAAGCATTGAAAATGGTAGACAAAATCCAACTACTTTAACTTTAAAAAAAATAGCAGATGCTATTGGTGTTGAGGTTAAGGATTTTTTTAATTTTGATTAATTAAACTAGTAAAGCAAATCTTCATTTGTTGTACCTATGTTGTACCTAATAAAAAACCTCAACTGTAAAAAGTTGAGATTTTCCATGTGTGCTCAAGGTGGGAATCGAACCCACACTCTCTAAAGAACTGGATTTTGAATCCAGCGCGTCTACCAATTCCGCCACTTGAGCAAATTTTATTAGCAATGCAAATGTATTAAATTATTTTATTTTAAAGTCACTAAATTAATTCCAAACTAAATAAATTA
>Ga0115561_1001968_pt1 | contig 14088 bp, 9 predicted proteins | sample COGITO_mtgs_1105_4_FD_87201 | JGI IMG/M metagenome (GOLD analysis project Ga0115561, IMG submission 87201) | Pelagic marine microbial communities from North Sea - COGITO_mtgs_110512 | ecosystem: Environmental > Aquatic > Marine > Epipelagic | place: Germany:Helgoland, sampling site Kabeltonne...
CGAACCGCCATGGCAGTGTTCACATCACTCCTTATTTCCATGGCATTTGGTGGTAGGATAATTCGATATCTCCGCAAACTTCAAGTTGGTGAAACGGTGCGCGACCTTGGGTTAGAGGGTCAGTTGCAAAAGCAGGGAACTCCGACCATGGGTGGGTTGATCATTCTATCTGCCATTGTGATTCCGACGCTTTTGTGGGCCAAACTTCATAATACATACATCTGGCTCATGCTGATATCCACTGTGTGGCTCGGTGCGATTGGGTTTACGGACGATTACATCAAGGTGTTTAAGAAGGATAAAAAAGGTCTAGCGGGAAAATTCAAAATTGTTGGGCAGGTCGGTATTGGAATTATTGCCGGAGCCATTTTATTTTTCAATGGTGAAATAACCATGAAACACAAGGTCTTTGACGACGCTGGAGTAGTGATTACGGAGGAGGTAGTAGCGGCAGATGGCAGCACCTCGACCAAAACGAAGTGGGTTGAAACTGATATTAGTAAGACAACAATTCCGTTTGTCAAACACAATGAATTCGATTATCGCTGGTAGCTTGATTGGGCTGGTGAAACAATTGCGAGCTGGACCTGGCTTATATACATTATCGTAGTAATCGTCATCGTCACCGCCGTGAGTAACGGGGCCAATATGACCGATGGGCTCGATGGACTCGCGGGTGGTACCTCCGCCATTGCAGGATTGGCTTTAGCCATATTCGCCTACCTCAGTTCAAACATCATTTTCGCTGATTTCCTAAACATCATGTTCATTCCTAACTCGGAGGAGCTGGTGATTTTTATGGGTGCATTTGTCGGCGCATGTATCGGATTTCTCTGGTACAACTCATATCCTGCCCAAGTATTTATGGGAGATACAGGAAGCTTAGCTATAGGCGGCATCATCGCTGTCTTCGCCCTGGCAATCAAAAAAGAATTACTGATCCCAATTTTTTGCGGGGTGTTTTTAGTCGAGAATCTCTCGGTTATGCTCCAGGTAGGCTATTTCAAATACACCAAGAAACGATCAGGCGAGGGAAAAAGAATTTTTCTGATGGCACCATTACATCATCACTATCAAAAGAAGGGACTGCATGAAAGCAAGATTGTTTCCCGGTTTTGGATAATCGGGGTGATGCTAGCGGTGATAAGCATCATCACACTCAAACTGCGATAGCGGTGAGGGTTGTGGTGCTCGGAGGAGGAGAAAGTGGAGTAGGAGCGGCCATGTTGGCAAAGCAAAAGGGAATGGAAGTTTTCTTAAGCGATGCCGGGCCAGTGAAGGAGAAGTATAAACGTGTTCTTTCAAATAATGAAATTCTGTTTGAAGAAAATGGCCACTCAAGTGACCAGATTTTAAACGCGGAAGTGATCGTAAAAAGCCCCGGTATTCCTGACACGGCTGCCGTGGTTATGCGTGCGGCAGCATTCGGAATCCCAGTGATAAGTGAGATTGAATTTGCTGCGAAGCATTCCAAAGCAAAGTTTATTGCAATCACTGGCAGCAATGGGAAGACAACAACGGCACTGCTAACGCATCATATTCTGAAGCGTGCGGGTTTGAAGGTGGGCCTTGGTGGAAACATCGGAAAGAGTCTCGCTTCCATCGTGCATGAAGGCGATGAGTTTGACTGGGTTGTTCTCGAGCTAAGTAGCTTCCAATTAGATGGCATGTTTGAGTTTAAAGCTGACATAGCTATTCTGCTAAACATCACCGAGGACCACTTAGATCGATACGATTATGATGTCAAGAAATACGCTCGATCCAAGATGCGGATTGTTCAAAATCAAGACGACGTGTGCTGGTTTATCTATAACCAAGATGATCCGATGACAAATGAGATTCTGCAAGAATTTGACATAAAGGCGCAAAAGGCAACCATTTCAATCAAACAAAAACCAGACGAAGACAGACCGTATTCTGGATTCGCAACAGATAAAAATTTAACCATAAATCCAAATAATAAACCCTTAACTATGACCATACAAGAACTTGCATTGCAAGGCAAACACAATCTTTATAATTCGATGGCGTCAGGAATTGCAGCCCGAATTTTAGAGGTTCGCAAAGACATAATTAGAGAATGTCTTACTGATTTTCAAAACGTTGAGCACAGGCTAGAGCATGTCAACACCGTTTATGGAATGAACTTCATAAACGACTCAAAAGCCACCAACGTAAACTCTACATGGTACGCATTAGAAAGCATGTCAACACCTGTCGTGTGGATTGCTGGTGGCGTAGACAAGGGAAATGATTACACACAAATTGCCGACATGGTGAAGCAAAAGGTTCGAACAATTATTTGCATCGGCAAGGATAATTCGAAGCTAAAAGCTGCCTTTGAAGGAATGGTCGAGAACATTATCGAAGTCGACGTAATGCGCGATGCGGTATATAATGCATACAAGTCAGGTGAGAAAGGCGATGCCATTTTGCTTAGTCCTGCTTGCGCAAGTTTCGACCTGTTTGAAGACTATGAAGATCGAGGAAGACAGTTTAAGGAAGCCGTCCGAAACCTTTAATCAAGCCGCATGAGAGCAACTATTCAATCAATAGAAAAAGCGCTTGACAACAAACTCGTTTCGGCGCGAAAGGAAAATTTACAGCGACTGGCTGATATCGAACATCGGCTGGAATTCGTTGCGACTGTAGATGGGGTGGAGTATATTAATGACGCCAAGTCAACAGATGTAAATTCTACGTGGTATAGTCTCGATTGTTTGGAAGGACCCGTTATTTGGATTGCGAGTTCATGCCAATTTGAGGAGGATTATGCGCTGTTAAAAGAGGTGGATATCAGCAACGTTAAGGCGCTTATAGTTTTGGGAGAAGCAAAGGATGAGTTCGTCCGCAGGTTTGATGGGAGAATTGAACTCGTCACAAAAGTGAATACCCTTACTGAGGCTGTTTCGCATGCGATGATTGGCTCCGATAAAGGAGATATGGTTTTGTTTTCTCCAGCATGTTCTGACTATCAAAACTTCAGACATTACAAGGAGGCAGGTCAGCAATTTAGAAAAGCAGTTCGTGAGGTTCAATTGATCAATCGATGATCCAGATCACACGACGCATAGACATCTTAAGAGCCAATAGATACAACGGATAGGTGGAGGAGCTTCTTAAATATATAAAGGGCGATCGCGCCATTTGGCTCATCATGCTTATGCTATCTGTAGCAAGTTTGCTGCTTGTGTATAGCAGCATCGTTACGCTGGCTTATAGGCATCATGATGGCAATACGTTCTATTACCTTTTTCGACATGGGTTTATCCTGATCTGTGGTCTCGGCCTCATGTATTTTGCCCATAAAATAAAGTTCAGTTATTACAGCAAAATTGCTCAATTGGCCCTGCTGGTCAGCGTGCCTCTTCTGTTGCTCACTATGTTTAAGTTTACTGGAGGTACGAACCTGAACAACGCAGATCGATGGTTAACGATCCCAATAATCAATCAAACCTTCCAGCCTTCTGATTTAGCAAAACTGGCGCTCATCATGTATGTAGCGCGGTTTATCGCTATAAAACAGGATGTCATTAAAGATTTCAGACAAGGCTTTTTGCCCTTGCTCTTACCCATTTTTGTCGTTTGTGGACTCATACTCAGGGCAGATTTAAGTACAGCTCTACTTCTATTCGTTAACTGCATTATCCTCATGTTTATAGGTAGGGTTAGCTTAAAGCATATTGGCCTATTGATGGCCACAGGTGTGCTTGTTGGTGGGATGATTTATGGCGTTGGGAAAGCCTTTCCTGGCTCATTTCCACGAATCGATACATGGTCAAGTCGCGTCGATGCATTTGTGTCGCCTTCCGATGCGTCAATGAATCAGAGTTACCAAGTCACCCAATCAAAGATCGCCATTGCCAAAGGTGGGATTGCACGTTTGGCTCCCGGAAAAAGCGTGCAGCGTAATTTTCTTCCACACCCATATTCCGACTTCATCTATTCAATCGTGCTGGAGGAGTACGGATTAATCGGGGGCATTTTTATGTTGCTGCTCTACCTGGTATTGCTGTTTCGTTCTATTAAGATCGCTGCGAATTGCCCCAGAACTTTTGGGGCGCTGCTGGTCATCGGAATATCATTCAGCCTGGTGTTCCAAGCAATGATAAATATGGGCGTTGCCGTCAACCTTTTTCCTGTTACAGGCCAAACATTACCTATGGTTTCAATGGGTGGTACTTCAATTTGGTTCACGTGTTTAGCTGTAGGTATAATTCTGAGCGTAAGCGCGGGCTCCGAGTCCAACGAAATCAAACCTAATCGACCTCTAGCGCATGTCTCTTAAGGTTTTAATAAGCGGCGGCGGCACTGGGGGGCACATCTTTCCCGCAATTGCCATTGCAAACACAATTAAGAAAACACACCCCGACGCTCAAATACTGTTTGTAGGTGCAAACGGTAAAATGGAAATGGAAAAAGTTCCCGCCGCCGGGTATGAAATCATCGGATTGAACATCACCGGGATTCAGCGAAAATTATCGCTGTCAAATTTGGCGTTTCCCTTTAGGCTAATCGGCAGTCTAATAAAGGCGCGTGCAATAATCAAAACGTTCAAGCCATCTGTGGTTGTAGGCGTTGGTGGATTTGCAAGCGGTCCGGTGCTTCGAATGGCGACATGGATGAAAATTCCAGCGTTAATTCAGGAACAAAACTCCTTTGCAGGAATTACCAACCGATGGGTGGCAAGCTCCGTTCAGCGCGTGTGTGTTGCATACGACCACATGGATAAATTCTTTCCTAAGGATGTCATTTTGAAAACTGGCAACCCCGTTCGCGAGAATGTGGTTCAAATCGAAGGAAAGAAGCAAAGCGCCTTAGCAAAATGGAATTTTACTGATTCGAAACCTATTCTTCTGGTAGTAGGCGGAAGTCTCGGTGCACGTTCAATAAACCAAGCGTTAGCTGGTGACATTCAAAGGTTGATTGATGCTGGTATGCAAGTAATGTGGCAGACAGGGAAGTTGTTCGCTGATGAAGCTAAAGTCTTGCGCGAAAAACATAAGGGCGACCCAGTCGTTATCACTGAGTTTATTTATGAAATGGATTTGGCGTACGCCATGGCAGATATGGTGGTAAGTAGAGCTGGAGCAATAGCTGTAAGTGAGCTCACCATAGTTGGGAAACCGACAATTCTAGTACCCTTTCCATATGCTGCCGAAGATCACCAAACCATGAATGCAATGGCTCTGGTAAATACAGATGCGGCGATCCATGTTGCGGATAAGGTTGCCGCGCTCGAGCTTGTTGATGAAGTCCTAAAATTGAATAACGATAGAACCACAGGAGATCGATTAAAAGACAATATGCGCGCCCATGCATTGCCAAATGCCGCGGAAGAAATCGCTGCTGAGGTGGTGAAAATTGCTCGGGCCTAGATGAAGCTATCAGATATTCATAAAGTCTATTTGTTGGGTATCGGAGGAATTGGAATGAGCGCACTTGCTCGGTACTTTAAGGCCAACGGTGCAGAGGTTTCGGGGTATGATAGAAATCAAACCGAACTTACGTCTGCCGTAGTTATGGAAGGGATTCGAGTGCACTTCAACGATGAAATAAGTAAGGAAGACTTGGCTTCTGATCTGTTTATTTACACACCAGCCATTCAAAAAGTGCATCCAATATACAGCGCGGTGCAATCTGACGATAAGGTTTGGTATAAGCGATCTGAGATCCTTCAGAAGATCACAGAGTTGACCTCAACAATTGCCATCAGCGGAACGCATGGCAAAACGACTACATCGGCAATGGTGACACATTTATTGCATCAAACGCTGGGTAATATTTCTGGGTTTGTTGGAGGTGTGATGACAAACTATCAATCTAACTTGGTCGCAGCTCCGGACTCAAAATACGTTGTGGTTGAAGCAGATGAATATGACCGATCCTTTCTGCGATTAAAGCCAGAACTCGCAGTAATCACGAGCCTTGACGCCGATCACCTTGATATCTATGGAACGTTTGAATCGCTAAGAAATGATTTTCAAAAATTTGCAGATTCGTCTGAAAAGCTAATTCTCAATGAACGCCTTCAAGACCAAATATCACACAATAGGAAGCTGATTTATGGCTTTGAACAGGGGTGTGATATACAAGCAGTAAACGTGAAGGTGGTTGATGGTAGGTTTGAGTTTGATATTGTTTTTGAAGGGAATGCAGTCGGCAACTTTGTGTCCACGCTTGCCGGAAGGCACAACGTGGAAAACGCCTTGGCCGCCGTTGCGGTTTGTTTTGCAAAGAATTGCAGCGTCGATGAGGTGCGTCGGGCGCTTACAACCTTTCAAGGTGTGAAACGACGGTTTGAGCGTATCATGTCAAACGAAGATGTCTGTTTGATTGACGATTACGCACACCATCCAGTTGAAATTGAATCAACAATTGGGGCAGCTAGAGAGTTGTTTCCAAACCGGAAAATCACAGTGATCTTCCAGCCACACTTGTTTTCGAGAACACGAGACCTGGAAGATGGATTCGTTTCAGCATTGGGTCTGGCCGATGAAGTTATTCTGTTGCCAATTTATCCTGCCCGTGAAGCGCCGATTGCTGGGGTGACCAGCTCCAATCTTTTGAATAGAGTCAAGTTGAAAACTAAGATGTTGGTCCAAAGATCAGACCTACTTAATGCTGTATTATCGCTAACGCCAGAAACTGTATTGACCCTTGGAGCGGGAGATATTGATCAATTGGTGAAACCCTTGGCTATAGCCTTGAACAAGAATAAAAATGTGGAATAAGATTATACATATTGGTGGTTGGAGCGGCGGTGTTGCACTCCTCTTTGTCCTTTTAGGCGCCTCCGTGTCTTCTTCCAATCGCAGCCAATTAGTTGATGTGGAGGTTCATATTGATTTTGGTGAGGGCAATTATTTCATCGATCAAGAAGAGGTTGAAGAAGTAGTAAGTGATCTGGGCTACATCGAGGATTCCACGTTAATGGTAGATATCGTGCCGAGTAGAATCGAGCATGTACTCGAAAACAATCCATTTATTAAGTATGCTGAGGTATACGAAAACCTCAACGGAATTCTGAGTGTTGAAGTAAACGTGCGTCAGCCTATTCTGCGAATCTTTAATACGAATGGCCGAAGCATTTACTTGGATGACCAAGGTCGATTCATGCCTCTAAGTCGAAAATACTCGTCTCGCACACCAATCGCGAACGGGTTTATTAATTCAGATTTCACAAAATATATTGGCGCAAGCATATTCGAATTACCTGATAGCTTAAACACACCCGACGTCTTGGTGATGGCCGACTTATTCAAGATTGTACAGACCTGTCGAAAGGATAAATTTTGGAAAGCGCAATTCAATCAATTTTATGTGAACGAAGAAAGTGAGATTGAAATAATTCCTCGAGTTGGTGATCATATCATCTTGGTCGGAAACGCAAATGACATTGATAAGAAGTTGAATAAGCTCCAGAAGTTTTACGAGAAAGGCTTGAATAAAACTGGCTGGAACGAATACAAAACGATAAACCTGAAGTATGCAAGCCAAGTGGTTTGCACCAAAAGCTAATTTATGGAGTCAAACGAGCAAATCATCGTTGGGTTAGATATTGGGACAACCAAAATCGCCTGCCTTGTTGGGAAGAAGAACGAATACGGTAAGCTGGAATTGCTAGGTATGGGTAAAGCCGAGTCAGTCGGTGTTCGTCGAGGAGTTGTCTCGCATATAACCCCAGCCGTGCAAGCGATTCGAATGGCTGTAGAAGAAGCAAAGCTGAACTCCGGACAGGAAATTGCTGTGGTGAATGTTGGTATTGCTGGGCAGCATATTAAAAGCCTTCAGCACCGAGGAGTTATCACATTGGACAACCTCGATGACGAGATAAGTCAAAAGGATGTCGATGCCCTAATTCAGGATATGCACAAATTGGTTTTACCTCCAGGGGAATCGATTATACATGTGCTCCCACAAGATTTTATAGTGGATAACGAAAGTGGAATCAAAGATCCAATAGGGATGAGTGGAATCCGATTGGAAGCGAATTTTCACATTATCACCGGATTGGTGACTGCGGTTCAAAACATATACAAGTGCGTCAGAAAAGCAGATCTAGAAGTTGCTGACCTAACACTTGAGCCTCTTGCGTCTTCAGACTCCGTGTTGAGTGCCGAAGAAAAAGAAGCTGGTGTGGCATTGGTTGACATTGGTGGCGGAACTACCGACGTAGCAATTTTCCAGGATGGAATTATCAGACACACTGCTGTCATCCCCTTTGGAGGAAACATCATCACCGACGATATAAAGGAAGGGTGCACGATTATTCGCAAGCAAGCAGAATTGCTTAAGGTGAAATTTGGGTCAGCGCTAGCCAGCGAGAATCAAGCAAATGATATCGTTGTTATTCCGGGGCTGAATGGCCGTGATCCAAAAGAGATTAGCGTGAAGAATTTGGCGCATATTATCCAAGCTCGAATGGAAGAAATCATTGAGCAGGTTTATTTCGAAATCCGAAATTCAGGATACGAGCGAAAATTGATCGCAGGTATAGTCATTACCGGTGGTGGGTCACAATTAAAGCACATCAGCCAACTGTTTGAATACTTGACTGGAATGGATACGCGCATCGGATACCCAACAGAACATCTAGCCTCTGGAAATGAAAAGGTCGCAAGTCCAATGTATGCAACCGGTGTTGGTCTTGTTTTGAAGGGGTTTGAGTATGCGGAAAAACAGCAGCGGAGAGTGAGTACGGTGGGTAAGACCATTAAGACAAAAAAGAAGAATGGATTATTCGATAAGATCCTGAACAAAGGCAAGGAATGGTTCGAAGAAGACGATCAATTTTAAAGAGAAAAAGTACTGTGATAAGTGATTATAACAGCCATAAATAGATAGTTATGAAATTTGATTTACCAAAGGAGAACTCAAACATCATCAAAGTATTAGGTGTTGGAGGCGGTGGAAGCAATGCAGTTAACCACATGTTCCAGCAAGGAATAGATGGGGTTGACTTTCTAGTGTGCAACACAGACCAACAGGCGTTAGATGTGAGTCCAGTGCCATTAAAGGTGCAGTTGGGTTCTACGCTAACAGAAGGCCGCGGAGCAGGCTCTATTGCTGAAGTCGGCAGAAATGCCGCAATCGAAAACATCGATGAATTGAAGGATATTCTTTCCAGCAATACCAAGATGATTTTCATTACCGCTGGAATGGGTGGAGGCACTGGAACTGGTGCGGCTCCTGTGATAGCTAAAACTGCCCGAGAAATGGGTGTGCTAACGGTCGGAATCGTTACCATGCCGTTTTTCTTTGAGGGGAAGAAACGACGACAGCAAGCTGAACAAGGAATACAAGACATTCGAGAGAGCGTTGATACGCTTCTAATCATTAACAATGAGAAGCTTCGAGAAATGTGCGGTAACCTACCTATTGCACATGCATTTGCAATGGCAGATGACGTATTGGCTACAGCCGCGAAAGGAATTGCCGAAATCATAACGCGAACAGGATACATAAACGTTGATTTTGAAGATGTGCGCACCGTCATGAGTGAATCAGGCGTTGCAATTATGGGGTCAGCACAGGCAGAGGGTGAAGACAGAGCCATGAAGGCGGTAGAAAAGGCCCTTGCATCTCCTTTATTGAATGATAACGACATTACTGGGGCGCGTTACGTGCTGCTGAACATTGCGTTTGGAAATAAAGAGGTGCTCATGGATGAGATTAGCGATATCACCGACTTCATACAAGACGAAGCCGGTTCATCCGCTGATGTAATTTGGGGTTATGGGTTGGATGAAAGCTTAGGCGATTCGTTATCGGTGACAATCATTGCTACCGGGTTTAACCAAAACCCAAATACTGGTGTAAACCTTGAACGTGAACAAGTAACACGTCGAATCAACCTGGAAGACTCAAAAGAGGAACCAACACCGGAAGTAAAGGCGGAAAAGCCTCCTGCGAATGAGCCGTTTCTTGCCCCACAACCACTAGCTGGTGTGGTAGAAGAAACGCCAGAAGCGGAAGAAGAAGAGGAGCAAAAAACCTTTGAATTTGAAATTACACGACATCAGCTCACAGATGACACTGAGCCTGAAGTAGAAGAGCCAGCATCCGAAATATCTGAGATCGAAGAGGATCAATTCGATCTTCAATCTCGATCTGTAGAAATCGAAGCAGAGGTTGAGCCTGAGGTGGAGCAAGATGTTGTCGAAACGCCACAAGAGCCAGCTGAGGCGCCAACTATGCGCTTTACATTGGAGGATGTCCCAACGGTTTCGTCTAATGATGCTGAGGAACCGAAAGAGGAGTCGCGACAAGAATGGGAGCCGTTTATTCGTGCTGAGGCAGAGCAAAAAGCACCAGAACCACAACGCGAAACGCCTCGACCTGTATCCACTGCTCCATCGGCTAACCCAGTGGAGGATAAGGAAGAGCAAAGTAAAAGAGCAAGTGATCGTTTGAGTAGACTGCGCGACCTAAGCATGAAGCTGAGAACGCCTTCAGGTATGTCAGATTTGGAAAATGAACCAGCGTTTAAGCGAAAACAAATCAATTTGGACGATGTGCCAAACTCAGCAGAAAACAACGCGAGTCGATTTACATTAAGCGAGGAAGAAGGAGAGGATGGGGACAAGAAAACGAGACTCCGACCGAATAATCCTTTCCTACATGATAACGTGGATTAGTAGATCTGCTTACATATTATATAAAGCCGCTATCCGTAGCGGTTTTTTTTTGCGCTCTTTCTGAGAATTATCATTTCTGTAGGCCCAACGATATAGTTCATAACTTCGTATGTTATGTTAATTGGCGTTTGTCAATGATTAGAAGACACTGACCCTATAGTTATGAAAAGAATTTTACCCGTTTTTCTGTTGTTCCTTTCTCTGTTCTCGCTGAATTCAAATGCCCAAACATTTATATGGGCTGAGCAGATTTCTGGATCAAGCGTGCAACTTCCACGCGATGTCATTGTAGATGCAAGTGGATCGAATTATTCGGTTGGATGGACGGTGGGGAATACCACGTTCGGATCGAATGCACTTTCGGGTAATTCTTACGATGGCTACTTGGTAAAGTACGACATCAATGGTGATTATCAATGGTCTAGGTCTATAACAGGTGCGCTCTATCAAAGCGCCTTTGAAGTAGAGCGTGATGGTGATGACGGAGTCTACGTTGCAGGTTGGTTTTACGGCAGTATCACGATTGGAGACACCTCCATCTCCGGAACTACGAATGATTATGATGCGTACTTGGTAAAGTTTGATACCAATGGAAATTTCAAATGGGTGAGAACGCAATCTGGGGCGGGAATTACAAAACCGATTGGAATGGCAGTCGACGACGATGGAGATGTCTACGTTCAAATCGGATTCCTAGGAAACTTTACCGCAGGTAGTACAGCCTTAGCGGCAACAAGCACAACCGGATGGAACAACGCAATGGTAAAGTATGACAGTGCGGGTACTTTCCAGTGGAAAACGCTAATAGAAGGATATCACTATATATCCTCTAGCTGGTATTGGGATTATGGTGGGGGAGTGGCAATTGATGGTAGTGGTAATCCATATTGCGTAGGTACATTCCACTCTAACGACACACTGGAAATTGGTTCACTCAGTCTAGTTCCCGTGGGTTGGGATGGATACGTTGCCAAGTTTAATCAGAGCACGGGAGCAGGTGTTTGGGTCCGCCGAGCTGGTGGAACATCAACCGATTACGCCACAGGTATTGCTATTGATAATAGCGATAAGATCTTCATATCTGGATACAACTATTCAACGAATATGACGCTCGGTTCATATTCTAAAACCTATTCGGGGCCTTACTGGGGTCGATACAATACATCTGGGACATCCCAAGAAATTAGCGGAGGAACCGGCTTAACGTATGCGAACTCAGTACAAGTAGATAATGAGGGGAACCTCTACATGACGGGCTTAATGTACCAAAACATTAACCTAACTTTTGGGTCGTTATCGGTTACAAACAGTTCTGGTGCGAGTTACACGCCATACTACTACAAATTCGACCATAGCGGAAATAGCCAAAAGTATTTAACGAAACCAACAGCTTCAGGAGGCATTAATTACGCAACCCACATTTATGCGGCATCTGAGGATATAGTAATAGCCACTGGAGGTTTCGCAACATCCATTGGTCTTGGTAGCACAAACATGACCTCAGGGGGTAGTTATGATGGGTTTGTAACTCGAATTGCAAACTGCGAAAAGCTGGTCGCGGTCGCTTCTACAATTGGTGGAGATTCAGTATGTTCTGGTGAAACTACCACACTATCAGCAGACACAAACTCCCTCTACGACTATCAATGGCTGTATAATGGTGCTGTAATTTCAGGGGAGATAAATAGCACCTACTCTACTGGAACAGCTGGTAACTATGCAGTAATCGTGGATAGCATCGGTTGTGTGGATACAAGTAACGTTATAGCCATAACAGTAAATAGTTTGCCAACAGTCACCCATTCAAATCTAGCAACCGTGTGCGATGGCGATGATCCGTTTACATTAACCGGCGGCTCGCCTTCAGGTGGTGTGTACTCCGGGACCGGAGTAGTTGGCGGAACGTCGTTCGATCCAGGTGCTGCCGCAACAGGTAACAATATTTTGACTTATCTGTATACCGATGCAAATGGTTGTGCCGATAGTGTTGATAAGACCATCACAGTGCAGACGTCTCCTGCCATATTCACAACCACAATTTCGGCATGTGAGAGTGATTCCCCAATTTCATTAGCCACCTCTGCATATGGCTTCCCAACTGGTGGAACGCATAGCGGAACAGGTGTTTCGGGTACAACTTTTAATCCAGCTACTGCAACCGCTGGAACACACATAATTTATTACTCATCGTCAAATGGGTGTGTCTCCCCTGACTCCATTACAGCAACGGTAAGTGCTTCTCCAAATGTCTCACTTGATACCTTCCCAGATAAATGCGTCACAGCATCAGGATTTGCCCTTTCAGGAGGAACGCCTTCGGGTGGTAGCTATAGTGGACTTGGAGTGTTTGGCACCTTTTATTATCCGGCATTTGCTGGCGCAGGCACACATAATATTGTTTATAGCGTAACTTCTAGTGGCTGTACTTCAACAGATACTTCAACTATTACAGTTGATCCAGTGGCGACCTCGAGCGTTTCAACCTTTCCTGACCTTTGTGCTGATGACGATACCTTATTATTAACGAGTTATGGAACGCCATCTGGTGGTGCGTTTTCGGGAACGGGTGTTTCGTCCAATATTTTTGATCCGAGCGTCTCAGGATCTGGTTCATTCACATTGACATATACGTTCACGAACGCATGTGGCACCGCTACCGATACAGAAACGATGACGGTAAATGATTTGCCGACCATATCATTCAGCGCTACAAACGTGAATTGTAATGGTGGTAACGATGGTGCGATAACTGCCACCGGATCTGGAACAGCCACGCCATACACATATTCTTGGAGCACAGGCGGAAGTTCGGCTACGGTGAGTGGATTGACCGCCGGTTTATACACCGTAACTGTTACAGATAATAATGGATGTAGTGACTTTGATACTATTTCAATTTCAGAACCATCTGCGTTATCGGCTTTTACATCTTCAAATAATACTTCATGTAATGGAGGTAACAATGGTATAGCCAGTGCTTTTGGTTCGGGTGGAACCCCATCATACACCTTTTCGTGGAGCACCGGATCCACATCATCTATTATCACTGGACTTACAGCAGATTCGTATACAGTTACCGTAACGGACGCCAATGGTTGCACAGAGACATCAACAGCCACAGTTTCAGAACCTACCGCAGTAACCGCTTCAATCACGGGGACGAACATTGGGTGTAATGGACAAACAAACGGAGCAGCGACAGCATCTGCCTCAGGTGGAACAGGCTCAAAAACTTTTGTATGGTCAACTGCCGCAACGACGGCTTCCATTTCTTCGCTTTCTGCAGGAACTTACACAGTTACTGCAACGGATGCCAACGGATGCACCGACACGGAGTCAGTTACAATAACCCAACCAGCGGCATTAGTAGCGAGCATCGGAACACCAACTGACGTAAGTTGTAATGGTGGTAATGACGGAGCAGCAACAGCATCTGCGACAGGCGGAA
>Ga0115561_1001970_pt1 | contig 14084 bp, 9 predicted proteins | sample COGITO_mtgs_1105_4_FD_87201 | JGI IMG/M metagenome (GOLD analysis project Ga0115561, IMG submission 87201) | Pelagic marine microbial communities from North Sea - COGITO_mtgs_110512 | ecosystem: Environmental > Aquatic > Marine > Epipelagic | place: Germany:Helgoland, sampling site Kabeltonne...
AATTCGCTGAACTCGGCAATACCGTCCATTTGAGCTAAGACTTGCTTTCTAGACAAGCCACGCAGCATTCCGCATAACAAAATGTTGTCATAGCCACTTATTTGCGCATCCATTCCAGCGGTTAAGCTTAACAAAGCTGAAACTTTACCTTGCTTGGATAATTTACCACTTGTTGGCTCATAAAAACCAGCTAGCAGCTTCAGCAACGAAGACTTTCCGGCACCATTATGACCAAGCAGTGCGACCCTATCACCGCTTTCGAAAAACGCACTAATGCTGTCGAGAGCGAGTATCGATGACTTATTACCTTCTCTTTTTTTTATAACACAGCCAACTGGAATGTTCTTGGTGATGGATCTCATAAATGATCGATTGGCCGAGTCGTACAGAGGATAATCCAAAGAGACATTTTCCAGATTCAAATAAGTCACTGACATTACCTCAAAGCAGCTATAGCCAAAATGCGATACGCGATCGGTATCGAATAAATACAGGCAGAGCAATTAGCCATCCGATCAAACACATTATGGCCATAAAACGCCAGCTATCTATAGGTAAACTTGAATTAGCCAGGGGCATGCGGAAAATTTCTATTAAATGAAAGAAGGGGTTAATGTTGGCAATGAAGCGTAACTCTTCTGAGTAGTCTGCCATCCACATGATTGGAGTGACAAAAAAAACCAATCTAATAATATTATTCATTAGTTCATCAAGGTCTCGATAACGAGTTGCCAATACCGCCAACAAAAGCCCCATCCATGTTGCATTCAATGTAATCAGCAGTAATGCAAAGGGTATAGACAGCCATACAATTTGCGGAATTTTGCCAAAAATAATCGCAAGCAAAACAAAGCCCAACATCTGGTAAGACAATACAATAAAATTTCGCCAAACCACTCTCATTATTAAAGTAAAATAGCCTAGCTGAAAAGAGACTAAATAGGCGGTTGAGGTAATAAACTCTCGCCCACATTCAGAGATAATACTAGAAACATAATTCCAAATAACGAATCCAAGTAATAGATGAATGAGGTACACATCAAGATTCACCGACATTATCCTTGAATACACTGGCCCTAATGCACACACCAAGATCATTAAGCTAACATTGGCCCATAAAGCACCTAACTTAGATCGATGATATCTACCTTTCACATCATTCCAACCTAAGGCCATCCAGATTCGATTCTCTCTTACGGCGCGCAATATATCGTCAACAGCCTTCTTTGTTGCATTCATATAAACCGTAATTTAGTAGACTATTTCAGTTGAAGTGGAACAAGTATGCAACACTTAAAATGCATACTCAATGCGTATAAAAATATAGAGCTCATTCGTTCATCACGCACTAATTAGTCAGTCGTACATTTTAGTTTTCGAGTTAATCACCAGCATCTCGATTACTTACAAGTCCAATAATTAGGCCGGTTTTTCTAAAGAGTCTTATCTGAAAACCGAAATATGTTTGTGTTAGCTCGCATTTCATTAATGAAATTGGCATAGTAAGCAACATAGACGTCTCAGTATACCTAACGGTTGAATTAACATGTCTGTAATGCCTCCACTGTTCGCATAAATGGAGCCATTCCAAGCTACTTTTATTTCGATCCTGGGTTATGTTGAGATCTTACATAATATTTTTCGAATAACAGAGTTCAGAAACTTTGAAAACAGCATTAATCACAGGCGTCTCAGGCCAAGGAGGACCGTACTTGGCAAGAAAGCTTCTCTCTGAGGGCTATCATGTCGTTGGGACTTCTCGAGCTATCGCCGAACGTGAGTCTCAGAATTTGGTGGAACTTAAGATCAAAGACAGTGTGAGTATGCGTGCATTGGACCTGCAAAATGGCCAACAGGTACTTGACCTGGTTGATCAACTTAGGCCTGACGAAATCTACCATCTTGCCGCACCCTCGTCGGTTGCTAGATCATTTATCGAACCAGCCGATACGATATACAGCATAGCGCTTACCACCGTAAATGTTCTTGATGCTATTAGGAAAACCGACAAAAACATACCTTGCTTCATCGCGAGTTCAACCGAGATATTTGGAAATTGTCTATCACCGGCCACTGCAAGCACACGCCACAATCCTCAAAGTCCTTACGGTATCGGTAAAAGCTGTGCCCAACACCAAGCAAAAATATACCGTGAGGCGTACGGCTTGTTTGCGTGTAGCGGCATTTTATCTAACTTTGAATCCCAGCTACGCCCGCGAAATTACGTAACCTCAAAAATAGTAAATACCGCATGTGAGATCGCCCTAGGCGACAGCGATAAGATTGAGCTTGGAAACATTGATATCACTCGAGATTGGGGCGCGGCTGAAGACCTTATGAGCGCAGCGAGTTTAACATTGCGACAAGAGAGCCCAGACGACTACATTATCGCTACAGGAGTCTCCCATAGTTTAGTCGATTTTTTAGAAATCGCGTTTTCGAGAGTTGGCTTGGACTATCGCGACCATTTGATTTCAAAAGATTTTTTAATACGGCCATTGGACATAAAGCAAACGCTCTGTGACACAAGCCTCACTGAATCCAAACTCAAATGGCGTGCCAAGATGGATCTAAACGACATTATTACTCAAATGTTATATGCGGAATTAACGCGCAGTTCAACGCATGAAAAAGCCTGCAAACTATTGGGGATAAGCACACCAAAGACACAGCAAAATGTGATTGGCATAAACACTGCAAACTGATTTTTGTAGCTTCCTTTTACTGCACTATAGATCTTTGTCTTATGCCTACTAGGTCGTAGCACTCCCTCGCGTCTCATTAATTATGTCTGATAGTTCTCAAACAAAAATTCTACATATCTGCAAAGTCTACCTCCCAGTTAACGGTGGCGTACAAAGAGTAGTCCAGTCAATTGTCTCTTTGTCAAAGAGATATACCCATCAGGTGCTGACTAGTGGCGAGGATGGTGCGATTTCAAATCAAACCCTGGATGGCGCTGTTGTCACTCGCTGTCGATCGCACCTAGAAATTGCATCTATGCCCATCGCTCCGAGTATGATTGGCGAAATTAGAAGAAGAGTGAAAAAAAGTAATCTCATCTGCGTACACTATCCTTTTCCGCTCGCTGATCTTGCATTAGCGATGATCATCAGGCTACCGCCTTTGGCGGTCTATTGGCATGCTAATATCGTCGCGCAAAAAAAACTAAAGTGGCTCACTTACCCCCTGATTTATCTTACTCTTAAGCGTGCTGCAGTGATCATTGTAACGTCAGAGCGAATGATAGAGAACTCTGCGCTACTTACACGTTTTAGAGCGAAGGTAAAGATAATTCCCTATGGGTTACCAATAGTTGCGGAAGTTCCGACCGACACTCGGGCAAATACGAAGAATGATTACTTTGTTCTGGTTGGGCGCCACGTTTCTTATAAAGGAATAGATATCGCGATTCGAGCATTACAAGACATTGAGACCCACCTCGTGATTGCTGGCAATGGACCTTTATTTGAGCAACATAAATTACTGTCTCAAAGGCTCGGGGTGAGCCACAAAGTAAGCTTTGAGCAATACGCTTCTGATGAAGAAATTAAGAGCATTATCCAAGGAAGTATGGCTCTAATCATACCTTCTGTTATGCATAACGAAGCTTTTGGACTGGTCCAGCTTGAGGCAATGCGACTTAGAAAACCAGTCATTAATACATGGCTACCCTCAACCGTACCGATGATTGCTCGTCATCAAAAAGAAGGCTTAACGGTTGAACCGAATGATCCTGAAGGATTAGCTCAGGCAATGCTTCAAATAGCCTCTGATAAATCGTGGGCTGCCACACTCGGAAATAATGGCTACCAACGTTTTAACGAGAAGTTTACCGATATTAAATTCAAGCTAGCTCTGGATGCTCTTTTTGAAGAATTGCTCGTCTCTCAACAATGAAGCCAATTATTTATAATCTAAACAACATTCGGCCGCCGCTTACTGGTATTGGCCGATACTCAATCGAGTTAATACGCGAGATGCTAGTTCAAAGGCCTAATCTAACGGTAATAAAGAATGGTCAGGCTCACACTGGAACGAATCTAGCCGCACTATTGGGCGGTTTCGACACGCCGGCAAAAAACAAACCATCACGTTCGTATGCAGGTCAGCTTATCTCTGCTCGTAAGCTGAGGAGCATAATTGGAAATATTCCATTGACTCGTTCAATTTACCGTAAGCTGGATAGCATTAATTTTGATGCCTTAAGTAAAGCATTCATTGTCGATGGAGCGGTTTACCATGATTTGAATTACTCAATGAATCCTAAGGGTAGCTCTTACGTAAGCACCGTTTACGATTTGTCCCATATCGTATGTCCTAAAACGCACCCTACGCATCGAGTTAACTACCTCAATAGTTATTTTGAAAAAATACGCTGCGGCAGCTCAAGAATCATCACCATCTCTCATGCCGTAAAGTCAGAACTGATGGATCATTATGGTATTTCTGAAAACAGGATAGACGTTACTCACCTAGCGGCCGACAGTAGCTTTTACCCCAGAACAGCCCATGACTGCCACTCGATACTGCAGGCGCACGCACTGAGCTATAAAAAATATGTTCTTTGTGTTGCCACCTTAGAGCCGAGAAAAAATCTATCCGCCGTTTTAAACGCCTATCAACTGCTTGATAAACAAGTACAACAAGAGTTCCCCTTAGTATTAGTTGGCCCACTAGGTTGGAAGAGCTCAGCACTTGAAAAGCGAATACGTCAGCTAAACGATTTAGGAGTCGTAAAACATCTCGGTTTTGTAGCTCAAAATGATTTGCCTGTCTTGTACTCGGGCGCTACAGCATTTGTATACCCTTCGCTCTATGAAGGCTTTGGCTTGCCCGTGCTTGAGGCGATGCAAAGCGGCTGCCCATGTATTACATCCAACACTGGCGCGCTCGCAGAGGTGTCAAACGGCGCAGCTATCCAAGTTGACCCACAAAAAAGTGATGACATAGCACAGCAACTAAACCTACTATTGCATGACCCTGAGTTACGCTCCCATTATGTTAGCGCAGGCCAGCAACGCGCAAGCAACTTCACTTGGGCTAAAACAGCATCCCAAACTTGTAAAATTTATGATTCTCTCTGACTCCAAAAACACCATCCAACAAAGCTTCGCCAGCAAAGCCATGCAAATGCTGGTGCTCGGTTTAGGCCTTGCTCTATTGTTATTTCTAGGCGCGTGCAGCTTCGAAAATGAAAGTTTGGAAAGTGTATACAACAGCAAGAAAGGAAGCTATCCGCTGACAACCCGCCATCTAAATGAGGAGCAAGAACCCGTATTCGTAAATCGTTTAATCCGACAAGACTCTCTCTACTTGTTGCAACATGCAAACAACCCAGTTCAATGGTGGGGCTGGGGCGATGAAGCCTTTGCGAAAGCGAGAGAATTAAACAAACCAGTCTTTTTATCGATTGGTTACTCTACTTGCCACTGGTGCCATGTAATGGCCAGGGAGAGCTTTGAAGACATAGAGATAGCCAACTTCATCAATGAGCACTTCATCCCAATCAAAGTTGATCGAGAAGAATACCCCGACGTTGACGAACTTTATCTTACGTCAGTGCAAATGCTGAGCGGCAAGGCGGGCTGGCCATTGACCGCGGTGCTGACGCCCGATGGCCAAGCATTTTTTGGAGGCACTTATTTTCAACCGGCGGCGCTCTTAAGCGTTTTAAATAAAGTCAGTGACACCTGGGTTCAACGCCAGGATGCCGTATTAGAACAGGCCAATCGCTTGAGCGGTGCGCTTAGAGCCATTAATAAGTCGTCTGACAATACCAAGACCATTAACGCCAGCATTATTTCTGAAGCAGCTACGCGAATCCAAACTGAATTATCTAACTCAGTTAATAGCAGTAACAACCAATCCAAACCTGGCTTTCCGAGAGAGCCTGAGATGCTGTTTTTACTCAATCATGCTCGACGAAGCTTGTCTGAGCCGATCATAGACATCGTCACACAACGACTATTAGATTTGGCGGCTGGTGGCATTCATGATCAAGTAGGCGGGGGCTTTCATCGCTATACCGTCGACTCCAATTGGGTCATCCCGCACTTCGAGAAAATGCTGTATAACCAAGCCCAGATGGGCCGTGCCTATTTTCTTGCGTATCAACTCAGTGGTAACGACACATTAAGAACAGTGGGCGACAAAACGGTCGAGTTTCTATTAAATAATATGCAGGCACCCGACGGAGGGTTCTACTCGGCGATGGACGCCCAGAGTGAGGACGAAAGCGGAATAATAGGCGAAGGAGAATTTTACACATGGACATACCAACAATTATCTTCGCAGCTCACTGAAGACGAGATGGCGGTTGCGAACACATTTCTTGGAACAAGCGTCAAAGGCAACTTCAACGGTAGTAACGTGCTGCAAAATAGCTATCTCGACTCTGCTGATGTAAATCAAAGCCCAGAGGCTGATGATAAAATTGCTTCGGTGATTAATAAGCTCGCCGTTGCTCGGGAACAACGAAAGCCACCGCGATTGGATACCAAGATCATTACTTCATGGAACGCGATGGCGATTAGCGCTTTGGTCACTGGCTACAGTGCGACGGATAAAGAAGCGTATTTAGGGGCTGCAATAAAGGCCGCTAATAGATTATGGGAGCAATCATATGATCAACAAGATGGCTTGGCTCGAACCATTTCAAACAATAAACGGCGCCTAACCGGTACTCTTGAAGACTACGCCTACTTTGCCAACGCCTTAATTGATATCTACGACGTCGAGGGTGATGAGTTATGGCTTGAGCGCTCAGATCAAATAGTAAAACAAATGATTTCGCGCTTTCACGACAAACAAGCCGGTGGCTTTTTAATCAGCAACGCCACGAACAATAAAGTTCCAATGATGAAGCTGGTTACGGCGCGAGACGATGCTATTTATTCAGGTAGCTCGGTGGCCGCACAGGTGCTTGCACGTATGGCACAACGTACTGGAAACTTAGAATTTAAACTGACCGCTACCAGTACTATTTCAGCGTTTTCGCAGCAGTTACTCGCTAACCCCGAAGCGCTCAGTGGCATGCTGCTTGCCGCTGATATTTTAAATTATGGTGATATTGGTGGCCGACAATACGCGGCTAAAGGAAAAGTGACTATCACGACAAACACGAGCTCAGACAATACGCTAATGCTTAATATTGACATCGCCAAAGGCTGGCACATTAATGCTTCACGCGTACTCAATAAATACCTAATCCCAACCGCTCTAAAGCCTGCCTTGTTGGTCTCTTCAGCTGACTGCCCTACATTCGACAAAGTGAACTATCCACAAGGCGAGCTCGTGTCTCTGGGTTTTCAAGACGATGAATTGCTTGTTTATGAGAAATCCGTGACGTTAAGTGCAGACTTATCTCAAAATACTAAAAGCCGATGCCAAACATTGGCGGCGGAACTAAGTATTCAAGCGTGCACCGACGAAGTGTGTCAAGCACCAGAAAAAGTCCAAATACGCGCGCATTTGAAACACTAAGAATTGCGTATCATTTGATGATTTAAAGTCGAGTGGCTTACGCCTGAGAGCCCCAAAGTTTGATCAAACTTTATAGTTTTTTTCGAAAAAAAGCGTAACTAGTCTAGCCGTCTAATTTCATTCATTACAAAGGTGTAGTAGAGTAAACAGAAGTTAACAAAATTTAACACGCTGGCTAACGTGGGGTTTTGCAGGTTTTCGTGGTTACGATGACCAATTCGAATTAGCTTTGATTAGCCTATGAGGGACTAAGGTAGTTCTTCATGGACACATGTGCACACTTTTGTTCATTAGTTATGAACATCTAAATGTGCTTAAAAAATGCGCTTGCGACTTTTCGATAAAAATGACGCAGCAACTCGATAAGAATGACGCAGTAACAACTGAAGTGGTCGTAAATGATGAATAGTATAAATTTGGCGCATTACTCCTTAACCAAATCATCTCGAATTAGATCCGGTGCATTTAGAGTAGCACTTTTTTTTGTAAGCCTGCTTATCAGTCAATCCGCTTTTGCGCAACTGACGTTTGATAAAACGTTCGCCTCAGATATCATTGGTCCGGGCAGTGTTAGTACCTTAACGTTTGATATTACTAACCCCACCGCGACCGCGGCCGATGACATTGCGTTCATCGACAGTTTTCCATCAGGCTTAACAATTGCTTCACCGGGTAACGCCAGCAACGACTGTGGCCCGGCAGCCATTTTATACGCGACCGATCGCGCTACCAGCGTAAGCCTTAATGCGGGTCGCTTAGCACCGGGAGCTTCTTGCAGAGTGTTTGTCGATGTAGTGAGCAGCGCAGCTCCAACTGTAGGCCTCCCAGTGACACACATGAATGTCTCTGGAGATTTGACATCAACGCTGGGTAATTCTGGCACAGCATCAGACGACTTAATCGTTGATGTTACTCGTGCTGGGTTCAGCATGAATTTTTCGCCAAGTACGATCTCAGCAGGTCAAACTAGCCGACTGACTTTTACGATAGACAATACGGCCAACCCATCTGGATTAGCAAGCTTAAGCTTTAGCAATAGCCTGCCATCTGGCATGGTCATCGCACCACTAGCAAATGCGGTAACCGATTGCGGCATCAACGTATATCCTGTTACTTTAACCGCCAATTCAGGCAGCTCGAGCATTTCTATGTTTGCTAACGGCTTTAATCCGAGCTTTCCTGCACTTGAGGACGAAAGTTCCTGCACTGTTGGTGTGAATGTTACCGTTGCTTCTGCGGGCACCTATAACAATGTGTCTGGAGATCTGCTTGTTGGCGGCTTAAATAGTGGTAAAGCAAGCGCAACGCTAAATGTTCCTCGAGAAGCTATCAGCAAATCATTTCTTGATGATCCTGTTGCACCTGGCGGAAGTGTAGTTCTCGAATATCCGCTCACTAACCTTAATCGTAACTCATCGGCTACAGCAGTCGCCTTTAGCGATGACCTTGGCGCCGCTCTAGCTGGCCTCACGTATAGCAGTTTATTATCAAATGATTGTGGCGGGTCAGTAGGCGGTGTTGGCACTGCTAACTTAATCTTCAGCGGCGGCACCATCGCGCCTCAAAGTTCTTGCACCATTCGTGCCAACCTTAATCTGCCTGCGAACGCACCGAAAGGAACATACACCAGCAGCACCAGCCGTGTAACAGCAACGGTCGATGGATCGCCCTTTATCGGCTATATTGGGACCGACCGCCTAGTAGTGAGCACTGCTCCGATCATTAGTATGACCCTTATGCCATCAACCGTCACTGCTGGCGACACAACAACGCTCGAATACACGGTTACCAATACGAGCTCTACGTCTGGCGCTAGCGACATAACGTTTAGTAGCACGTTTCCCAGTTTCATTACTACCCCGAGTATGACGCCGGCAATTGGTTCCTGCGGTGTTGGCTCTACCTTTACGTTTAATCCTATTTCTGGTCTCGATAAAGCGAACCTTAGCATTTCAGGCGGATATCTAGGTACTGCTGGTTCTTGTACTTTCTCACTTGCCATTGTAACGAGCAACGATGCACCTCCAGGCATATACCCAGTGGTCGCCGAAGCTGGTACGGCAACTGTTGATCGGCAATCTCAGAGTATAAATACAGCAAGCGTCTCGATCGTCGTGACACCGATGCCTGAGTTATCAAAAGACTTCACTAACGACCCGGTGGCTCCTGGCGGTAGCGTAACGCTTGAATATAGATTTAACTATTCTGCCGATGCGGCTGGCCCCGCAACTAACATCTCCTTCACCGATGACTTAAACGCAGCCCTTGCTGGTTTAATAGCGAACTTACCCGTATCACCTGATCCTCCCTGTGGCGCAGGCTCATCGTTAACGGGGTCGGCTGGAGATACGTTGCTCACATTAACGGGGGGCACACTTGCTCCCGGTGAAGATTGCGTTTTCAGCGTTACGCTTGATGTGCCAGCCGCCGCGCCGGTGGCAACAGTAACAAGCACTTCCAGCGCCCCTACGGCAACCGTAGGCGGTTTGCCCGTTACAGGCGCCGCCGCGACTAGCGACTTGGTGGTCGCTGGCATTACGTTTGACAGCGAATTTATAGGCAATCCTTTCCTTCCTGGAGATCAAGCAACGCTGCGGTTTACGCTAGCCAATATTAGTTCAACCGATGATATTACCAACATCCTGTTTACGGACAGTTTGACGTCGGCGCTTTCCGGGCTAAGCGCGATTGCTCCTCTACCTAGTAGCCCTTGCGGTGCTGGCAGTGCCATAAGTGGGACAACATTCCTAACTTTTACAGGTGGCACACTCGCCGTAGGTGAGGAATGTACTTTTGATATATCAGTGCAAATACCAGTGAGTGCTGCCAATGGTGAGTTTGTTAATTCAACTAGTGCTCTAACGGCTATTTTGGGTGGTGCCTCGAGCGTACGAGCCAACAACAGTACTTCTAGTTTAGTGATAAACAATGAGATTATTTCGCTTACTAAGGAGTTCAGTGATAGCACCGTTGGCGCTGGCGGCACGACTAGCTTGCGTTTTATGCTTACCAATCTTGATGCAGTCCGTGCTATCAGCGGTGTATCGTTCAGCGATGATCTCGACGCCGCGCTGAGCGGTATGACGGCAACAGGCTTGCCGATCTCGGCTTGTGGGGGCACAGTAGCGGCAAATCCCGATGCTGGAACCATAGGCTTTTCTGGCGGTGCTCTTGCTGCTGGTGAGCAGTGTCAATTTGATGTGCCTGTTTCGGTTCCTGGAGCGACACCTTCAGATGTCTATACAAACACAACAAGTTCTGTGGCCGGTATGGTGGGCGCAGCTAGCGTTACTGGCCAAGCGGCTACTGATATATTAACAATCGTACCAACTCCACCCACTTTTTCAAAAGTGTTTACTCCAGATTCTGTCGAAACCGACGAAGTAAGTGTGTTGCGATTTATTATCGATAATTTATCGTCTCCAAGTGCGGCGACAACTATCAGGTTCATAGACTCTATGCCTGCTGGTTTGGTTGTGTCGCCATCACCTGGTTTAATTTCCACTTGTTTGGGCGGAAGCATAACGGCCGATGCTGGGTCGTCCGTGATTACCGTCTCTGACAGCTCAGTAGGGTCTACGTCGATTTGTAGCGTATCTGTAAACGTGCAATCGGCGATAGGCGGTGTGTTCGTTAACACGACTAGTGATTTAACTTCATCAGCAGGAAGTAGCGGGTCAGCCAGCGCAACGCTAACTGTGGACGTGGACGTGGACTTTGACGATGACACAGTCCCTAATGAAATTGATAATTGTCCAAATGACGCCAACACAAATCAAGCTGATTTAGATAAAGATGGTTTGGGGGATGCGTGCGACAACGACAGTGATAACGATCAAATGCCTGACGACTGGGAAATAGAGAATGGCTTAGACCCATTTAACTCTTTCGATCAACAGGGTGATCCTGATGGCGACGGTTTTAGCAATTTGGAAGAGTATCGCTATGGTACAGATCCAAATGTTGCCGATTTAGATGAAAACAATAATGGTGTACCAGACTCTATTGACGAACGTAGAATGCGAACGATCGTACCCAACATACTGTTCCCATTGTTATTTGAAGAGAATATTATCTGATTAAAGATTTAAATTAAAAAGAAGATGTTTTCATTTTATTGGCTAGTACAACTATTGAAGAACAGGGTAAAAAAATGAAAGAAATTAGGACTCAACAAGCTGACCGCAGAAAAATGATAGCCGTTGTAGGAATTGGATCGGTTGCGTCTTTGGTGATGCCCGCCAAGTGGAGCAAGCCTATTATTGACTCAGTAATACTGCCAGCACACGCGCAAACAAGTGTGTTACTGATGTAACAGTTGGCGGGCCCCTAATCGGCCATCCTTCTGGTGCCGCCACTTGTCAAGCCGCTTGTGAAGCGGAAGCCGCGGCACAAAGTGCTCAACTTTGCGCCGTAACTGAAACTGTAGACTCATTGGGCGCAACTCAATGTGGTTGTGATTTAGATCTGCCTTAAAATAGAAAACAGTCTTTACTCAGGTGACTTAAGCTCTAGATGCAATCCCCAGGTTACTTTAGGAAAACTCTCACTTGAGCGCTCGCTTCGTTTCTGACGACTACTTTTATAAGGAACCGAATTATCAACATTGTGTTGTTTTTCAACTCGATGCGATCGAACTGCAAGATTAAACACGCTAGATACCAGCAGTATGTCAGAGCAGCCGCCCCAATCCGTTTGACGCAACATTGCTACATGTCGCTTTGTTCATGCCGTCTATGCGCGCGATGATTCTATTTTGTGTTTTGTTTATTTTCTTCGTAAATAGATACGCAATAGGCTCGTAACGTGTCTTTTGGGTTGCCTAGGGCTTTGATCTTGCCATTATCAATCCAAGCAACCCTGTCACAGAGTGTCTGTATCTGATCATCTGCATGTGAGACAAGCACTACGGTTTGATCTCCGCTTATTCTCTCTTTCATTGCATCAAAAGCTTTGGTTCTAAATTCAGCATCGCCCACGCTCAATATTTCATCGATCAGCAGTATGTCAACTTTAGTCATGAGCGCTGTTGTGAATCCAAGTCTAGCGCGCATTCCCGTGGAATACGTTTTTACCGGATCTTCAAAAGAATCACCAAGCCCAGAGAAATCTTTTATTTCTGAGAGGTAGGATGTAGCCTCTTTTTTGGTAGAGCCTTGTAACATCGCTGCAAAAAGAGCATTGTCTCGACCGGTTAGCTGCACATTAAAGCCTAAACCGATCGCTAGAAGAGAAATAGTTTTGGGGGTAGGCTGAAGCACAGAACCTGTCGTTGGCGCCAAAATACCGGCAAGTAAACGGAGCAGTGTTGATTTTCCGCATCCGTTTTTACCTACTAATCCTAGAGTTTCACCTTCATACACTTTAAGAGAAAGAGAATCGAGTATCAGCTTAGAGCTTGCTCCAAATGTGTTATTACTGCTCAGATATCGAAGTGAGATATCTTGAACATCAAGTGCAACACTTTGATTTTCTTCTATCATGCCGAAAGGGCCCTCAATGCAATAGCTTGGCTGTATTTGCGCATAAGGCTGGACACTATATACACAATGCATCCGGAACTCAGTCCCAATAAGAACAAGTGCGTTAAATCAGGGACTTGCTGAAACATAAAAATCTGTCTATACGCATCTATAAGAAACGCGAGCGGATTCCAAATCAAAATCATGCGAGTCATTTCCACGTTGTCCAAGGCTCGCACGTCCCAGAACACCCCAGAAACGAAGAGCATAAAAATCATTCCTAGGCCGATAATAAGGCTTACGTCACGCATGAAACATACTAGACTGGCGCCAATCAAGGCGCAGGCAGCTATAACCAAATAATTGACTATTACGAGCGGCAACAGGTACAGCCATTCCACGGAGATCGAATAGCCGCTCAACAATAAGAACGCGATGAGTAGTACAAATACTGCGAGCTGACGATAGATGCCTTGTTGCAATACAGCTAAAGGGAATAGTGACTTTGGGATGTCGATCATTCCAATTAGACCGTTGTTGTCGATAATGCTATTGGATGCTTGCGTTACAGACTTTGAAAACCAGACGAAGACGAGTTTTCCACACATAAGGAATACTAAAAAATCACTTCTTCCGGAGTCTAGTAATAATTCAAACACTACGTAAAAGACCAGTACATAAAGAAGCGGTTCAAGTAACCACCATAAATAACCAAAAAAATAGCGAGACGCATCGGCTCGCAATTGCAGTTTTGCGTGCGTATCAATTAACTTGAAGTACTGGTTTAGTGGCATTTGCATGGAAAATTGGGTTCTATTTATTGAATCGAATTGTCAACGTTTTGTCGTTAAGTTGGTTTGGCACAAATCAAATGAGACGCTGATTAAACAGTATTAGCTTGTAGGCAATTTGTCTATCTTGGTGGCTCGCATTATATTAAACTAAGTGGCTATCCATACGTTTATGATTTAATAATGAAAACCGCCCTTATTACAGGTGTTTCTGGCCAAGGAGGCGCACATCTTGCAAGGTTGTTGCTCAATGATGGTTACGCTGTTGTTGGAACCACTCGAGATGCTAAACTCGTTAGCACGTCAAATCTAGAAGTATTAAATATAAACGACCATATTTCTTTAA
>Ga0115561_1001977_pt1 | contig 14046 bp, 10 predicted proteins | sample COGITO_mtgs_1105_4_FD_87201 | JGI IMG/M metagenome (GOLD analysis project Ga0115561, IMG submission 87201) | Pelagic marine microbial communities from North Sea - COGITO_mtgs_110512 | ecosystem: Environmental > Aquatic > Marine > Epipelagic | place: Germany:Helgoland, sampling site Kabeltonne...
ACATGATTTAAGACCGAAACAGGCACTTCTTTGGCAGCAATAAATCCATCAATAATTCGTCTTTCGATGAGTTGATTCAGGCGGCGCTCGATGGCGCATAGGCGCTTGAAATCATCCCTGGATACCAATGACACCGCTTCACCAATAGCGCCGGCGCGACCGGTGCGACCGATTCGATGAATGTAGTCATCATCATCGTCTGGCAAGTCATAATTAACAACGCGATCGAGGTCATCAATGTCGATACCGCGGGCAGCAATACCGGTGGCCACTAGTAAACTAATGTTGCCGGACTTGAAGTCGGCCAGTAATTGGGTGCGAACAGCTTGGCTTCTTCCGCTGTGAATTGCTTCGGCTTTGATACCCCGTTTTTCCAGCTGACTCACTAATTTCGCAGCACCGTGTTTTGTGCGAATAAAGATCAGTGCTTGCGTCCATTGATTTTCCTTAATTAAATGACTTAGCAAGGCGGACTTACTGTCTTTATCAACGGTGATTAACCACTGAGAAATTTTTGGTGCTGTGGCGTTAGTGGCATTGATCGATATTTCAATCGGGTCATTAATCGCTGTTTTTGCCAACAATCGTATTTCGTCAGACAGGGTGGCTGAAAACAGTAAGTTTTGTCTTTGAGTGGGCAGGCGCTCAATAATTTTATTGATATCGCCAATAAAGCCCATGTCGAGCATTCTGTCGGCTTCGTCCAGAATCAATACCTCCAGCTCATCAAAGTACAACGCGCGCTGGTGCGCCATATCCAGTAATCGCCCCGGTGTGGCAACCAGAATATCAAGCCCATCGATCAGTCCCTGCTTTTGGGGTGCTGCGTCAACGCCACCGACCATCACCATTGAGCGGAGGCTCAAGTATTTACCGTATTGATGAATAGTGTTTTCAACTTGAATGGCTAGTTCTCGAGTAGGCACCAGCACCAATGCTCGGAGCCGCTTGGCTCGGCGTTTGCGCTCGCCAGTCAATTTTTGCAGTACCGGTAGTATAAAGCTCGCGGTTTTCCCTGTACCTGTCTGAGAGGCCGCAAGGAGATCACGGCCTGCTAGAATGGTGGGAATCGCTTGTTCCTGAATAGCGGTAGGTTTTGTATAACCAAGCTCTTCAACCGCCTGTAAAAGTGGATCGCTCAATCCAAGTGTGGAAAATGTCATGGGTCGTCTCAGGTCGCTGGTTTAACTAAAGGCTAATAATACTAAATGTGTGGGTATTGAGATAATAACGGCAATTGAATCTGGAAGCCGTCATTTTCTTCACCAGTGTGAAAGTTGGCTGTGGCAGTGACCTAGATTAGTTGTGTTAAGGCCACTACCGGTATTGATCACGATGAAAATCAAACTATACAGTCGCCGTCTGTTCTTTCTATACTAGGGTGGATCTAGATAACCTAATAAAGAGAGTACTTTGTGGCCAAACACGACTTTAGTTTTTTCTATCCCTTTCGTATCAGATATTCCGAAATAGACGGACAGGGTGTTGTTTTTAATGCGCATTATCTGACATTTTTCGATACCGCGATTACTGAATATTTTCGGGAACTGCCGTTTGACTACCTAGGGGAGTTAGCAAGAACCGGTAACGATTTTCATACGGTCCGCACTCTTGTTAATTATAAAGCGCCGGTCTTATTTGATGAAGACATTGAGGTTTTTGTGCGAGCGGCAAGAATTGGTCGATCGAGTCTGTCGTTAGCGCTGGAGATTTATGGCAAAGGCTCTGATCAACTGCGCAACAGTGGTGAAGTGGTTTGGGTAAACACTGACCAGAGCAGCGGTAAATCTGTGCCGCTCCCCGTCGAGTTGATTGACTTATTGCGGGGCCGAGAAGGTGCTCAGTTGACCGAAGGCTAATTAGAGTACTTCAAGCAACGACAGGCCGATAATCGTAACCTGAGAAGAGGATAAAGTAATGGATTTCAGAAAAACAACGGTGATAGAACTCGCAGCTCAAGTTCGGAACAAGGTTTTATCAGCAACAGAATTAACCCGTCAGGCGCTTGATAATATTGATCGACTGGACGGTGAAATCAATAGTTTTTGCGCGGTTAATGCGGAGCAGGCTATTGCTCAGGCGAGTGCGGTTGACGTCGCGATTGCCCGAGGTGAGTATTTACCGCTGGCCGGTATTCCAATCGGGGTAAAAGATCTTGAAGATGCCGAGGGTTTCGTCACAACTTACGGCTCAGCCATGCACACTAATGATGATGTTGCGGCAAACGACTCGGCATTAGTGCATCGCTTGCGAGCGGCGGGCTGTGTGGTGCTGGGTAAAACCAATACTCCGGAATTTGGACACAAAGGCAAGACCGACAATATTCCTTTTGGTGCTACCCGGAACCCGTGGAATCTGGCCTATACTCCAGGGGGCTCTTCGGGGGGCTCTTCAGCAGCAATAGCAGCGGGAATCATACCCTTGGCAACGGGGTCTGATGGCGGCGGTTCTATTCGAATTCCCTCGGCGATTTGTGGTTTAAGCGGTATTAAAACCTCTCAGGGTAGAATACCCAACGGTGGCATCAACCCACCGGGCAGTGGTGTACTAACCGTAAAAGGGCCTATGGCGAGGACGACCTTGGATACCGCCTATGTGCTAGACCATACCGTTGGCGAGCTAAAAACTGACATTTTTGCGCTGCCGGATAAAACCGAAAGCTGGTTTGAGGGTGTGCAGGCAGCCTCGTTGCCGAAAACAGTGATCTGGTCTCCGACGATGGGCTTTGCCGATGTCGACAAGGAAATACTCATACGCTGCGAGCAGGCTATCGCCAAGTTGCAGCAGGCGGGTGTGAATGTGATTGAAAATGATGCCATTTGGACCGAAGACCCGGTGCGGGAATGGCTGGTTTTTTGGACCTGCGCCCGAGCGCGGGCTCAGCAACACTTGAAAGGCACCGACAGTTGGGAGCAGATCGACCCGCAGTTACGCGTCATGATAGAGATGGGTATGAACAAGATGAGCGGTCCGGACTACGCATCAGCGATTGATGCCTGCCATCGGATGAATTACCAATTAGAGACCGCCTTTGCTCAGGCGCCATTAATTTTAACCCCGGCAACCTGCGGTCATACGCCTAAATTGGATGCCGACGGTGTGGTCAATGGGCGGGAAACTCCGTCTTGGGTGGCCTTTACTATGGGTATTAATATGACCCGTAATCCGGCAGGCGTTGTTCCCATCGATACCACGGCCGCTGGTTTACCCATCGCGTTGCAGGTGATTGGACGTCAGCGTGAAGATCTCAGTGTGTTACAGGCAATGCATGCGATGGAAGGGGTGTTTCAATTTGACCAGCTTGCGGGTTTCCCTACTAGTTAAAGGATTGGGCCATGCAAAGATGAACGAAGTGATTTAAGGTAATGGGATTGTGGTATCGGACTATCGGTTAACAGGCTCAATGGACGGCTGTTAGTCTACATCAGACGGGTACAGCGCTATTGATTATTGGCATTAAAAGAAAAAGACCAGTCAGAATTATCTGACTGGTCTTTTTTTATCACTGAGTTCTACCGTAGAAACGCAAACCGGTCCTAAGAACTAAGCCGCTTTTGTTTTTTTGCGGGCGAATCCCAAACCAATTAGCCCTAAACCTAGAAGTGCTACTGAGCCGGGTTCAGGGACGGCGACATAGCCTTTCCAGATCACACCAGTAGGACCGCCATCGCCTGGTTTATCAAGATTACGGCCAGTGTTTTTGACCAAGAACTTTAAGCTTGTATTTTTTCCAACATTGAAACCACCGGCGTCTAAATACTTAATGACGTTAGTTGATTTCTTCCACGCGTCTTTGATCTCATAGTCTTCCGAATTCCAGATCGTTTTACTGCCAACTCTTATTTTAAGCTGGTCGTCATAAGCGACGAACAAGCGGTTAATCCAATTTTTTTCACCGGTTTGCTCCAAGTCTACTTCGAACGCTTTCCAACTGCCTAACTCGTAATTGGAGTCTTTATCGCCGTCCTTCGCATAAATCCACTGAGCACCCTTTAAATCATATTCTGTTTTTGGGTCCAAGTACTGGCTAGGCCTCTTGCTTGCTTTCCATTTTTTGCAATCAGCTTCATCCGAACCGAAGGCACAGTAATCGGTTTTGGCGTTAGACTTGAACCAGAATGATTCTGGTTGTGATGGGACTGCAAATGTAGCGGCTGATATAACTGTAAATGCTACTGCAGCTATTGATGTTAATAATTTCATAGGGCTACCCCTTCCTTGTCGACGAGTAATAATTGTTGAAAAAAACGTGAGTCGCTGGTCTTTTAAGCAAGCTCTTGCAGTTACTTAGCATTTTTTAGGCCAACTTTATTATTTGTATATAAATCAGTATCTTATGATTTTTTAGAGGAAAGTAAATGATTGTTTATATCCTTTATGTAAAATTTCTCAACAAAATTCCAGTCTGGGGCAGACAAGCAGACGCATAGACAGGTACGACTGCTAATTTTTACGAGGTGGTAAGTTTTTACGGACAATCTATGTTTGTATCTATCTACGTGTGTAAAATTTTTTGACAAAACCTCGCTTAAAACTGCATTAGGCGTTTTTAATCCGTCGAGAAACCCATCTGTCACTCTAATAGACTGCATGCCAAAATAGTGTAGACTTCTGCTCATCACTATATCGCCCTTTCTTGAATGCTTGGTTTTGATACCTAATGACAAACCCTGATAACTTAAATCGCAAGTCACTCGTTGCAGCGGTTAATGCGCTGCTTTTTTCGATGATTATTGCAGGGACACTAGCCAAGTATTTTGTTTTGGAGGGAGCAAACCCCCCAAGAATAGGCGCAATACTAGCGATTATCTTAGGCCTCAATGGTTTTTATTTGCAACGCGGTGGCTCTCCGAAAAAAGCAGCTCAACTTATTGTTATAGCGCTGTATGTTGGGTTTACCGCCGCGGGTGCCAAAACGGGCGGGTTTAATAGCCCTATCATCTATGTGGCACCTATACTGCCGGTATTATCAGTGTTATTACTTGATAGCAGCGTGGGTTTAATCGGTTTACTGGCAATCATATTATCATTATTAGTGGTGGCATTTGCACAGTATTTTGGACTAACTGATAGCATCTTATTAAGTGAGACGGGTGTGCTAATCACTAATTTTAGCGTGTTATTATGTTCTTGCCTGGTGACTAGCTGGATAGTGTGGGACTTTGCTCGAAAATCGAATGAGTTTGCCGAGGAAAACTTACGTAATGCCAACACCGATTTTTTAACGGGTCTGGCTAACCGAAGGAAGATTACAAAAACCTTAGAAGAAGAGGTGAGAAGGGCTGGGCGCTCTGGTGGCTGGTTATCGCTGATCTTAATTGATGTCGACCATTTCAAGCGTTACAACGACTCGAATGGCCACCGGGCTGGCGACGAATGCTTAGTGATGGTGGCAAATGTGATTACTTCTTTTGCCATGCGTTCTGTTGATGTGGCGGGACGTTTTGGAGGCGATGAGTTTATTTTAATTTTGCCGAACACAGATTCGTCATCCGCCTGCGACATTGCCGATAAAATACGAAGACAGATGCAAAATAGAAAATCACCCGTTGGTTTTAGTGATCAGCTGAGCCTAACACTGGGCGTGGTGAGTTTGGCGGGAGAGGCTATCGAAAGTCCAGATGGCACCATTCAATTAGCCGACCGCGCACTTTATCACGGCAAAGCTCAGGGGGGGACTGCGTTGTTAATACGCTCTTTGATGCACAGACCGGTTTGCCGAGCTTTGAATGCCAGTGATTAGTCGCCACCCTCGTTGCCATGATGAGCGGCTGGAAGGCGTTACAACTTGCTTCACGTTAACCCATTCTCCGCCGTTTTTCCTTTGATAGTCGAATGATCGGATCAGTCGGCGTAAAAGAGTATTTTTCCCAATCGTAGCTAACGTTAATCCGTCATGCTTCACTGCTGTGACCGCCGGTTTTGCCAAAAAGTGGTGGCGGTTGCTACCGTAAATCAAAGCCCTGCCATATAGGATGCCCTCAGCTACGGTGTATACCAAATGGGTGAGCTGTAAGCGCGTTCCTGAATAGTCATAGGTACTTCGTTAGCCATGCTTTCGCCAAAACGCTTGGCGTCGTAGGCGGTCCAGCGTGGTGTAGGGATTTCCAGCGCCCGGACATAGTAAAAAGCGTGCTGGTTAGAATCAAAGTCTGGGTCTGTCCAAACTACTGCCAGTTGCGGCTCGCCAATGCTGTTAGTCCAGCTGGCGTCAGCCACATCCACGGTGTTACCTACCGGTGGTAGTGTGCCCTCTGCTGTCAACTCACGTAAACCCGACCAGGCCACATTGTAAATTATTTCAAAGGTCTGGTTATCTGTGTCGACCCAGCCTTTGACCACCTGAAGACGATCTAAATTTCCACTCTGGGGATCCTTACTGGCGGTCATCATCAATGAAAGGCTTTGCCCTGCGGGTGCTGCAGTTAAATCTCCACCCATCGGTATGCCCTTGCTATAGCCCAAGCTGGCGATATCCGGATCGGTGAGATCACTGCTGTCGAAGCTCCAGCCAGCAAATAGCCGTAAAGTAATTCGTGGACCTGTAGTGGCATAGACTTCTCGGCGTTGCATAGCATCAAAAATCGACGCTCTGTTGTTATCCCTTGCCCAAACTGCTGCTAGACCGGAGGCCGAATATTGCCAGCCGTCTTTTTGGAGCGGTTTACGGTGCTTAACCCAGCGGCCAGGATGTGGCTCGGTCGTGGCAAACTTACCCCAAAAGTTATTCTCTTCTGAGGCGGTGACGGATGTATGTGAATCGGTTGAGCCAATCATGCCAAATTTAAATGGATTGGCTCCCGACTGTTGTTGCACGAGTAGGCCGTTCTTCAACGCTTCGCGAGCATATTCTCCCGGTAGCATGTCGGAGGTTTTTTCTCGACTGCCAATGAGGTTGCCAATGTCCCAGGTTTCAAAATCAGCAAACTCGTCGTTGCGCGAAAGTAACGGGTGGGCCTCTCCGTCGCCTTTGATTTGAGTCACTTCTACCAGAGGCTCCCAGCGCGCTCGCAGGCTGGCATAGCGTGCTGACAGGGGGCTGCCGTCGTCATCTACCATTTGGAACATTTGACCGTTAGACAGATTAGCATTGTGAGGGATGGCTAAGATCTTGCCCCCCGTTTCTTTTTCATAATCGGCCATCCACGCCCATAATTTTTCGGGATTCATACCACTGACAGCCGTATCCAGCGGCAGTCGTGTAGCGGCCAGATCACCGCCGTCGCGGTAGACTACAACGCGATGCAAGTTGTTGCCTTGGGGGGCTGCTGACCACTCGAAGCCGATCATAGCGGTAAATTCACCGGGCTGATTGTAGGCATCGGCTGTTTTTAACATATCAAGCCAAAGCCCGCGGGTGATGTCCTGCCCATCTTTTATTACGTCAGGTAGATTCCCCGTAGATTGAGCCTGGATCATTTCCTGGCCGACCAGCGCATTTTTTCCCGCTTCAAGCATGCCGGCCCAGCGTCGGATAACAGGATCTTTTAGCAGTTTTTGATTACCGTCAATAATAGCTTTGACCAAACCATAACCTTCGGCGTGATCGGCTATAACCAGAAAATCCAGCGGGCGAGTTAATTGTATAATTTGCCCTTCTGGGGTCGTTACCCGTTTGCCAGTGGCTATGTTGTAAGCATCGGCGGGTGAGCGCAGTAAACCATAGGCGACGGCGTCGCCAGAGAGTGACGTGTGCAGATGAGTATCACCCCATAATGGCTGTTGTGGCTCTGCGGCTGCCAGTGCCGGCGAGTAGCTGACGCAATAAAATATCGTCAACATCGCCAGTCCGCGTTGTGCGAATGTCACCGGTGTTGCTTTTTTTTCGTTCTGCCTGTCGATCATTACTGCTTATTCCTGATTGTCTTCAAACACAAAGGTAGCCTGTTGTGTGACTAGGGTTAGCTGTGCTTGCTGCGAATTATTTAATGAGGATCTGATTGTCAGGGCAGTAGACCCCGGCCCTGTTGTTATAACGTTTAGACCGCGGGATACCCGGTAATCCGCTTAATCGCTTGATAACTCGGCCTTAATTTTTTGTACAGCTTGCGATAGACCTCTTGGTAAAGCTGATTATAAAGCTGTTGGTTTTTGGTGTCGGGTTCAAACCGACGACCAACCCGTACCATAGCGTTTACGGCGCTACCAAAATCGGGGTAGATACCGACTCCCACAGCGATTGCTATAGCCGCGCCCAGCCCCGAGGTCTCGTAAGTATGTGGCCGCTCTACTGGCATCCCAAAGATATCGGCTGAAATTTGCATGACCTCATCGCTCTGTGAACCGCCGCCGGACACTCTCAAGGTCTTTATGGGCGATCGACAGCGCTTTTCCGCCAGTTCCTTACCCTCACGCAGTGCGTAAGTAAGCCCCTCGATCAGCGCTCGATAAATGTGGGCCCGGGTGTGTACATCACCAAAGCCAATCATCGCTCCTTTGGCTTCTTTGCCAACTCCATCTGCTGCAGACCAATAGGGCTGAAGCGTCAGACCCATGGACCCTGGCGGTACTTGACTGAGTAACTGATTGAGTAAATGCTCAGCAGCGACGTTCTGCTGTTCGGCCAGCTGCTGTTCACGCTGGCCAAATTGTTGCTTAAACCAGCTGACCATCCAGTAGCCGCGAGGGATCATTACCTCCACATTAAAGGTTCCTGGAGCAACCCCCGGATAAGCCGGACGCAAGCTGAATACCTCTTTGTACTGGCTGGATGTCAGATTAAAAGTAGCGGTGGTACCGTAGCTGAGACTGCCGATATCTTTTGCCAAAGAGCCACTGCCCAGCACTTCGCAGGCTTTGTCGGAGCCCGATGCGATCACCGGTGTGCCTGCGGGTATGCCGGTTTCATGGGAGGCCTGCGAGGTGATATAACCCATCTCGGCACCCGCTGGGAATAGCTTTGGCAACATGGAGGCTTTTATCGGAGTGACCTGCCACTTCCAGTCGTTGTCTTCTGCCCAGCACTGCTTTTTAAAATCAAAAGGCACATACCCCACCTGACTGGCTACCGCATCGTGATACAGCCCGGTCAATTTATGGACCTGATAACCGGAGAGCAGCAGATATTTATCAACTTTCTGCCACAACTCCGGCTCATTCTGCACCATCCAATTGGCTTTACACTCCGCGTGAAAATCGTCGATGGCATTTTTTGCGCCAATCACGGTGGTGAGCGTGGAAAACAGCAACCCTAGCGGCGCCTTCGTATCAACCCGCCGCTGATCAAGCCAGATAAACGCTGGGCGTAACGGGTTACCCTTGTCATCCAACACGGCCACCGTGGCGCGCTGGGTCGTGATGGAAACACCCTTTATCTGTTCGGGAGGGAAATCCAGCATCGGCCAAAGGGCTTGACAGGCGTTGCACAGCGATTACCAAAAATAGTCGAGATCCTGCTCAGCCCAACCCGGTTCGGGGGATTTGTAGGGCTCGATATCCACCTTGCTTTTAGCGACCACCTCGCCACATTGATCAAACACCATGGCGCGGACACTTTGGGTACCATTGTCGATAACGAGCAGGTATTCAGCCTGGGGCATTGACTGCATCTCCATCGATCGACGTGTTGGGCACAGCATAATAGCGAGCAATAATAGACTCGTAGCGCTGCTGCTCCTCAGTCCACCGCTGGCTGTTCCAGCCGAGTTCTTCTGAGCAGATTTTTTCTAGCGCAGGGAAAAGTTCAGAGGCACCATTTGGCAGCAATAGTGCAAGCCTTGTGCGCCTTAATAGCAGGTCATCTAAATGCATCACCGACTCGCTACGCGCGGCCCAGCGACAATCGCTTAAACTGAATCGGGTATTGTTGATTGACCGTTCTTCTCCTGGCTGTGCAGCACTTACTGCTTGATCAGCCAAGGTCCCGTATCGACTTTGCATCAATGTGAGCGGGCGGACCGCCGATGTTGGCTGTGAGAATATCTGCTCGTCGGTAGACGTGTTGGCGTCAGGCAGCAGTGGCGCCGCCGCGGCCAGTGCATCGAGTGCTATTAATCGGAAGGTAGTCAGCTTGCCACCACTGACCGTGACCAGGCCTTTGTCAAACCAGACCGCGTGGTCTCGGCGCTCTTTAGAAGGATCACGCGCATCCTCCGCGGCAATAACCGGGCGCACGCCAGCCCAAGTTGATATGATTTCGTTCCTCGAGATTGATGCCTCAGGAAATTCACTCTCGACGATACGCATCAGATACCGTACTTCTTGCTCAGTAATACTGGCTTCATTGTCCAGATCATCGGTGTGATCGAGATCTGTGGTACCAATCACGGTAGTGCCCTCCCAGGGATAGATAAATGCTGCACGTTTATCGTCTGGGTGGGGTAGTGCCAGCACTGCGCTCACCGGCAGCAGTTTGGCCGGAAATATAAGATGACTTCCGCGTAATGGACGAATACGGGTTTCACTATTAAGCTGATTGCGCAGTCGGTCGGCCCAGGCGCCCGTAGCATTAATGACCACGGGGGTTTTTAAACTGAAGTGTTCACCTGTTTCACCGTCCTCAATTTGCACACCGACGACGTTGTCATCTTCCAATAAAAGGTCACCCGCCCGCACGTAGTTAATAGCGGCTGTCGTCGATGAAGAGCTTTCCTGTAATACTCGCATTACCAGACGTGCATCGTCAGTGACCGCATCGGTGTAATAACAGGCGCCATTAAGCCCTTCCTTTTTAACGCCGGGGAATTTCTCCAGTATCTGCGGCAACTTAATAAACCGATGATCGCTAATGCCGGCAATGAAATCATAAACGGCTAGCACCGCATTCATGACAAATCGACCGGGGAAACTACCCTTGCGTAATACATAGTAATAGCCCATGCGCTCAATCAGCCCGGGGGCCTCGCGCAGCAATCGCTCGCGCTCAGACAGTGATTCCCGCGTCAGTTTCAAATCGCCACTGACCAAGTAGCGCAGGCCGCCATGGATCATTTTGGAAGACCGGCTTGAAGTGCCCCAGGCAAAATCCTGTTGCTCTATTAACAGCGTCCGATAACCACTGCGGGCAGCTTCACGCAGCACACCGGCACCGGTAATACCGCCGCCCACTATGACTAAGTCATAGCTGTTATCACCCGCGCGTAGGCGCTCAAATAAGGCTTGTCGGTTACAAAAGATACTTTCCATGGACACGTCCTATTTGCCGTCAGGCAATAATTTGCCTGGATTCAAACGCTCATCAGGATCAAAGAAACTACACAGGCTGCGAAGAGCGGCAATACCGATTTCTCCTTTCTCGGCAGGCAGGTAGTTTCTGTGGTCATAGCCCACACCATGTTGGTGGCTGATAGTGCCGCCGCAGGCAACAATGGCCGAAGCGCCGGCATGTTTTAATTTTTGCCAGTAGTCAAAGGTTTTTGGATAGTCATCAGCGCAGCGAAATAGATATGTCGTATAAATACTGCAGCCCTGCCCATAAACATGAGAGAGATGGGTGTAGGCATGCACCTGTTCCGATTCGTCGACAAGTGCGTTTCGAATTGCCGTTTCTATGCGTTCCATCGAGTCCGTTACTTGGTCCCAGTTGATGGCGGTTTCCATGGTGTCGGCAAGATAACCCAGACGGCCGAGTGGCTCGCGCAGGTAGGGCGCGCGAAAACGACCGTGTGCCCAATTGTCGCCTAACGCATCGGGGGCAGCCACACCGCCATAGCGGCTATTGCATTGTCGGGTTAGTTCTCCGGCAAACTCACATTGACGCAGGGAGCCGGTCAGACCCCAGGTCATCATGACCTTGCCATCCCCTAAGCCCTGACTTTCCAGTAAATGGTTGAGGGCAGATAGATGTTCACTACCGCTCATATTAAGTAGACTCTCGGTCTCCAACGCATTACTGAGGCGCAGCATTGACAGCTGTACTTTCTCTTGCGCCAGTTCACGCACAGCGTCCAGCCCCTGCTGCCAGGATGGGAAAAAACAAACGTGAAAAGATTCCTGCTCTGGGATTTTGGTTACACGCACTTTAACTTCAGTAATAATGCCCAGTCGACCCTCTGAGCCCAGTACCATTTCACGTAGATCGGGTCCCGCGGAGCTGGCGGGGATAGGGGGTATCTCGAGTTGTCCGGCTAAAGTCTCCATGTTGCCGCCAGCAAACATTTGTTCGATACGCCCGTAGCGCAGCGACTGTTGACCACTGGAGCGCGCAGCCACCCAGCCGCCTAGGGTCGATAGTTCCCATGATTGTGGGTAGTGTCCCAGCGTATAACCCTCGGCCTGCAGTTGTGTTTCAATCGCTGGCCCAGCGGTACCCGCTCCGAAGGTTGCGATCTGACTCAACTTATCCAGTGCCAGTAGTTTATTCATCTTTGTCAGGCTAACTGTTAACACCGGGCGATTATCGGCCAGCGGGTTGATATGTCCAGCCACTGACGTGCCCCCACCATAGGGGATCACGGTAATATTGGTATCAGCGGCAAAACGCAGCAACTCAACCACCTGCTCGCGCGATGCTGGCCGCGCCACACCATCGGGGAATACGCCTAGCTCGCCACTGTGCATGGCCAGCCAATCCGGTAGGCTCTGGCCGCGGGCATGACGCACACGCGTTTCAGCATCGCGCTCAATCAGCGGGTGTTCAGGTAATCGAGATGGCGGTACGCGGGCCACTATCTGTTGCAATGTCGCCTCTGGCAATGCTCTGCCAGGACCCACTAGCTGGGTTAGCAAATCGCGCAAGTCGTCACTCAATTCCATGCGATAATCACTGCCCTCGGTACCCCAGTCATTCCAGCGCTTAATTCCGGTTGTGCTCAAGATCATTCCCCTCGGCGTGCATAAATACAATTACCGCTAACGGTAAAATAATGGTCTAATAATAAGCTAATGAATAACATGAGTACTGTCAGTGCGCGCCATCGTAGTCACTTTTTCGGCCAGCTAAATTAAAAGGGGAGGGCATTTCACCATTAATCAGCAGTCGATCACACACAGTGCCGGCATCACCGCGTCTGTGCCAGCCATCAATCAATACCTAATAATGGCAGCAAGCTGCGGCGTTAATACCACACCACTACTGAAACAGGCGGGTATAAGTCCTCAACAGCTGTCTGATATTAATGCGCGTATTCCGGGTGACGCGATGGAGGGACTCTTAGAACTGTTAATTGATGCCAGTAAAGATCCCTGTTTTGGATTACATTCCGCCGAGTTTGTCGAGCCCGCTTCTTACGGGGTACTTGGCTACATCACCATGAACTGCGCGACGCTGCGTGAAGTGTTGGCGAAAATTCCGATTTACGAACCGATCGTTGGCGATATGGGTATATCAACTGCGGAGTTCGATCGCGACCATGTGACGCAGCATTGGCACTGCCAGTTTACTCGGCCATTATCACGCCGTCATGAAATTGAAAATGTACTGGCCTGCTGGCAACGCTACGCGCAGAATTTTCTCCATTTCCCCGAGTTGGTTGATGCTGTTTACTTGGAACATTCCGCGCCGGACGATGTTGCTCTGCTAGAAGAGTATCGTGCTGTTTTTGGTGTAATTCCCCAGTTTGACCACCCTTTTAGCGGACTGCGCATCCCCAAACATTTATTGGATAAACCGATTCCGCAGGCAGACAATCAGCTACTTCAAACCCTGTTGGATCACGCCACCAAAACTTTAACGAGCATTCACCACAATCAGCCACTATTTACTCAGGTAAAAAACCTGCTGCGGCTAAGTCTTAAAGACCATGCGCCCAGCAGTACATTGATTGCGAAACACTTGAATATCAGCAGCCGAACGCTTCAGCGTAAACTGAATGACGAGGGCTATCAATACAAAGGTCTGCTTAATGAAGTGCGTCTGGAACTGGCGTTGCACTACCTGCAAAGCACGCAGCTCAGCTTGGATAACATCGCTTATGAGTTGGGTTATACCGAAACGCGATCATTCCATCGCGGTTTTAAACAGTGGACTGGACGCACGGCGGGGTCGTTTCGCAACTGAGGCCAGCCGGAGGTTCCAATGGCTGACAATGGCTGTGCAGAGTGCCCAGTTTTGTCTAAGGTTCTAGTGCAGGAATGGCCTGCGGTACATAACGAATAGTGCGACCGTTA
>Ga0115561_1001981_pt1 | contig 14039 bp, 9 predicted proteins | sample COGITO_mtgs_1105_4_FD_87201 | JGI IMG/M metagenome (GOLD analysis project Ga0115561, IMG submission 87201) | Pelagic marine microbial communities from North Sea - COGITO_mtgs_110512 | ecosystem: Environmental > Aquatic > Marine > Epipelagic | place: Germany:Helgoland, sampling site Kabeltonne...
TAATAGATTGCTCAAACATTGAAAAAGTGGGCATGAAAACAGATGATCTAAAAAACAGCTGTTCCTGTAGCGTGAAATTGCCCGCCCGCACAGTAGCAGTAATCGCATTAAATGCCGCTGCGCGGACCCGTTCTTCGTCATGAAAAAGCCGTAAAACTTCATTGAAATCTCCCTGAAAAAGCGGCTCCGATATATAGAGCAATCCTCCCGGCTTTAACACACGCTTGATTTCTAGAAGTGCTGCTTGTATGACACCTACGGGCACATGATGAAGCGACTTAAACATCAAAACGCGATCAAAAGTCTCGTCGCTGGCGGGAATGGCCTGCGCGCCCGCCAACTCAAAACGCACATTCGGTAACTTGTTATTCGTTATATTGATGGCGTGTTGTTGCTCGTCCACCTCCGTAGCGACAAGACGACGATCGTTACCTTGGCCGGCAATACGTCGGGTGAGATCTCCCTGCCCACACCCCAACTCTAGTATGTGCTTTCCGTCCAGATCAAGCCGCTGTTCAACTATGTCTATTTCAAGACAGGTCAGTTCAATGTTGCCCTTTTTTAATATCATTGGCTTCGCTGACCCGTGATTAATTGAGATTTCGCCCTATTACTGCCCTCGTTTTGCTACGGGCTGCAATCTTACAATTCGACCGTTACTCTCATCGGCAATATAAATATAGCCATCATGACCTTCGCGAACGTCCCTGATACGCCCCAAACCCTGAACCAGTATTTCTTCTGCGACCACAGTTTTAGCGTCGTCACTCAATGTAACACGGGCCAACTGCTCGCCTCGCAAGCCGCCAACGAAAATATTACCCGACCACTGAGGAAATTTATCGCCGCTGTAAATCATTAATCCCGACGTCGCAATGGATGGCACCCAGTAATGCAGAGGTTGCTCCATGCCTTCCTGTGTTTGTGTCTTGTGGATGGGTTCCCCCAGTCCGTAATTAACACCATAGCCAATCACCGGCCAGCCATAATTCAGCCCGGGGTTGACGATATTAAGTTCGTCACCACCCTGCGGGCCATGTTCGCCAACCCATATATCATCGGTGAGTGGATGGACGGCTAATCCTTGAGGATTGCGATGTCCATAACTCCAAATTTCTGGCAGCATGTTCTGCTGACCAACAAAAGGATTATCGTCAGGAATACGCCCATCATCTTTCAGGCGAACAACAACCCCTTGATGGTTCGACCGATCTTGAGCGGGGTGCTGTGTCAGGTCGCCTTTGGTTGCTGCCTGCCGCTCCCCGACGGTTATAAACAAATAGCCCTGATTATCAAAGGCCAAACGGCCGCCATAATGCCCGCGACTGCCAGAGGTTTTTGCCTGGAATATGTCTTCAATAGCGGACAGCTTATTGTTTTGCAAACGCCCCCTGATGACCGTTGTTGTGGTGCTGTCGGCGAGAGGCTCAGCGAAACTCAAATAGACCAAGCTATTGGAGGCAAAGTCTGGATGGGGAAGCACATCAAACAGGCCTCCCTGTGACTCAGCATGAACCTTAGGAACTCCCTCTACCGGAGCAGAAAGTTTCCCGTTACTGACGACTCTCAACTGGCCCGGGCGCTCCGTTACCAGCATATCGCCATTGGGCAGCCAGGCCATCGACCAAGGAATTTCGAGCCCATCAACCACTTCAACCACCTGGAATGGATGCAGGGCCGAGCCAACAACCTCGCCGTTTTTAACCTCTGCAACGGCGGCAAAGGAGCTGTTCCATAAAAAAATCAACGATAACAATGCGGTAGATCGACGACTCATAGTCTTATCTCTCAATAGTGAATTCATACCATTCCTTGCCAAACCGCCACCATGACGATATCAATCCGTTGATCGCGAGTAACTGGCGGGCAAAGGCTGAAAAACTTTTTCGGACATTATACAGACTGATACAGCGCTAGATACACTTGTCGTTAACAGCGCGGCTTTATGAAGTCATCAACGGTCAAGCATGCGAATAACTGCTGGCCCTAATTATTGGCTAATCATACATTGGCGTCTCAGCTCAGCTCCCATCGGTTCAATTTTTTTGCGCGCACTACAACGACTGCGATTGGCGCACGTAACGCAATTCCTTATTTGCCCCCGCTTTATTGAGATCAGATTTAAACGTTTGCTAGTTGTAGTTACTCTTCGAGTCATTTAACGTTGGACTCACTGGAACGAATCAAGACATTTTATAACCCTGAGGAAAAGCCCGACCCCTGCTCAGGGTTGATCAACAACGGAGACTCTCATGACGACTATTCACCGGTCAGCTTTATTAACCGCATTCCTCGTCGCCTCAGCTGCCTGCTCGCAGATCGATGAGCACGCAGCGCCCAATGACCAAACAGTTGAGGCCAGTTCCATTCATAACAGCGCATTAGTGCTGGACGCCCATGCGGATATCGAGATTCCTGGCCAAGAGGACCGCTATGTCGGCGCTGATGGTCTATCGCAAGTTTCACCGGAAAAAATGCAGGCCGGTGGCGTCGATGCGGTGGTAATGGCTATTGCTGTTGGTCCCGGTCCAAGAAATGCAGCAGGTTATGCCCAAGCGAGGGCGAAGGCCGATGCAGAACTCGCGGCCGTTGTCGGCATTGCCGCCGACCCCGCTAATAACACAGTGATTGTGCGCAGCGCTGACGCGCTGATTAATGCCCATGATACGGGTAAAAAAGCACTCATACTGAGTTTTCAGAACGCTCGTATTATTGGCACAGACGTCTCCGCGCTGGATGATTTTTACCATGCCGGTGTCCGAGTTTTTGCACTGACCCATATGGGACACAATGATTTTGCGGATTCTTCCCGGCCCATTTATCTGACAGAGCTTGGAACCCATGAGCCTGTTGAGGAACACGGTGGATTGTCAGAGCTGGGCAAAGCCGCCATCAAACGCATTAATTCATTAGGGGCCATCGTAGACGTTTCGCAGCTTTCCAAGGCAGCTACCTTGCAAGTACTTGATATAACTACGGCGCCGGTTATTGCCAGTCACTCGAATGTGCGGCAGCTAACCAACGTTAGTCGCAACTTGTCTGACGAAGAGATTGACCGTATTAGTCAATTCGGAGGGGTTATCCATATCGCTCCGTTTAAAGCTTATTTATACGATTCAACCAATGCCGACCTGGATGGACAAATCCGTATCGCTCGCAAGAATGCCGGCATAGAAGAGGATTATTATTATCCCTTTGAACTGTACTGGGAAATTGAAGACACCGTTGTGCAACAAACGTTTCTCAAAACGGTCAGCGACTTGCTAGGGCCAAGTAGTATCGACAATATGGTTAATCACATTGATTATATCGTGCAACGCGTCGGCATTGGCCATGTTGGAATCGGCACCGACTTCAACCACGGTAGTGGTATCGCAGGTTATAAAGATGCTAGTGAAGCCTTAAATGTCACCAAAGCATTAATAGCGCGAGGTTACAGTCAAGAAGATATCGCTAAAATTTGGGGCGGTAATTTTGTGCGGGTATTCAGAGAAACAGCAGATTTGGCACAATAATCTGCGACGGATAACAAATCGCAGCGTTTATCTAACCGATAGACACTGCTACTGCCTTACAGCGTTAGGAGAAAGGCGTGACTGAAAACGCTATAAATGCCGATCAAATAGAATTTTGGAATTCAACCGCCGGCGAACAATGGGTAAAAGGGCAGGAAAACATGGACAAAACCCTCGCCGGTTTTGGCCAGCTAGCCATGACTGCGCTTGCACCCGTTTCTGGGGAGGCACTCATTGATGTGGGCTGTGGCTGCGGAGCGACCTCGCTTGCGCTGATGCAAATGATGGCGCACGGAAAGGTTCTGGGCGTGGACATCTCGGCGCCGATGCTGGCCCGAGCCGAAGAGCGAAGCCTCGAACTGAGTCTCGACGCTGTAACATTTCAACAGGCAGATGCTGCGGTTTATGATTTTGAAACGAACAGTTTTGACGGGGTGTTTTCGCGATTCGGTGTTATGTTTTTTGATAACCCTGTTGCGGCCTTCACAAATATTCGAACAGGTCTAAAACCTGGAGGCCGACTCAGCTTTGTTTGTTGGCGTCCAGTATCCGACAATCAGTGGACACGGGTTCCGATGATGGCGGCCTTTGAGCATATCGAACGACCAAACCCGCCCGCGCCAGGAGCACCAGGACCTTTTGCCTTTAGCGATCAAGCACACACACGGACGATGTTGGAAGACGCCGGATTTTGTGACGTTTCCATTGAACCAAAAAATTTACCCATGGCATTTTCAATCGCACCTGATAAGTCCCTCGGATTACAATTTGCAGAGATGGGACCCGTGGGCCGCTTGTTAGTTAATGCCCCCGATGATAAAAAGACCGCCATTACCGATAGTATGACAAAGGCGCTGGAACCATTCGTTCAAGGCGACCAAGCTATATTAGATGGTGCTGTGTGGCTGGTCACGGCCAAGAATGCCAAAGACCAACCGTGAAAATTTGCTACACTATAATCATCAGCGTTGGCCCCGTTACGTAGTAGCCAGTCATCAAATGATCGCTGCTAACGGCCCAACAGGAATACCCAACCCGTCAGCCGAGACCCGCCATTGACAATACTTTCGCACCGTCTAATAGAAAAAAGTCCGATCCCGCCCTATATGACGGGCATCGTCGTGTCTGTCATTTGCTTTTTTTCCTATCTGGCTGTGGCGAGTCACGTGGGATTGATCGATCAAACTGTCGAGGGTGAGGTGTCGTCAATCGAACTCCGGGCAAGCCTGACGCTAATGATTTTGATCGGCTATCTGCCCGTTGCTCATTGGTATCTGCGCAAGTGGAGCCTTCAGAGTTTTGGCGAGGTGAAGCAAGCGTTTGCATTGCAGGATAACGCGCGAGTGCCATCGGACCGCACCTTACTTGCTGCGGGCATTGTCGGTTGGTTAGCCTTTATTACGTTATTTCTGATACTTCCTGATCCAGGTAGTCTGCTTTTTCAACCCTGGCGCTGGGCGCTCGACTATACCGCTGTGGTAATAGCGCTTTCACTGGTTGGCTGGTGGATCGGACGCCTATCTTTTGAACTCATCTGGACCGCGCTACATTTAACCGAAATTGCAAAATGCCTCCCGGATCTCAACCTTTTTGACCGCGACTCCTTTAAACCCTTTATTCAACAAGGCGTGCAGAGTGCGCTCCTAATTATCATCATGATGTCTATTACTGGACATCTTGCCGTTAAACCGGGCAGTGGCATTATTGGCACAATGGTATTTATGACCACTATGCTGGTATTAACGATGATGGCCTTGATCATACCTATGCGTGGTATACATTCGCGAATTCAAGCCGGCAAACGCGGGGAGCTGGCAGCCATTAGAGAAAAAATTCGGCTGAAGAAAGATAGGTTAATCGCAGGTTCAGCCCAGGAAAGTGACATGATCGTCGCTTTATTAGCCATGGAAACCCGCATTGAGCGCGTTCCCGACTGGCCTTTCGACGGCGGCAGTCTGTCACGATTTTCGTTCTATCTACTGCTCGGTCTCGGTTCATGGGTGGGTGCTGCGCTGGTCGAGCGATTAATTAATAGCGCTCTGTAAGGACACCCGCCGAAAGCACTCCACACTATTGTCTAATCCAACGAGCTAACGGTTTGCCTAAAGTCGTCAAAATTAGGCGTGCTGGTCATTTTCCAATAGTCAACCAGACGCCACGGCATTACCGATACTACACGACCCGCCTCATTACGGTAGTAGGTCGACATTCCCGGATGCGTCCAAATCATTTTCTCATGTTCAGCATCGACTCGGGCCACATATTGGTCTTGGGCATCCTGCTTGATATCGATACTACTAATATTATTGGCATTCATTCTGGCAAGGCAAGCACCAATGAATTTTGCCTGACACTCACTTTGAAAAATGGCACTGCCGCCGTGCCCAAGACCTGTATTGGGCCCCTGAGTACAAAACAAATTAGGAAACCCCGCGACATTAATTCCAAGGTGAGCTTTGGGATTATCAGGCCCCCAATGATGCTCCAAACTGGTCCCGTCGCGACCCACGATATCCAGTCGGGCACTCAGTAGTCCAACCTGAAAACCCGTCGATAAAATAATAATATCAGCCTCACGCTGATCACCCGTTTGGGTATGAACACCCCCACTATCAACATGACTGATTTTATCGGTAACCAGTTCTACCTGGGGTTTTCGCAGCGTGTCATACCAGCCATTATCCAACAAAATACGTTTACCGTAGGGCGGATAGTCAGGAAGACATTTTTCAACAAGATCATCTCTGTCACCCAGAGAACTCACAATATAGTCAGTCATTTCCTGCCGATGACGGTCATTCGATCGGTTCAACGAGCGCTCTGGATGCGCCCATTCGGGATCTTTATGTAGTGACGGCAAAAGACCGTCGCCGTAGCGCCAAAACATCGCAAAGCGAAACCAGGCAGCATAAAAAGGTACTTTCTCCAATAACCACTGGCCATCTTCACTAATAGAATCGTGGTAACGCGGAATTGGCCTGTCCCACTGAGCACCCCTTTGATAAATTGTTAGTGAAGAAACATCATCGGCAATTGTCGGTACAATTTGCATCGCCGAAGCACCGGTGCCGACAATGGCAACACGTTTGCCTTTTAAATCCAGACCAGAGGGCCAGTTAGCTGTATGAAATATCGTGCCAGCAAAGTCTTTGATACCGGTAATAACAGGAATTGCCGGCAGACTCAGCTGTCCAATCGCCGTCACTAATGCGACGGCCTCTATCTCCTCAGTGCCCTGAGAATCGGAAATAGTGATATCCCAGCACTGCTTCTGCTCATTCCATCGGGCTTTTTTAAACTCTGTTTGCAGCCTGATAGAGGGCCGCAATCCCATCGCAGTGGCGGTATGCTGCATATAATCTTGCAGTTGTTCTCTCGGAGCAAAATAGCGATCCCATCGGTAGCGGTCCCCAAAGGAAAATGAGTAGGCATGATTGGGCGTATCAACCCCGCAACCCGGGTATCTATTTTGCCACCAAGTTCCACCGACTTCGGCATTTTTTTCGACAATGATAAAGGGAATGTTGAGTTGCTTCAGCGTTGTCCCCATCGCAAGACCACTAACACCGGCGCCAACAATAACAACTGGCTTTCTCTTCAACGCGCTACTCGCAGTGACAGGGATATCCTCCAAAGGGCTACAAAAGCCCATTTGTTCTCGCATCATCGGTGCGTATTCCGCAGGAATTCGTTCCCCAAGACACGTTTGCATCAGTGTTAACATTAATTCATCGCCCGGGTCTTCAACCACAGCGGTGAGTTCTTCAGCTGACAGTAGTTTTACCGCTTCAGCCCTTATAACGGCTTGAATATGTTCTGAAAACCCGGCTGATTCATCGGCGATTAAGCGCACATCCCGTGATGGCAAATATGGCTCCTGCAACCAGCTTTTATCACCCGTCAGGTGAAAAATCACCATCAGTAAAACCCGTAAATCCGCAGACTCAATGGCTGAACTTATTTGAGCTTTTGACAACCCTATGAATTTTTTTTGCATTTTTTGAACCTACCACCCATACAGTGTTTACACATTAGAATCGCTATCATAAGCAAATACTCACCCTGAGCTGATAGGCTAAGGTACTCAAGTTTGCCACTATATTTGTTTATCACGCCCCGCCCAATAAGGTGCCCTAACCAGTCGCCGCTGTATTTTCCCCGACGGTAATCTTGGTAATTCTGCTATAAAATCAATACTTTTTGGTGCTTTAAAAACAGCCAAATTTTCTCTAACAAAAGCGATTAGCTCTTCACTGATAATCTCACCCTGCTCAACGCCCTGCTTAAGTTGGACGATAGACTTAACCTCTTCCCCCCATTCTTCGCTAGGCACGCCAACCGTACAGACATCGGCTACTGCTGGATGTTTTAGCAATACATCATCAGTCTCTTGCGGATAAATATTCACACCGCCTGAAATGATGGTTTCTGCGCTGCGACCAGTAAGATACAAATAACCTTTTTCGTCAATATATCCCATATCCCCCAGGGTAAAAAAGTCGCCGTTATAACTACCTGCCGTTTTTTCATCGTCTTTAAAGTAAGTAAACTTCAAGGCTGGCGCTTTAAAATAGATTGTACCAATTTCGCCGACTGGCAACTCTTCACCATCATCGTTGCACACTTTATTATGCGCACTATCTGGCGCTTTGCCGACGCTCCCTGGATTTTTCAACCATTCTGCCGATGCAATAATATATCCACCGCCCCCTTCCGTTGCCGCATAATACTCATAAACAACAGGGCCTAACCAACCTATGACATCTCGTTTAACGTGAATCGGACACGGCGCGGCTCCGTGTAAGACATATTTCAAGGAGCTCAATTTATACTTTCGCTTTGTTTCTTCTGGTAAAGCGAGTAGCCGATGAAACATTGTCGCAACCATATGAGTGTGAGTAATTTTATGCTGATCGATAAGTCGCAGCGTTTCCTCTGCATCCCACTTATCCATCAATACAACGCCAACACCATTACTGATTGGCAGCGCAATATTAAAGGTGAGAGGGGCTGCATGATAGGCCGGACCAGAGCAAAGACAGCGGTCGGTCTCAGGATTATAGGCCGCATCTACTTCAAACTGAGTAATCGGTGTATTCAGTACTTCTGTTGCGGAAAGACGCTCACGATAAACGCCTTTTGGCCGTCCCGTCGTACCCGAGGTATACAACATTTGTGCGCCGACTTCAGGGTTTTCAATATTCTCTGCCGACTCCATCTCGAGCCTCGCGTCGTAAGACTCAAAGCCCTCTATATGACCACCGACACAGAGCGCGACCTTCAGTTGACTCCGATTATCACGATAAGCCTCGACGGCCGATTGGTCACATCTTGCATCACCGATAAAAGCCTTAGCCTGACAGTTCTCCACAACGTAAGAGGCATTATCACCCAACAAATGCCAATTAATCGGCGTTATTCGGAAGCCGGCACGCAAACAGGCAAAATAAGCTTCGATAAACTCGGGCCGGTTGGTGAGTAATATTGCTACTCCATCATCGGGTTGCAGCCCTGAGTTCCTTAATACTTGCGCTAACTGGTTCACACGGGCGTTCAGTTCGGCGAATGTTCTGTCACCGTATCGACTAATGACAGCAACATTGTTTGGCCGATCTTGTGCGTGCAGCGCAAGGGTCATTCCATTGCCCTTGGTATTTACCAATGTCAGCTTTTCAGACATAGATTTCCTCCTTCAATAAGCAACTATTTATACGTTATTTTTTACCTACCTTGCCAACGAGAGTGCATCATCTTGAACTCTTACGCAAGAAACCCCGCCATACCCAACACTCTCTAAATAATTATGCCGGGGAGATCTGTGCTACATTGGCATTTCAAAATCTTGCAAATAAACAACTGGAAAAGATAACGCTTACGATTGTTGCGGCTCCCTACAAAGCCAAAAAATTTGCAAGGGATATGGCGCCAAAATTGAGATAACCCGTCGAAGTAACTATATTAAGCTTTGGTAATCAAACGGGATTAGCAGTTGCCAAACAAATACTGTCAGCCTTATGTTTAGATGCGCAGGGGAGCTAAAGTCAATCGTTTATGCTCTCCTATAAAATTATGTCAATAGCTTAGCCGTTAGGTCCTCAATGAAACCTGCTTCACCCAGCCGACTGCAGCTCCTGTGGTATGGCCTACCAGCCACTGCCACCGGCTACATGATGACATTCATGGGCCTTTACTTACTGAAATTTTCCACGGATACACTGCTAATATCTCCCGCCGTGATGGGATTACTCTTTGGGCTATCGCGAATCTGGGACGCCGTTAGCGATCCACTGGTAGGATTTCTCAGTGATCGTACAAGGTCTCGCCTTGGTCGGCGCAGAAGCTGGATGGCTGGTGGCGTAGTTCCCGCTGCCCTGCTTTTTATTATGTTGTTCTCAAGCCCCATCTATCTCTCCGGGAATGACCAAATTATTTGGATTGGAATTTCTATTTTCGCTTTTTATACCGCCATGACCTGTATATTAGTCCCGCACTACTCATTGGGTGCAGAGATCAGCAGGGATGCTGATGGTCGCAACAAGCTGTTCGGTACTCGCCATGCATTTGAGACCGTCGGCGCGATATTGGCTTTGGTAGCCGTGGGTTGGCTGACAGTGGTCGAACGTAACGGTTTTGCCGCTATTCGCTCGACCGCGGAAGTACTCTCTTGGCTTGCGGGCGCAGTATTGGCGATTTCAGTGATAGTCATGGTCCAGCGAACACGGGAATCAGAAAGCGCCACCGAATCCGACAAAACCGGTGTTGACAGATCAAGCAACTCTGACCCAACCTATCCCTCGAGAGCCGGTGTTTTTTCGGCCTATCAAAATATCTGGCGCAACCCCCATGCTCGCCTAATCATGTGGGTAACTTTTATCGAATATAACGGTATTGCTGTCATCAGTGCGACCTGCCTTTATGTGGCACAATACGTTATGGGTAATATCATGCTTGGACCGGTGATCATTATCACCTATCTCCTCGCCTCTACATTCTCAGTACCACTATGGATTCGATTATCACGCCGCTACGGAAAGGTTAAATTGTGGTTATATGCCATGGTGTTCACCGCCCCATCGTTTGGCGCCATGTTTACCTTAGCCTTTATCGAATCACCATCAATCCAACTTGGCCTGATGATCGTGCTGGCACTAGCCAGTGGCCTGGCGAGCGGCTGCAGTAATACTATCGGACCGTCGCTGCTCAGTGATGTTATCGACGCTGACGAACTCAAAACCGGTGAAAGAAAGGAAGGCGCCTATTTTGCGCTGTGGAACTTCGCTAAAAAAGGGGCCACGGGGGTCACGTTGATGGTGACGGGACTAGCATTAAGCTGGGCGGGGTTTATCCCCAACGAAGAACAAAGCCGCCTAGTAGAACTCACACTCTGCGCGCTGATAGGGCTTTTCCCTCTTACCTGCTATATCGCCGGCTCGATACTATTCTCGCGTTTCAGCCTTGATCCACATCAGTCGACCCCGATAGCCACAGAGACGTCCCCATAATCCTGTTGTCGTCTCCGGCCCGGCCTCGCTAAAGAGAGCAACGTTGCTCTCTTTAGCCTCATTTTTTTCTTTATGAAATTGCTGTCCAACCTCTGTATAGTTCTTGGATACTTAAATAGATCAGGTCAAGCCGCTCACCCGGAGTGACGTTGACGTAGACAGTGGTCGACAATGACGATACAAGCAGATTATTTGGTGATAGGTACGGGCGCGATGGGTATGGCCTTTGTTGATACCCTGTTGACAGAAACGGACGCCACAGTTGTCATGGTCGATAGGCATGGCAAGCCCGGTGGTCACTGGAATGATGCGTACCCCTTTGTCAGGTTGCATCAGCCGTCGGCTTTCTACGGAGTCAATTCGGAAAAGCTGGGTAACGATGCCATTGACGTAACAGGTTGGAATAAAGGACTGCATGAACTTGCTTCCGGGGCAGAGGTTTGCGCTTATTTTGATCACATGATGCAAAGGCGGTTTCTAGCCTCTGGCCGCGTTCAGTATTTCCCGATGTGTGACTACCGAGGGGAAAAATCATTCCAATCACTGGTGACGGGTGAAATCCAGCAGGTGGTCGCACAGAAAGTGGTAGATGCCACGTATATGAACGTGTCGGTGCCCTCTGTTACTCCACCCAAATATGACGTGGCCAGCGATGCGACGCTGATGCCGCTAAATGATTTACCCACGCTTAGCGCTCCGCATTCGCAGTATGTTGTTATTGGCGCCGGCAAAACTGGCATGGACGCCTGTCTTTGGCTTTTGTCTAACCAAGTATCGCCAGAGAAAATTTCCTGGGTCATGCCGCGGGATTCCTGGATTCTTGATCGCGCTAATATTCAGCCGGGGCAGGACGGTGCAACCATTGGTATTGAGGGCGCGGCCGAGCAAATGAAGGCAGTCGCTGACTCCGACTCTATTGATGATATGTTTGCAAGAGTTGAAGCAAATGGACAACTGCTTCGCATTGATGACAGTATCAAACCTTCTATGTATCGCTGCGCGACCGTCACCGAATTGGAACTGCGGCAACTCAAGAGAATTAAAGACGTCATTCGTAAAGGGCGAGTTCAGCGGGTAGCCCGAGGTCAGCTTGAACTGGATGAAGGCGTGATAGCAACCAATGAAGATGCTTTATATATTGATTGCACCGCAGATGCGCTGGCACGAAGGCCAATAGAGCGGGTGTTTGACGGCGAAAAAATTACTCTGCAAACCGTACGCTTTTGCCAGCAAGTTTTCAGCGCTGCTTTTATTGCTCACATTGAAGCAAGTTACTCCTCTGAGGAGGATAAAAACAGCTTGTGCACCGTCGTCCCACATCCAAATACAGCCAGTGACTGGCTGCGAGTCACCCTGGCACATTCGATAAATCAATTAGCGTGGACCGCAGACAAGTCACTCAACGAATGGTTAGGGAATTCGAGACTCGACGCTTTTACACAACCGGCAAACTCGACGCTACAGCCAACCGAGGCGATGCTAACAGCGGTGGAGAAAATTACCAGGTATGGCCCCGAGGCATTAGCGAAGCTGCAACATTACATTGAACTGGCTGACGAAATGGGTTCCGAGTCGGTGGCTTGATGACATTATTAACTAAGCTCAGATGACATCTTCAGTGACTATCATGGCCGATAATCGGGTAGCTCCCCACTAGTAGCCTACCATCCCTGCAGTTAGCTGTTGCTATGCAACAAGAGACCGTTTCAATAGGTATAGGGGTCAATCTCTTCTTCCACGGAATCCACGTTCGGCCAATTACTGCGCCATATTTTTTTTGAAACTTCTCCAGCCCGCATTGCGGCTCTATCAAAATTCATCGAATCACTAGGCGGACTGATCGTAATATCAAACCGTGGAACCGAAAAATAAGGGAAACTATAGCGATGCTGATCACTCTCATTGACAACTTTGTGCGGCGTTGACATAAAGTAGCCGCCGGACCATATTTCCAGCATATCTCCCACATTGACGATTAAAGCATCGCTGGGCACCTTCGCCTCCATCCAATGCTTAGCCTGTCGAGGCCGCAGATAAAGCCCGCCAATCAGGTCCGCGGCGAGAACCGTTAATAGGTCGGTGTCTTTGTGGGGATGTATGCCAAAATGGTCAACACCACGATTACACGGTGGATAGTGTAGCAGTGTCATATTGGTTAATGGCTTGGTCAGTGCTTGCTTGAAATACGCAGGATCACTGTCAAAAAATGCCGCAATGGCTAATAATAATTCATCCGTGACGCGGTCACAGTGACGCCAATAATTTGCTACAGCCGCCTTTAGAGCAAAACTATTTTCCGGCCAGCGATTAGGACCGTATAAATCACACTGCCCGCAAATGGGATCATCCGCAGCTATTTCATAGTGAAGTTTATAGGCCTCATACTGGTCGGCATGTTTGTTGGCCGCACCGCCGCCGCCATTAGGTGTAAAAAAACCCAGCGGAATATAACCTCGATAATTGGTCGGATGAACAGTTAGTGCCAGCTTTTCATCCATCGGACGCTTGAAGAGTAATCTCGTTTGCTCGCGCATGGCGCTAATTACTTGCTCTGGAATATTATGACCCTGAACAGCCATGAAGCCAATGTCACGAAAGGCCGTCGCAATGGACTGAACAACAGCCCAACGTTCAGCTGTATTCTCGGACCGAAGAGCGGCAATATTAATTAGCGGAATAGTCGTCATAAACTAACAAGCTTCCGAGCCAAAATTAAGCGCTGAACTCAATCTAAAGGCCGTCAAAAAATTACTTTTTCATTCGATGAGAAAAGTCCCATGAATTGACTGTTTTAGGCGTTATTTTAATCACATATTCGTCGTCGGCTCGGCTTAGCAGCCAAGAAGACAACTGAGCGTTTCCGCTACCTAAATACTTAGCAATGAGCGTGCTCAAGGTACTCTCGGTGTTCAGCATTGAAAGCTCTACTTCTGCTTTACCTCTTACCCCTTTGTAGGGATAGTCATTAGTAGACACTTCAAATCCAATTTTTTTGTTGTTTTTTAGCCGGGATACTAGAAAA
>Ga0115561_1002023_pt1 | contig 13873 bp, 7 predicted proteins | sample COGITO_mtgs_1105_4_FD_87201 | JGI IMG/M metagenome (GOLD analysis project Ga0115561, IMG submission 87201) | Pelagic marine microbial communities from North Sea - COGITO_mtgs_110512 | ecosystem: Environmental > Aquatic > Marine > Epipelagic | place: Germany:Helgoland, sampling site Kabeltonne...
CAATTGATCCTAATCCAAATATAAATGACCCGGCACTTGTTCCTTTTACAAAGTATGTGGATCTGTTGGATGGATCTATAATAGCTACAAATAACAATACTCCTCTTTTATACATCTATGATAATGGAACAGTAGAGAAGACAATAATTCTTGAATAAAACAATAGATAAAGAATGAGAAGAGGACTACTTTTATTACATTTGCCTTATGTCAATAAGCATCAATAAAGTCAATAAATTTTACGGAAAACAACAAGCACTAACTGATGTTTCCTTTTCACTAATCAAAGGAGAAATAGTCGGATTCCTTGGTCCTAATGGAGCTGGGAAATCAACACTTATGAAAATTATTACTTGTTATTTAGAGCAAGATAGTGGTAAGGTTCAAGTTTGTGATTTAAATAGTATAGAACAAAATTTAAAAGTAAAAGCAAAAATTGGTTATCTACCAGAACACAATCCGCTTTATACTGACATGTACATTAAAGAATACCTAACTTTTGTTGGCCAAATTTATAAAGTTGAAAATCTTAATAATCGTATTACTGATATCATTCAACAAACAGGTCTAACTGCTGAACAAAGCAAAAAAATAGGAGAACTATCCAAAGGGTTTAAACAAAGAGTTGGTTTGGCTGCAGCCTTAATTCACAATCCTGAAATTTTAATTCTAGATGAACCTACCACAGGCTTAGACCCTAATCAATTAGTGGAGATAAGAAATCTAATAAAAGAAGTAGGAAAAGATAAAACGGTGTTGCTTTCCACACATATTATGCAAGAAGTAGATAAAATGTGTAACCGAATCATCATCATCAATAAAGGAAAAATTGTAGAAGATCAACTTATCAGTAATTTACAAAAAGATAATATTGACCTAGAAGAACATTTTAGGAAATTGACAGCCTAAGCAAAACTCCCAACAATTTTCTGCACATTGTCCGATTTCCCCATGGTATAGAAGTGAATACAAGGGGCACCAAATTCAATTAATTCTTTCGTTTGTTGTATTGCCCACTCTACCCCAACTTGCCTTACTGCTTCATTCGTTTTACACTTTAGCACCTGATCCACTAAGGGATTAGGAACATTCAGGTGAAATCTTTGTGGCAATAGTGTTAATTGCTTTTTAGTTGACATTGGCTTAATCCCAGGAATAATTGGAATAGTAATATCATTTTCTCGACATAAGTTTACAAAATCAAAATACTGCTGATTGTCGAAAAACATTTGAGTAACAATATAATCAGCTCCCGCCTCTACTTTCTTTTTTAAAAAATGAATATCTGAAAGCATATTGGGTGCTTCAAAATGTTTCTCAGGATAACCTGCAACACCTTTACAGAAATTAGTTGGAGCTGAATTTTTTAGATCTTCATCCAAATAAACTCCATTATTCATTTCATTCACTTGCCCTAATAACTGTGAGGCATAACTATGACCTCCTTTATTTGGTTTAAAATAAGTTTCCGATTTTATAGGATCACCCCTAAGCACCAAAACATTATCAATTCCTAAAAAATCCAAATCAATCAACGCATTTTCAGTTTCCTCCTTACTAAAGCCTCCACAGATAATATGAGGTACAGTATCCACTTGATATTTATTCATAATAGCGGCACAAATTCCCACTGTACCTGGGCGTTTTCTTACCGATCTTCTCTCTAACAATCCATCAGCTCTTTTCTTATATACAAACTCCTCCCTATGATACGTTACATCAACAAATGAAGGATTAAATTCCATTAAAGGGTCTAAAGAAGTATAAATAGATTGTATGCTTATTCCTTTTAAAGGAGGTAATATTTCAAAAGAAAATAATGTTTTCTTTGCGTTTTTAATATGTTCCGTTACTTTCATAATATCATTTTATATGTTTGAGCGGAGCCACTTTTCCACTTGTTCTACACTCATATTTTTTCGTTTTGCATAATCTTCAATTTGGTCATCTTGTACTTTTCCAACACTAAAATATTTAGCATCAGCATGTGCAAAATAATAACCACTTACACTAGCATTAGGACTCATAGCCATGCTTTCAGTAAGGCTTACATTTATACTTTTTTCAGCATTTAATAACTCAAATATTTTTAATTTTTCAGTATGATCAGGACAAGCAGTATAGCCAGGAGCTGGTCGGATTCCTTTATACTCTTCCTTTATCAAATCTTTATTCTCAAACTGTTCATCAGCTGCATATCCCCAAATTTCTTTCCTAATTTTTTCATGCATATATTCGGTAAGTGCTTCAGCTAATCTATCCGCAATCGCTTTTAACATAATACTATTATAGTCATCATGATCTTTTTCATAAACAGCCAATTGCTTTTCAATTCCCAGCCCTGCAGTACATACAAAGGACCCCATGTAATCTTTCCCACCTTGAGTAAGTGGTGCAACAAGATCAGCCAAACATCTATTACTTTTACTCTTTTTTCCTTGCTGACGTAAAAAATTATAAGTAGAAATTTGCTTTCCGTTTTCAAATAAATGCACATCATCACCATCTGAATTTGCTTGCCAAACACCAATAACTGCTTTGGCTTGTAACCAATTATTTTTAATGATATTATCTAACATTGTATTAGCATCATTCATTAACTGATTTGCTTGTTCAGCAAATAACTCATCCTTCAAAATATCTGGGTATTTTTTACGCATCTCCCAAGTAAAAAAGAAAGGTGTCCAGTCAATATAATTACGAATAGTTGCAATATCAATATTTTCAAAAACTTGCACACCCAACTCATTGGCAGCAGGAATAGTCGCATTTTCCCAATCTGTTACAATCGCATTCTCTCTTGCCTCTCCAATACTTAGATATTCTTTATCCGACTTTCTGTTTAAATAATTATCCTTAATCGTTTCATATTCTTCAGTAACGGAAATTCTAAAATTCGCTTTTTCTTTACCTAATAATTTACTCGTTACTCCAACTGCTTTAGAAGCATCTAATACATGAACAACCGTATTGTTATTGTAATGCTCGTTAACTTTTACTGCTGTATGAATCTTAGATGTTGTAGCTCCACCAATCATGAGTGGTACTTTAAAGTTATTTCTTTGCATTTCCTTAGCAACATCTATCATTTCGTCCAATGAAGGGGTAATTAACCCGCTTAATCCAATCACATCAACTTCATTTTTTATGGCTTCTTCCAAAATTTTATTAGCAGGAACCATTACTCCCAAATCAATAATTTCATAATTATTACAGCCCAAAACTACACCTACAATATTCTTTCCTATGTCATGAACATCTCCCTTTACGGTAGCCAAAAGAATTTTACCCGCCTTACTACTTGCTATTTTTTCTTTTTCAATAAAAGGAGTAAGAACAGCAACCGCTTTTTTCATTACCCTTGCACTTTTCACTACTTGAGGTAAAAACATCTTTCCAGCTCCAAAAAGCTCTCCTACTACACTCATTCCATCCATTAAGGGCCCTTCAATTACATCTAAAGGTCGAACTGATTTTAAGCGTGCCTCTTCAGTATCCTGTTCAATAAAAGCAACTATTCCTTTTACTAAAGCGTGTGACAATCTACCTTCAACTGATTGTTCTCTCCAAGACAAATCCTCAACTCTTTTCTTTCCTTCTCCCTTAATATTATCTGCCAAATCAACCAAACGTTCAGTAGCTCCATCATCTTTATTGAGTAGTACATCTTCAACAGCTTTCAATAAATATTTAGGAATATCTTCATACACCTCAATCATTCCTGCATTTACAATTCCCATATCCATACCATTATTAATAGCATGAAACAAAAAGGCAGAATGCATAGCCTCACGGACTATATTATTACCTCTGAATGAAAAGGAAACATTACTTACACCTCCACTTACTTTGGCATAAGGTAAGTTTTCTTTTATCCATTTAGTAGCTTTGAAGAAATCAACTGCATAATTATTATGCTCATCAATTCCAGTTGCTACTGTTAATATATTTGGATCAAAAATAATATCCTCTGCAGGAAAACCAATCTCATCTACTAGTATATGATAAGCTCTTTTACAAATTCGAATTTTTTCTTTATAATCGGCAGCTTGCCCTTTTTCATCAAAAGCCATAACAACCACAGCAGCTCCATATTTCAAAATGGTTTTGGCATGTTGTTTAAAAACTTCCTCTCCTTCTTTTAAAGAAATAGAATTAACGATTCCTTTTCCTTGTGTACATTTCAAGCCTGCTTCAATTATATGCCATTTGGAAGAATCCACCATAATAGGTACTCTAGAAATATCAGGATCAGAGGCAATTAAATTTAAGAAATGTGTCATGCACTCCTCTCCCTCTAACATTCCGTCATCCATATTAACATCAATAGCCTGCGCTCCACCTTCTACCTGATGCAATGCTACTTCAAGTGCTTTTTCAAGATTATCATCTTTGATTAATCTCTTAAATTTTTTAGAACCCATCACATTGGTACGCTCACCAATATTTGCAAAATTACTCTCTTGGGAAATGGTGACAGCTTCCAATCCACTCAAACGCATGGCTTTTTTAAGTTCTGGTATTTCTCTAGCTTTATATTTTTTAGCAATGCGTACAAAATCGGCAATATGCTCAGGAGTTGTACCGCAACAGCCTCCAACAATATTAACCAAAGCGTTTTGCATAAAATCTTCTAATTGATCTCCCATTGCTTCTGGGCTTTCATCATATTCTCCCATTTCATTGGGTAATCCTGCATTGGGATATGCACTAACAAAAAAGGGTGCTTTTTTTGCTAACTCTCTCACATAAGGACGCATGGCTTTTGTACCCAGAGCACAATTAAAACCAACACTCAGCAGTGGAATATGTGAAATAGAATTTAAAAACGCTTCTGCAGTTTGACCAGAAAGTGTTCTTCCACTTTCATCCGTAATAGTTCCAGAAACCATAATAGGAATTCTTTTGCCATTTGACTCAAATACATCCTCAATAGCAAATAATGCTGCTTTACAATTAAGGGTATCAAATACAGTTTCTACTAATAATAAGTCTACTCCCCCATCAATCAAAGCATTTACTTGCTCAGTATAAGCTTCCTTCAATTGATCAAAAGTAATATGCCTGAATGCTGGATTATCTACATCAGGAGAAATAGAAGCTGTTCGATTTGTAGGACCAATAGCACCAGCCACAAATCTTGGCTTATCACTTGTTGAACAAGCAATAGCTAGATCCTTAGCTATTTTAGCTGATTTGAAATTCAACTCATAAACAGATGATTCTAAACTGTAGTCAGCTTGTGCAATGCAAGTTCCATTAAAAGTATTCGTTTCAATAATATCAGCTCCAGCATCCAAATATTCTTTATGAATTGCTTTAACAATATCAGGACGTGTAATGGATAGCAAATCATTATTTCCCTTTAAATCACAAGTATGATTTTTGAATTGTTCACCTCTAAAATCTTCTTCAGTAAGCGTATATCTTTGAATCATAGTTCCCATTGCACCATCAAGTACAAGGATTCTATTCATTAGCAATTGTTCTATCTTATGTATCATAATTAATAAGACTTAACAAAAAAGATAGGGTGGGAAATTTATATATTCCGCTCATCTTCCTCCATTAATGGAGTGGGATTTGGCACCTTGTATTTACAAGGTTGCCAAGACATCAAAGGGCCCATCCCTCCGTCTTTCTTGATAAGTATGATACAAATAAAGACAAAAAAAACAAAAATGAGTAGCAATTTTAAAAAATTTTATAAATTTGCAAAGTAAAGTGGATAGATTTGGCCTATTGCAACCACTAAAAAAAATGCTAAAACAGTATTTCCTTTAGCGCTTATTCGCCAAATCTTGCTTAAAATAAATTGTAAACTTAAAATTTAAGAAGATGTCATATTATTTCACGTCAGAGTCCGTTTCAGAAGGACACCCAGACAAAGTAGCCGACCAAATTTCGGATGCATTATTAGATAATTTTTTAGCCCAAGACCCCCACTCAAAAGTAGCTTGCGAGACGCTAGTAACTACAGGATTAACAGTACTAAGCGGAGAGGTAAAAACAGAAGGCTATGTAGATGTACAAAAAGTAGCGCGTGAGGTAATTCGTAAGATTGGATATGTAAAATCAGAATATCAATTTGATGCTGATAGCTGTGGTGTTATTTCAGCAATACACGAACAATCAGCTGACATTAGACAAGGAGTAGTTGAAGGAGAAGGGCTGAATAAAGAGCAAGGTGCAGGAGATCAGGGAATGATGTTTGGATATGCAACCGATGAAACAGAAAACCTAATGCCTTTGGCTTTAGATATTTCCCATAAAATATTGATTGAATTAGCGGCAATTCGTAAAGCAGGAACAGAAATGACTTACTTGCGTCCAGACTCTAAATCGCAAGTTACTTTAGAGTACAATGATGATCATACCCCTAAAAGAATTACTGATATTGTTGTTTCTACGCAACATGATGATTTTGCTGATGAAAAACCTATGCAACAACAAATTGAGGCTGATGTAAGAAACTTATTAATTCCAAAGATTAAAGCTCAATTATCTGCTGAAAATGCTGCTTTATTTGGAGAAGAAAAATACCATGTAAATCCTACTGGAAAGTTTGTAATTGGAGGCCCTCACGGAGATACAGGTTTAACTGGAAGAAAAATTATTGTAGATACCTATGGTGGGAAAGGAGCGCATGGTGGTGGTGCTTTTTCAGGCAAAGATCCAAGCAAAGTTGACCGATCGGCAGCTTACGCTACTCGTCATATTGCAAAAAACCTAGTAGCTGCTGGTATAGCGGAGCGTATATTGGTACAGGTAAGTTATGCTATTGGTGTAGCTGAGCCAATGGGAATTTTTGTAGACACTTACGGTACTTCAAAAGTAAATTTAACAGATGGTAAGATTGCTGAAATAGTAAAAGAAATGCCTTGTTTCAACTTAAAACCCGCTTCAATTATCAGCCGTTTAAAGTTAAAAAATCCTATATACTCCGAAACAGCAGCTTATGGACATATGGGAAGAAATTCTGAAATTAAAACTGTTAAATTTTTAGTTGGAAAAGAAGAAAAAGAATTTGAAGTGGAAACTTTTACTTGGGAAAAATTAGATTGCCAAGAACAAGTGAAATCTGCTTTTGGGTTATAATAAAAAAATACTATTTTAAGGTCGCAATTATGCGGCCTTTTTTTTCCTTAACTATATGAAAAAAGTACTATTCCTAATTTTTATTACGTTCCAACTTTCCGTTTTTTCACAAGTGGAAATGAAGTATACTACAAGTTCTGAAAATTTACCAAATTGGTCACAATTGATGTATGACGAAAATCCTGATGCAGGAGAAGTCATTAAGGCTTATACTAACTATCATCAAAGGAATAAATTAGTAAAAAATAAGCACACCCAATATTACAAAAGATGGCTTAGAGGTATAAGTAGATTTTCTGATGCAAAGACAAACACTACTAGTTCAAAAAGTTCAAATCAATGGGAATGTATTGGTCCTTGGGATTTTGATAAAGATGCCGCAAGCAGAAGTTACGCTCCTGGTGCAGCACATGTTTATACTGTAGAGCAAGCTGTAAGTAACCCGAATATTTTATATGCAGGAAGTGCAACTGCTGGGGCTTGGAAAACTATCGATAAAGGTGCAAACTGGAATTTAATAACTGCGGACTTAGCTTTAAATGGAGTATATGCAATTGAAATAGATTTTACTAACCCAGAAATTATCTATATAAGTGGGAATGGAGGGATTTATAAATCAAATGATGGAGGAGGAAACTGGACAATAATTGGTGATGCCACTTTTACCAACCTTTCCCATTCCACTAAAGACATAAAACTAAAACCAACAAATAATATGGAGCTCTTTGTAGCCTCTGATGAAGGATTATATAATTCATTGGATGGAGGGCTGAATTTCACTCAAGTATTGAGTGGTGAATTTTTAGAAATTGAATTTCATCCTAACTCAGCTGACACCATGTATTTTATAAGGAAAAATGGAGATAAAACTGAGTTTTATCGCTCTGATGATGGTGGGATTACGCTAATCAATTTCACAAATGGCTGGCCTAATCCTGGAACTGGGGATGATCAAAAAAGAACTGAGATTGCAGTTAGCCCTGCAGCACCAAATAAAATTGTTGCACTAGCAACGGGAGAAGCAAATGGCGGAAGTGGTCTTTATGGAATTTATATAAGTGATGATAAAGGAGAAAATTGGACATTTCAATGCTGTGGTCCTCAACCTGCGGGAGCTCCAGATACCAACAACATCAATATGATGGGTTGGCAACCAACTGGCTTAGATGATGGAGGTCAATATTATTATGATTTAGCATTGGCTGTAAATCCAACAAATGCAGATATCATACATGTCGGCGGGGTTAATCATTGGATATCGTTTGATAACGGAGTGAGCTTTTCTTGCCCTTCAAAATGGAGCACCCCTCATAAAAAAGGATATGTACATGCTGATATTCATGATATCAATTATTTTGGTAATGACCTTTGGTTTGCTTGTGATGGAGGAATCTTTTATTCGGATAATGCCGGAGATAGTATTTATAAAAAACAATACGGAATTGCTGGGACTGACTTTTGGGGATTTGGAGCTGGATTTAAAGATGGAGAAGTAATGCTAGGAGGAACGTATCATAACGGAACGCTATTAAAAGATGGAAACACCTACACGAATGATTGGCTTTGCACGGATGGTGGAGATGGGATAAGAGGGTTTGTAAACTTTGGCAGCCCCAGAGTTTCTTACTCTGATTATGGAGGAAAAACACTTTCGGGAGATAGAACCATTGATATCAGTACTTTTTCTTTAGACAAGAAACCAAATGCATCTTATATTATTGGAGAATCCTCACAAATGGAGTTTGACCCAAGATGTTATAATTGGAATTATATTGGAAATGACACAAGCCTTTGGCTTTCTAAAAACAATGGTGCTTCTTATTCAGCAGTACATCATTTTAACGAAAAAGTAACTTCAGTGGAAGTAGCTTGGAGCAACCCTGATGTAATTTATGTTGCAACTTGGGAAAGCTGGTGGGGAGATAAAAAAATCTACAGAACTAATGATGCTGGGCAAACTTGGACAGACATCACCCCTACTAATATTAATGGACAAGCATGGATACCTTATGACATAAGCATCAGTAGTAATGATGCAAATACACTTTGGATTGCAAGGTGCAGTATGTATGGTGGCGTGCAAGATGCGCAAGGCTATGAAGTATTCAAATCATCAGATGGAGGGACAACTTGGGACAACTGGAGTACCCCTACCCTTGACAACATAAATGCAAGTAATATTGAACACCAAAGAGGGAGTAATGGTGGAGTGTATATCGGCACAAGAGATGCAGTTTACTACCGAAACAACAGTATGACTGATTGGGATATTTATGATGTTAATTTACCAAAAAGTACTTTTTCCACTCAGCTAGTGCCTTATTACCGTGAAGGGCTTTTAAGAAACGGAACCAACAGGAGTGCTTATGAAATTTATCTTTATGAGAACACTCCTCCATCCGCACAGATTGCTGCAGATAGACTAAGTGTTAATTGTATGAATGATACGGTTCAGTTTGTGGATCATTCGGCAGTGCGTTTAAGTAGTGCCACTTGGCAATGGACTTTCTCCGGAGGAACGCCTAGCACCTCAAATTTGGAAGACCCAATTGTAGTGTACGGCAACCCTGGAACTTATGCTGTTACTTTAACTGTAACGGATGCTTTTGGGACAAGTACTCAAACCTACACGGACTTTATTACTTATACTGATTCTGTTTTTCCGATTAGCAATACCACTGCTTTATATGAGGGCTTTGATACTGGAAACTTCCCTCCTATTAGTTGGGAAACACCACCAGCCACTTTTTCATGGCAAAGTATTGTTGTGGATACTGGGATCAATTGCCAACCCAATACGGTTGCTTATGTGAATCATTATTACATTGAAGAAAATGGAAAGGAAGCATATTTAATTTCTAATAAAGTAAAATTAGGTGCAGGAACAGGCGCTCAAAATTGGTTGACTTATGACTATGCTTATTCGGGTTATGCTGCAGGATATGATGATGGATTGCGTATCGATATCTCAACAGATTGTGGTAGCACTTGGGATTCTATTTATGGGGCAATTGGTACTGATTTACAAACTACTGCCTATGTAGGAAGCCCTTGGTATCCTACTTGTGGAAGTTGGGCAACTGATAGCATTAACCTCAGTAATTGGGGATTGAATGGCGATACCATTATGGTCCGTTTTGTGGCGATAAATGATTACGGAAACCGTTTTTTCATGGATAATGTAAACATTAACGGCCAAAATATTATCATTGGCTTGGAGGATGAGGTTACGAATTTCCATACTTCAATTTACCCAAACCCTACTAAAGGAATGTTTAGCATACGAACGGATGTTGCTGATTTGAAAGTAGAGATTTACACTGCATTTGGGAGATTAGTAATTAAAGAAAGCGTTACTGGTGGCTTACAGCAAATTGACCTTAGCCAACAGCCAAAAGGCATTTATTTTGTAAAACTAATGCATGATGGGAAAACAGAACAAAGGAAGTTGATTCTTCAGTAAACAAAAAAGCCAAGCAAATGCTTGGCTTTTTTCTGTATTATTTAATATTTTAAATATGTATCACCTCATCATAAGCATCAGCAACAGCTTCCATAACTGCTTCACTCATTGTTGGGTGAGGATGAATCGCTTTCAATACTTCATGCCCTGTAGTTTCTAATTTACGAGCAACTACTGCTTCAGCAATCAATTCCGTAACATTGTATCCTATCATATGGCAACCTAACCACTCTCCATATTTAGCGTCAAAAATAACTTTTACAAAACCATCTTTATGCCCTGCTGCAGATGCTTTACCGGATGCTGTAAAAGGAAATTTCCCTACTTTAATTTCATATCCTGCTTCTTTAGCAGCTACTTCTGTCATTCCTACTGATGCAATTTCTGGACTAGCATAAGTACATCCAGGAATATTACCATAATCAATTGGTTCAGGATTCTGACCAGCAATTTTCTCTACACAAGTAATTCCTTCAGCAGAAGCAACATGAGCAAGAGAATGATTTGGCAATACATCACCAATAGCATGATAACCGTTTACATTAGTATTATAGTAATCGTCTACTAAAATTTTTCCTTTTTCTGTTTTAATTCCTACTTCTTCCAAGCCAATATTCTCAATATTAGCAACAATTCCAACAGCTGAAAGAACTACATCACATTCTATAGTTTCTTCTCCTTTTTTAGTTTTTATAAGTACTTTACAAACAGAGCCAGTAGTATCAACTTTCTCAACTGAAGAGTTAGTCATTACTTTAATTCCTGACTTTTTGAATGATCTTTGCAATTGCTTAGAAATATCAATATCCTCAACAGGCACAATATTTGGCATGAATTCAACAACAGTAACTTCAGTTCCCATTGCATTATAGAAATAAGCAAACTCCACACCAATTGCTCCTGAACCAACAATCACCATTTTTTTAGGTGCCTTTGCTAAAGCAAGGGCATCTCTATATCCAATAATTTTTTTACCATCCTGAGGTAAATTAGGTAGCTGTCTGCTTCTAGCTCCTGTAGCTATAATAATATTTTTTGCTGAATAATCAGCCACTTTTCCATCAACTGTAACAGCCACTTTATTTCCTGGTTTTACTTTTCCAAAACCATAAATTACTTCAACTTTATTCTTTTTAAGTAAGTATGCAATTCCATTACTCATTCCATCAGCAACATCTCTACTTCTTTTAATGATAGCAGGGAAATCAGCATTTGCCTCTTTTACTGTAATTCCGTAATCCTCAGCATGATTAATGTATTCAAAAACTTGAGCTGACTTTAATAATGCTTTAGTTGGAATACATCCCCAGTTTAAGCAAATTCCACCTAAACTTTCTTTTTCAATAACTGCTACTTTCAATCCTAATTGTGAGGCACGGATAGCCGACACATAACCTCCAGGACCACTTCCTAATACAATAACATCATAGTTCATTTTACTATTTTTTTAAGTTCTTATTTAATCCTACAATATTAGATAAAACATCTTGAACTGAGATATCGTTCATACATCTTTTTTCACGGCTACAGGAGTTTCCAAAATAACAGTCGCAACCACTAGTAGGCTCAATAATCACCCCTCTTCCATATAGCTCAAATTCATGTACATTAAAGATGTTATGAAACAGCATCAATTGCTTTTTAAGTGCCAAGGCAATGTGCATCATCATGCTTACAGGTGTTACAATAATATCTGTATTATTAGCAATGGTAATAAACTCTTCCAAACTAAAAGTCCCTAAATATGTTGCTCCCGTTTTCGATTGATAGTAACGGTTAGTTTCATCTTCATCAGGACCACCCATTAGCAAACAGAAATAACCTTGTTTTTCTAAAGCCTTAATGAGTTCCACCCAATAATCCTTTGGCCAAAGGCGAGTTTTCCATCTAAGTCCACAGCCGGTATTAAGTCCAATAATGGTTTTGCCATTCGACAATTTTTTAAATTTTTCTTTCCACTGTTCACTTAAACTCTCGTTTAAGTTTATCATGTACTCTTCTTTATTGAACTTAAAATGACAAATTTCAAAAATCTCCTCTAAATAGTTCTTAGTATTCTTTTTTGAGATATGGTCAAAAAGACCAGTAATCAGCTTATGTTCTGCTTTTTCAGTCGCAATATCAATATGGTTATCTTTCCAAGTAAAACCATACTTTTCAGCTGCACATACATTGGCAAGCAACATACAAGCTTCCTTGTCTTTATCTAAGTTAATTGCAATATCAAATTGTTCATTAGCAATTGTGTAAAGAGAAGTAGCATCCCATTTATAAACTACATCCACTTTTCCTTTTGGTAATACTTGTGGAGAATGGGTTATCCAAGTAAAATGGCAATTCGGGTATTTTTCCTTGTATTTTGTCAGTAATGGAGTTGTTCTAATCACATCTCCTATTGCTCCTAATTTTATAAATAATATCCTTGGAGTTGCTTTATCATAATAACTACAGTTATCACACTGTACATCATGCTGTTTATTGGGCTTACAAGGAATATGACCCTCAAAATACCTGCAATCATACTTTACATCTTCTTTTTTCATTTTGCTAATTTCGTTAAGGCAAATATAGTTTTTTGATTTAAATATTTCTTAGCAGTCTTCATGATTTTAAATTCATTAACTCGTACATTATCAAATCATCAAATTTCTATTTTAATCTTTTACCTTTGCGCTTTAAATAATTTAGATGATTAACTATACTATTTCTTATTCAAATCCGCACAGACACTTTGTTGATTTTGAATTTACTGCTAAAACAAATGGTGCAGATAAGATGCAGTTTCAACTTTCTGCATGGCGTCCTGGCAGATATGAACTTGCTAATTTCTCTCAAAACATACAAAAATGGGCTGCCTTTGACGAAAATAATAACCCACTTGCATTTCGGAAAATTACAAAAGATTTATGGGAAGTTGATTCAGATAATGCAATGGAAATTACGATTACCTATAACTTTTATTCTAATCAATTAGATGCTGGATCCTGCTATTTAGATGAACATCAATTGTACATCAACCCTGTGCATTGTATGTTTTATATTATTGGTAGAAAAGAAGAAAGCTATACTTTAAATCTAGAAATACCTAGCAATTATAAAATTGCTTCTTCAATGGAGCAAGAAGGAAATACCTTAACAGTGAAAGGTTATGATTTGTTAGCAGAATCGCCAATTATCTGTTCGGACAGTTTACAGCATGGAACTTATGAAGTTGATGGAATTACATTTCATATATGGTTTCAAGGGGAGTGTAAACCTGACTGGGAAAAACTTAATAAAGATTTTACAGCTTTTACTAAAAGTCAGATAAAA
>Ga0115561_1002028_pt1 | contig 13841 bp, 15 predicted proteins | sample COGITO_mtgs_1105_4_FD_87201 | JGI IMG/M metagenome (GOLD analysis project Ga0115561, IMG submission 87201) | Pelagic marine microbial communities from North Sea - COGITO_mtgs_110512 | ecosystem: Environmental > Aquatic > Marine > Epipelagic | place: Germany:Helgoland, sampling site Kabeltonne...
CCTAACTCCAAGATCAATGAGTTGTAGAGAGAGCGACCTTTTTCCAAGCGGGGTCGCTCTTTTTTTTTATGCGCCAGATTTTCTGAAATACTTAGGATGTACGGAAAGAGGATAGATCAATGCTTGAATATTTACGGATGATGGTGCGCTATAATAAGTGGGCGAACGCAAAGCTGAACACGGCGATCATGGATATTAGTGATGACGCCTACATGGCCAAGCGCGAGGCCTTCTTTGGTTCCATTCACGGCGGCCTCAATCATATTCTTTTGGTCGACCGGATTTGGCGGGGCCGCGTTGAAGGCAATCCCCACCCGGCGGACCGTCTGGACATCATTGTGACAGATGACCGAGAGGCATTTGTAAGCGAGCGCATGGTAGAAGACGATATCCTTATCGACTTCACAGATAGCTTTGATGAAAAAAGTCTTGATGAAAAAGTGACGTATTCATCTTTGATTGGGTTCACGGGTAAAGACCCAAGGCGGCTTATTCTGGCGCACATGTTCAATCACGCAACGCATCACCGGGGCCAGGTCCATGCCCTTTTAACGCAAGTGCCAGCTGATCCGCCGCCACTCGATTTAATGATTTATATCCGCGAGACCGAGGCTGGATAAATCTAGCCTCGTCACAGTCTTTACAGGATGCAGTGTTTGGCGAAATCAGCAGCTTCGTTTGCTGACCAGTCACCTTTAGGCTTCTCTTTGAGGTCAGCGCACCATTCTTTGGATCCGACTTCTGGTGAACAGGCGGAAAGGCTCGCAACGGCAACGAGTGCAAATGCCAGAATACCGAATCGTAAAAATTTAGTGCGCATGTGAATTCTCCAAGATTAATAGTGTGATCGAATGAGGTTCTAGATTGCGGACTAAAAGTGTGGCGTCTTTAAGACGTTTTCACAACCAATAGCGATACATCATCTTTAACGGGTATCGCGCCGCGAAACGTTTCTAGGTCTTTTAGAAGCGCTTCAGAGATAGCTTGGCTGCTATGTGACTTGGATACCTCGACAGTCGCCTTCAACCGATCAAGGCCATATGCCTCGCCTGCCGCATTCGATGCTTCGCAAATACCGTCTGTATAAGCGATGAGAATGCCATTCTTTGGGAACGTGCCGGACATATTTCTAAAGGACCATGACTGATCAACGCCAAGGGGGATATCTTCACCATCCAGCGCGGTGAATGCGTTTGAATCAATATCGTACACAAGTGCGGGCTCATGCCCTGCTGAAATCCAGGTAAACCGGTGTTGCCCCGGCGTTAGCAATAATTGGAAAAGTGTAAGAGACCGACCGCCGGAACTATCTTCGCACAACTGGCGATTAACGGAATCAAATAAATCAGCAGGTGATGAGGCGAAATCTGTATAGGTCCGGATCATTGCCCGTGCTGTTACCATTAACAGTGCCGCGCTAATCCCATGACCTGTAACATCTCCGATGATGGCGGCGATTCGCTCATCGTCCATCGGAATGAAATCCTGATAATCACCACCAATCTCGTCGCAATAGATCGTTGTGCTTGCGATATCGAAGCCATCTATTGCGGGTGCTGAGCTTGGGACAAAATGTTGCTGGATTTCCTGTGCGGCGAGTAAGTCACGCTTGACGCGCACTTGCTCTTCGAGCGCTGGCACGAGGCGATTAAATTCCCGTGCAAGATCACCAAGTTCGTCACTGGATGTGTCATCTACGCGCGTACTGAAGTCGCCGGTTTCCAATTGCGTAGCGGCTGCGTGTAATTGGCGGATTGGTTTGGTCAACGTTCTTGCACCATAAATTGCCAAGCCAATGGCACTGATTCCAGCGAAGACGGCAAAGATCACAGCATTCCTGAGTTGGGCCTGGTACGATGCTCTGACAATAGCTTCGGCCTGGTCTTGAGCGCTCGTAATCACCTGCTCGGGGAACGTTGCGGCGAGATGCCATGCGACGTCTTCGGTTCGACCAAGCGGGCCAAAGGACCATGCTTCGCGGACGCCACTTCGTGTGACGAATTCCATGCCAGGGACGCCACTTCTGATGTCACTTGCGACCTTGAGCCAGGCATCGTCGCCATCCAGTAACATTGGCCTCATAAGGTCATGGACACGCCAGTTGCCTGTATTCGCTTCAAGCACAGCAACTTCGTTTGGCAGCAGTTGTGGTTCATCGTCTGGCACGGCAATCAAGTACGCGGATGCTTCGGGGGGCAGATGAGTTGGATTAATTGATTTTGTCAAAAGTGCATCGGTACGAATTATAATGCGCGCAACACCAACAATTTGACCGCTTGATGTTTGAACCGGTGTCGTCACAGAGCGTCGATTTACAGCCTCGCCTTTTGTAAACCATGATGTGGCACCCCGTTCAATTGTCCTAAAATACCAATCACTCTCACGCGGATCTTGTTTCCCTGTGGTAACGCCAGCTGGGTAAGATAACGTCAGGCCACTTTCAAACGAGACGGAAATAGAATCAACGAAAGTGCGGTTTCTCTGATAGACGGTTCGTGCAACGTCGGTGATGCCAATGAGGCGATACAATGTGCCTGCAATTTGATCCTTTGCAGAATCGGCCGCAATGAAGGACCCCATTTTATATAAATCGATCGGCAGTTCAGTCTGGCTGCCCTGAAGATTTTGATCGTGCAGTAAGAACTCTCCAAGGTCCGCGGTCTCGCTCAATTCTGAAACAGAAACAGTCATGCGTTCTGTGACGTTTGATGCAAACGCGCGGACAGCACGGTCCATCTGTTTCTGTTCAGTGACCAGTGTTATAGCGCCTTGCTCTGTCACGCGCCGTAACTCGCGGGTCAGGCGGTCCGACAGCAATGTCTTGCCGCGCTCTGCCATTTCAAGGCTGAACTCGTTCGTTGAGCGCAAATACATAAACGACGCAGCTGCCAAAGGCAGCACGGTCAAAATAACGAAACAAATTGTCAGCTTTGTTGTGATCTTCATTGAACGTACGACTGCTGCCTTGTGGAAGTATTGGTCACTTATTTGTCCTTTGCACCATCACCCGTAATGATGACAACTTTGCCTGTGGATTTACGTGAAGTCAGCGTTTCATGGGCGATATTAACGTCTTCCATTGGGAAAACGTGGGACACATGTGGCTTTATTTTTCCTGCTTTGAACCAGTCCAATAATTCTGCAAATGAATTGGTGATCAGGCTTGGGTCAAGCTTTCGGTGCGCGCCCCAATAGTAGCCAATGACGGACAGGTTCTTTACCAACAGAATGTTTGCTGGAATTTGTGGCACGGTCCCGCTTGCAAAGCCTAAGACAAGAATTCTTCCACCCGGAATGGTTGCCCGTAAACTTGCATCAAATGCAGAGCCACCGACAGGATCGTAGACGGCATCAGCGCCTCGGCCGTCGGTCAGAGCTTTCACCCGCTCGCGAATATCTTCACTGCGGTAATCGATCAGGTCGTCAGCGCCATACTGTTTTGCAATGGCCAGTTTGTCAGCGCCCCCCGCGGTCGCGATGACCCGAGCCCCCAAAGCCTTGCCAATTTCAACGGCTGTTAATCCAACGCCGCCGGCGGCGCCGTGTACGAGCAAAGTCTCGCCGGGTTGAATTTTAAGCTTGTTGACCAGGCCAATGTGCGAGGTGCCATAAACGATTGAAAATCCAGCAGCCTCAACAAATGTCATGTTGGTGGGAATGACATAGGTATCCGACGCACGCGCGACGGCTTCTTCGGCGTATCCGCCAAAATCTACACATGCCATGACACGGTCACCGACGGTGAAACCCGTCACATCTGAAGATACTTCGGTAATAAATCCAGAAACTTCTAAGCCGGGTGCAAACGGGAGTTGCGGCTTAACCTGGTACTGTCCTTTGACCATTAAGGTGTCGGCAAAGTTAACGCCACACGCCCGCACCGCAATGCGGACAAAGCCTGATGGCAGGTCTGGAGAGGGCAGATCTCCGACACTTAAAGGCTGGTCGCTATTAAATTCCTGGCAAACTACGGCACGCATTCAGAAAGCTCCTACTTGAAATGATGTGACCCATATGGTTTTTCTCATTCCATTGCATCATGGGTATGCGAATATGATAGATGAGCCGCGAAGAAAACCCAAGGCGCGGCATGCGAAAGTTGAAAAAATGCGTGGATTTTTTGGTATCGGTGTCGAAGGCATTTCTAAAGAGATGAATGTCGGCAATTTGTTTCGCTCAGCACATGCGTTTGATGCGAGTTTTGTGTTTACCGTGAATGCGAATTACACCCGGCGAGGTGGACAGCGGTCAGATACGTCTGACTCACTCGCTCACTTGCCGTTTTATGGTTTTCCAGACGTGGGGTCGATGATGCTGCCAAGCGATTGTCAGCTGGTTGGTGTTGAGTTGCTCGACGAATCTGTTGAACTGCCAAGCTTTCGTCATCCAACGCAGGCAGCGTATGTTTTAGGCCCCGAGCGCGGCGAATTATCGCCAGAAATGCTTGAGAAATGTGATCATATCCTCAAAATTCCAACCAAGTTCTGTATTAACGTCGGCATTGCCGGTGCGCTAGTGATGTATGACCGTGTTCAGTCTATGGGCCGGTTTGCGCCCAGACCCGTTCGCGCTGGTGGGCCGACAGAATTATTAAAGCCACCAAGCCATGGCGGCCCAAAATTCCGTACGGATGTTGAGGCATACCGCGAACCGACGCCACAATCTTATAATGATTAAGGGCTTCTTCAGCTTGCCTTAAGCGTTGGGTGGAAATTCAATAATAACAGTTGTGCCTTTGCCCGGCTCGCTTTCAATACGAATGCGGCCGCCGCTGGCTTCTGTAAGCCCTGTAACAATAGATAAACCAAGTCCGACACCTTCATGTGCATTGTAATGGTTCACGTTTGCCTGACCAAACAGTTGCAGGACTTGATCAATGTATTTTGCTTCGATACCGACACCAGTGTCCTCGACGGCAATTATGGTGACGCCAAGATTATCTCGCGATAACCGGATGGTAATGCGGCCCTGCGGCGGTGTGAACTTTATCGCATTCGATAACAAATTGATGATGATTTGTTGTATTGAACGTTCGTCTCCGAGGAACGGTTCTTCACCTAACATTGAAATTATTTGTAGGGTCAGATCATTTTCGTCAGATAGTTGCTTAACAAGCTCGACGCATTTATGGGCAACCGCATCCAGGTCAACAGGTTCGCGTTCCAACTCTCTTGTGCCGCCCTGCAGCGCGATGAGCGCTAGAATATCTTCAATTAATTGAAGCTGAATATTTCCAGCATCTTCAATAGTTTCAGCGTATTCCAAATATCGCTCGTCACCCAAGTCTCCATAGAGTTGGCTTTTCAACATCTGTGCGTACCCAATGACAGCGTTTAAAGGGGTGCGCAGTTCATGGCTCATATGGGCGAAAAAAAGGGACTTCACATCGCTCTCAGCGCTCGCCTTCGCCACAGATACTTGCAGCATTTCATTCATCGAATGCAACTGTTCGGTACGATCATTAACCTGAGTTTCAAGAGCGCCCCGACCCGAGACAAGACGGTCCAGGGCAAATGTGAGTGCGAGAATGAGGAGAATACCAACCGCCACTAAAAAGATGTAGTCATTGGAATCTCGATGTTCGTTGATCATTCTGGTCGATGTGAAATCGAGCGACCAGACACGGCTACCAAACACCAATTGATAAGATTTCGCAGGCGTATCTTCGCTACGATTTTGCGAAAACCCATAAATTGTAATGGGCTCAGAACCCGTTATGTGAGCAATATGTATCGTAAAGTGATCGTCTGATGGATTTGGACTCATCATGCTTTCTATAGCCGCCGATGGAGAATAGCTTATACCGATAAATGTTGTGCGATCATCGATCTCATTTTTATATGGCCGCAGCCCCATATCTCCACCACTTTTCACAGCAGTAAAGATGATGACACTTGGAGTGCTTTTTCCTTTGTCTTGAGACAATACAACGGGCGGGGTTACATGCGGTTGGGCGAGTATCAAGGAGGAGCGGGCGGTGCTCATTCTTTCTGGACTGGTGGCAATGTCATATCCGAGAATACCGTCTCGGCCTGCTAAAGACTCAACATAAACGGCTGGTGCATAACTCTCTCTGCCTTCGACTTCCTGAATTTGAAAAGGTACATACCCGAGCTTGCTACGTTCATGTCCTCGAGCCTTCAAAGCGGCGTTAAAAGCAGGTAATTCTTCTTTTGATAATAGTGGAGTTGCTACGATTGCTCTGACGGATGTTGGCCCAGTAAAAAATCTGACCGGAGGATGAATCGTGAAAATTCAATTTCAGTAACATCATTTGTTGATTCGAAAAAAGCGCTCACACTCAGCGCATTATGCATTGCAATTGAAACACTGTTTTGGACTTCCTGGGTGAATTTTGCCGTCCACGCGTCGAACTCAACACGTATCTGATCATTCTCAGCATGCCGGAGTTCGACAAAAAATTGCGCAAGAATAACGATTGCCGCGACACACGCGACATATAACAGGATTCTGAGCAGTCCTGTACGCAAAATTCCCCCCTTTATTCAGCCCTCAATGAGCAATCTTGATCGTGCCGACAGCATCGCCGACTGCATTTCGTAATGTTGGTTTCATGTGTGCCGCGATGGTTTCTTGTACTGAGGTTGGTATGAGGCCCGCTTCCATAAGCAGCCATCCCATTGCGATATCGCCAGCGCGTTTTTCACCGTCTTCAGTCTTGAGTGCTATGCCTAAGCCTTTGCCGGGGACAATCGCGACATGAACGCCCTCTGCGCCGCCTTTGGTGGCAACCGTGCCGCCTAGAGCCGTCATGACATCTGTATCGAAACGCCCGGGCCCGCCAACCATATAAGGATGTGTCGTCACAGCCTTGATGATGCGCGTTGCTGCATCGCCGCGGGATTCTCCGAAGCCTTTTGGTTCAGACATTTTCTGAGCGGCCTTTGCAAGCGCACGAAGCGTCATGCCATAGACAGGAATGCCGCAGCCATCCTGACCGCGTCCGGTATCTGCGAGGCTTTCGTCGCCAAAACGCTCTAATATATCAAACAGGCGCTTTTGAACGGGGTGATCAGGATCAAGATATCCCTCTATAGGCTCATTTAAATGCAGTGCAGTGGTCAAGAAGCCCGCATGTTTACCAGAGCAATTATTGTTTAACCTGGTAGGCTCAGCACCAGCGCGCACGATATCGTGGGCCGCCTTGATGTCATATGGCAAATGCGCCCCACATCCTAAATTATCGACGCCCAGCCCTAGCCTTTGCAGCCAATTTGCGACGGTCGAGACATGTTCTGCGGTGCCGGAATGCGATGCACATGCGAGCGCCAGCTCGTTCTCAGCAATGCTGTGGGCATTGGCGGCACCACTTTCTACTAGTGGCAGGCCCTGCATGAATTTAATGGCTGAACGGGGGTAAAACATAAGGTCAGGATCACCCCAGGTTTTGAGGGGGCCAGAGCTATCGCAAATCATCGCATGAACGCGATGGCGGCTCTCAACCATAGTGCCTCGCGTCACGTCACAAATAAGAGGATCAGTAATCAAAGGATGAACTTTCATTAATTTATCAAACAAGTGTATATCGGCCCTTGCGAAGTCAAGGGTGTCCGGTATATCACGATAGGTATGAATACTGAGGTACTTTTCAGACCAACGGTCGTCCTATTTTTGAGTTTGCTGGCAATAACGCTAAGCGGGGCACCTGCTCATGCTGAATTCCTTGGCAAGTTTGAGGCTTGGGAAGCTCATGCCCGCAACGATGGCGGTGCGAAAGTATGCTATGCGGCCAGTGCTCCTACCAAATCTGAAGGCAAATACACCCGTCGCGGCGATGTATTTTTGCTCGTATCGCACAGACCCGCCGATAAAATGTCAGGTTTTGTGAGCCTAGAGGCTGGGTATATCTATGAGAAAAAAGGTAAAATTACGGCCAAAATTGGCGGCGCTTCCCATGCCATGTTCGCAGATGGCGGACTTGCGTTTGCATTCGAAGACGGACCCCTGGTTAAAAGTATGATCCGGGGGCAAAATTTGACGGTCCAGGGTAAATCAGGCCGTGGCACGTTAACTGTCGACACATTTTCCTTAAGCGGGTTCACAGCGGCTTACCGGGCGGCGTCAAAAGCCTGTGGCGTAAAGGGATAATGATGAGTGACGTTAAGGGTGATACGCTGAAAAGTGCAGATATTGTGCCCGTTCAATGCCCACAATGTAGTGAAGCGCAAAATACAATAGACGGTATTTTGACGGATACATTCGACACGGCGAATATTGGTTGCATGGTCTGTGGGTATCAATTTGACCCCGTCGAGTATCGCCGTTTATTGGCGGAACGACAGCTTGATTTCGCATCATTGCAACTCGGCGACATGTGATGACGCGATAAGGATGGAAAAGTGCCCGAGCGGGTGCTACATACCCGCGCAATGACAAATATTTCAAAAATCCGTAACTTTGCAATTATCGCCCATATCGATCATGGGAAGTCGACTCTCGCCGATAGACTTATTCAAGTCTGTGGCGGGTTGATGGAACGTGAGATGAAAGAGCAAGTGCTCGACAATATGGATATTGAGCGTGAGCGCGGGATCACCATCAAAGCACAGACTGTGCGACTTAAGTACAAAGCCGCTGATGGCGAAGAGTATATCCTCAATCTTATCGACACACCGGGCCATGTGGACTTCTCATATGAAGTCAGCCGGTCGTTGGCTGCCTGTGAAGGGGCGCTTTTGGTTGTTGATGCGACACAGGGTGTTGAGGCGCAAACACTGGCCAACGTTTATCTGGCGATTGAGAACGATCTCGAGATTATTCCTGTTCTGAACAAGGCGGACCTCCCCGCAGCGGAGCCGGAGCGCGTTAAAGAACAGATCGATGATGTGATCGGGATCGACACGTCTGATGCATTGTTGATTTCTGCCAAGACGGGCATGGGTGTGCCAGACGTACTCGAAGCCATTGTCACTAAAATGCCACCCCCAAAGGGTGATCCAACAGCGCCGCTTAAAGCGCTCTTGGTTGATAGTTGGTACGACGCCTATCTGGGCGTGATGACACTCGTGCGTGTTTACGAAGGCACGTTGAAACGTGGCATGCGTCTTAAGTTGATGCAGGAAGGATCGATCCATCAATCGGATCAGGTTGGCGTCTTTACGCCAAAACCGACAAAAATAGATTTCCTCGGACCGGGTGAAGTTGGCTATATGACAGCGGCGATTAAGACGGTCGCCGATACGTCTGTTGGCGACACCATCACCGAGGACAAGCGCCCAACGGCTGAGCCGCTGACAGGGTTTAAACCGTCAATCCCTGTTGTGTTCTGTGGCCTGTTTCCAACCGATACGTCTGAATACGAAGACCTGCGCGAGGCATTGGCAAAGCTGCACTTGAACGACGCCAGCTTCCATTATGAAGCTGAAAGTTCTGCCGCTCTAGGCTTTGGGTATCGTTGTGGTTTCTTAGGCTTGCTGCATCTTGAAATTGTGCAGGAAAGGCTCGAGCGAGAGTTTGATCTCGATCTGATCACAACAAGCCCGAGTGTTGTCTACAAAGTTCATATGACCGATGGCACGATGAAGGAACTTCATAATCCAGTCGATATGCCTGATCCTGTATCAATCGACTTCATCGAAGAGCCGTTGATCAAGGCTGCGATCATGGTGCCGGATGAGTATTTAGGCTCGGTCCTGAGTTTGTGTGAAGAACGCCGCGGTGTGCAGCAAGAACTGACGTATGTCGGCAATCGCGCCATGGTCGTCTACACGTTGCCATTGAACGAAGTCGTTTTTGATTTCTATGACCGGTTAAAATCTGTGTCGCGTGGCTATGCGAGTTTTGACTACGAATTGATTGGATATGCCGAGGGTGATCTCTCGAAAATCTCGATTTTGGTGAATGCTGAGCAAGTTGATGCGCTGGCCTTTATTGCGCACCGAACGCATGCAGAAGCGCGTGGCCGTCAGGTCTGTGAAAAGCTCAAAGATCTGATTCCGCGGCAATTGTTCAAGATTGCGATCCAGGCGGCCATTGGCGGCAAAGTTATTGCGCGCGAAACGGTCAGTGCGATGCGTAAGGACGTTACCGCTAAGTGTTACGGCGGCGATATCACGCGAAAGAAAAAGCTTTTGGAAAAACAAAAGAAGGGTAAAAAGCGGATGCGCCAGATTGGCAACGTGGAAATCCCACAATCTGCTTTCCTGGCAGCGCTCAAGACATCGGGCGATTAACGCTTAAACGGCTTGACGAATTCCGGTAACGGGTCAGCAGCTGCATCAAACCCATCATTGTTATTTTCTTTTTCAAATAGGTCGATGAGTTCGTAGGACGGGAGTTGATCGTCTTCATCAGGGTTCCAACCTTCATCGCGCGCCCATTTTCGAGCTTCACTCACCAATTCATCATATAGAAATAGTGATGCTTCGTGTTCGCGCATTTCTTCTTCCTGAGCAGGGCTCAAGACGCGATTTGAACGACATGTCCAGGCGAGGATAACGCCCGGTACACCAAACAGGGCCCACGCAGGCGGGCTTAAGAACCACGTCATAACGGGATCCCATAACCAGGGGATGGCATGACCTAATCGCACTTCTGCAAGCACGTAGGCGCTTGGCCAGAGTGCGCGCCATAATTCTGACGTCGATAGTACCCAGCCGGCACCCCCCGGGAGCGTCCGCGCAATGGTTTCTGCTCCCGCTGCCGTAAAGGCGCAGAGCATTAAAAACCAGCCCAAAAAGAAAATAGTTTTCATGCCTGCATAATCGCCTGAATTTGTTAATAACTATTAATTATGTGGGCAAAATTTTTGACTTTGCAAAGATTTCTCAATCGCTCTTGCGGGGCGGCGTTTGCTCGGCTAGTTTCCGCTCGATCGTCAGGTCTTGCGGAGGGGTGGCCGAGTGGCTGAAGGCGCACGCTTGGAAAGCGTGTATGCGGGAAACCGTATCGCGGGTTCGAATCCCGCTCCCTCCGCCATTATTTTCCTATAACTACCTGGTAAATATAAATAATTTGTCTAATAATTAATCAGGCTCAGAGCCTTAATAGTGGGAGTCGAACTCGCTGCGGGCTAGGGGAAAGTTTCATCAAGAAGTGCAGTAGCCCATTAGGAGCAAGGTTCACGCGCTATGAAAAATATTCAGTATGTGGGGCTGACATAATAATTAATAAATGATTATGTAAATACAATATGTTATGAGTAAGAATGGCAGACGCTCCCTCCGCCAATGTTTAACCTATATCCCATGCCTCATAACATTTCTATATGCATCATTGATTTCATGTCACCATTTTTGTCACCACTTAATGGTAAAAACAGCGGTTTTAGCGCCAAGTTGAGCAAAACTGAGTATCCATAAACAAAGTTGACCTATTTTATTTAACCTATGGATGCGGGCTGGTCGTATGACATGTTGGCGATACTAACCTCAATGAAGAAATCATTTGACCATGAAAATTCGAATCAAGGAATTTAGAGAATGAGTTTCTTAGAATACAGTTCATTAATCCTTATCGTGCAGATTTTGGTGGGTTGTGCTGAGACTAAAGTCATCTCAATTGAGAATGGTTTGATCGTTGTTCATGGACCAGTTCCAGCAAAAAATTATTGGTATCTTATTAACCAAAGTGCACAAAATGTCTCAGATAAATCTTGCGTGGATTTAGGCATGGAGAAAGCAACATATATTGGAGGAAAACGTCATGGGTTTGGTGAGGGGTTACATAATTTCCATTGCGTAATTCCAACAGAGAAAATTTTAGGTATGAAAAAAATAATATCTTTTTTAGATTAGATAGGAGGGTGCATCCGTTCTAACATATTCAACTTAGATGACCTGAGGAGCGATGCAAAAACTATAGCGGAGGGTGAAATAGCGGTGTTTGGCTCCTTGATGTATCAGCTTCATCCCCGATTTAATTTTCCTTAACCTTTGCACCGTAATTTGTTGACTTGGTCAATATAGGGGTACTTCATGTTAAATAAAGCCAGCAAACAAGTGAAGGTGGGCGATCTCTTTGTCGAGTTGGATATCACAAAATCGACATGGGAAGTCGTGGGCATCTTAGAAATACCCTCTCTGCCAACGCATGTCAGAATTAAGAAACTAGGCAGACAAGAAGTGCGCCTCACCTCTGCATCTGCCTTGCTGGATAAAGCCTTTTATAAACGCACTGATGAGCGGCCCTTGGCTGTACCTGCGATGCAACCCGAACTAAAAAAGGATCGCGGTGATCGGATCAGTTCTCTCTTTGGTAATGCGAACCAATAGATACCTTACTCGGTTTGTCGCTATCCTGATGCGATGAAACGCAGTCTCACAGCATTGGTTCTTGGCGTCTCACTGCTCTTTGCGAGTGGTTAGATTACCTCAGCGTTTGAAGTTGACCTATAATCATAAGAAACGATTAAAATAAGGTGAATTACGGAATATGAATAATCAGACTTTAGACCAGTTTCTCTCAGAGCGAACCGCCAAGGAAATGAAGCGGATTGAAGAGGAAATTCATAAAGAGGTAAGTGTGGGGATTTGTGAGTATTTTGGTTCAGATAAATTAGCGGATTTGACCGAAAACCAAATTATGGAAATCAAAAAAGCTCAAGAAGTTAGAGAACGTGGCTTTGTGAAGCTTGGTTATAACCTCGTGCTAAAGCAGCTAAGTTAAATAGGGAAGATTTAATGAACCGGATTACCCATAGGCGCTGACGTCAAACATTCAGACAATCCCATCTCATCCGCTGTCTAGACTTTCCACATCATTCATCCCTATCCTGATGGGATGAAACGAATACTCGCAGCATTTATCATTACGTTTATTCTGACGCTGCCTTGAAAATCATCGTTCTTGTTTTTTGAGAGCTGTTGGAACAGCTTGGTAAAGAGTTTTAGGACCACAAGATCCAATATTAGATAACTTCCTAGTGTTAGTTATCCCAATTTCAGCTGTTGAGCTAACGCCTTTGACATGAGCTTTATAATGAATTTTGCCGTCTAGAGAAATTTCTGAAACAGTAGTTGCACTCGTAATAAGAAAATGATCGCCACCAAGTCTTTCGATCCCTCTCACCAACAAAAAATCACCCGTAAATAACTTCTTCTGAATTCCGTCGACAGCCAATACAATTATTGATTCTTCACCACAATTTCTATCTGCTGCTAAATACCCATCCAAATATGGAGTAGGTTGGTGAATTCCTTGTATTTTATTGTACTTACTAATAATTTTGCCATCTGGTTTTACTTCCACAAAAAGTGAAAAGTTGCGCATTGATAAAATATAATTTCCATTATCAAGCACACCCACATCATTAGCATGAGCCCAATCTCTCTCATTCTCCGACGCATTTCTTAATGCGCCCCTACAAGTCTGACCCGGAATAATAAAATCTTTTTTTGATTGGAAGTAATCAGCTGGTTTCCACTCCCATATAGTCTCATTTTTCAAATTTTTAATAACGAAGCTTGCTACTGATTTATCTACAAACCCCCGAGCAAATAAAATATTTCCATCACTTAAATGTTGTGCGGCATGATCAATATTATCATCTGTTATTAATACTTTATGATCCCCATTTTTTTTTACATTCACTACTCCAAAATGTGGAATCAGGGCGTTAATGCTCTTGTCATTTCCTAAAGTAAGTCCTGCCCCCGCGCACATTGGCCTAGATTTATTATGGCTTTTTAAATACTCGTTTGGGATTTCCCATTCCCATATGATCTTGCCACTTTCTGCATCTACCTCAACAATTCTAGGAGAAGAAGATACTGTATCTGCTATAGCAAAAGTCTTAATCAGCTTGGTTGGTTCATTAATTGATACTTGAAGTATTTCATCTGCAGAGACTTTGTTTGAAGATGTGGCATAGCCAAAAAATA
>Ga0115561_1002033_pt1 | contig 13824 bp, 11 predicted proteins | sample COGITO_mtgs_1105_4_FD_87201 | JGI IMG/M metagenome (GOLD analysis project Ga0115561, IMG submission 87201) | Pelagic marine microbial communities from North Sea - COGITO_mtgs_110512 | ecosystem: Environmental > Aquatic > Marine > Epipelagic | place: Germany:Helgoland, sampling site Kabeltonne...
AGTCGAGAGTTAAAGGCAATAGCATCTATAGCATCAATACGAGTAGGGTCACTCAAAGCCACGAATAGTCGCTGTCCGCGATTAAAGATAGGCAGCGCATTAAACTTACGCACAATCTTTTCGTCCACCAGATCTTTTGGGATAACATCATCGCTGAGTACATTAAGATCAAACAGCGGATCGCTAAAAGACTGCGACATCAACTGAGCAAGTTGATAAGCATTGGCCATATTATGATCTACTAAATATGATACGAGACTGAGTTGCTGCTGCTTTGATTCAGTTTGAGCAGTCTGCATGTTTGCTTCACTCACGATACCTGCATGAATTAGCTGCTGTGCTAAACCGCCAAACGTTGTAGACATTAACCTCTCTCCTTAATACTGCATATTTGGCAAATATATAAGTTTTAGTCTTAAAGTTATTTTTTCAACTCAATATCAATAAGCAAAACAAGCTTATAAACCATGACTTATACTCTGATTTAATAGACCAATAATGAATATATGCAAGAAACATGACAGTTTATAAGTCAGCCTTTAAAGAATAAAAAGCTTCTATAGTTGTGAGGAATCACAGGTTATGGCTTGATCACGACACTTATAACAGCATCAGATAAATTTTTGCTATACTTACGCGCATATTAGCCATATTGGCAATGACAAATGATAGAAGGTAGATAAGCCATGCAAGCTTGGGTAATTGGAAATTGGAAACAAAATCCAGTAACGACTAAAGACGTTAATGCACTATTAGACACATTATTGACGACTGTTGCTGATGATAATATAAGTAATAGTTGTCAGTTGATGGTAGCGCCTAGCTGTATACATTTAGCCAGTGTGAGCGCGCGCTTGCAAAATACCTCTATACTTACTGCTGCCCAAGATATCAGTGCGCTTAGTGATAGTAGTGGGGCATATACTGGTGATTGTTCAGCACAACAAGTCGTTGATGCAGGCGCAACATGGACAATACTAGGGCACTCTGAGCGCCGTCAATATCATCAAGAGTCTCATAAGACGCTGTTAGAAAAATTGAGTCATGCGTTTACCCAAGGCTTAGGCGTGGTGTACTGTATTGGCGAAACTCAAACTCAGTACGATAATAAGCAAACTTTTAGTGTATTAGACGATCAGCTAGCCGTAATAAAGGATTTACTCATTAAAAGTAAAGAGCAAGTGCCTGAGTTTGTTCAAGGATTAGCGGAGCGTTTGATTATTGCCTATGAACCTGTTTGGGCGATTGGTACAGGCAAGGTCCCCACAGTGATGGAAGTAGAAGCTACTCATCAGCATATTAAAGAAACAGTGGACAGTTTTGATATGACGCTACCTACGATTAAGGTTTTATACGGTGGTAGCGTTAACACAGATAACGCTGATAGCTTTGCAGCCAGTCCTATGATAGACGGTGCATTGGTTGGCGGTGCATCACTAAAAGCCAATAGCTTTTTGGCGATTGCTCATGCTTTTGATCAAGCTAAATATAAAGAAAATTTATAACAATTAGCTACTAGATTTATTTATTAAGAATATGTATTGGGTAGGAAGCTTTTATCAGTCATTAAAAGTGGGTTTAACAGTGCCCTTGCAATCGTGTACAATGCGCCTTATTTATTCTCATTACAGTTGAATCTTATTGTAGTTCTATGATTATAGTACTAAATACTAAGAGTTTACTTTCGTTATTCGACGGCAAAAGAGGCCACCATGTTTACGTTTATATTAGCCCTGCATATCATTGTGGCGATTGCCATGATTGGCTTGATTTTGATACAGCATGGCAAAGGGGCAGATGCTGGAGCCTCTTTCGGTGCTGGCTCTTCTGGCACAGTATTTGGTGCAGCAGGCACAGCAAACTTTTTAACGCGTGCTACTGCAGTACTGACTGTAATTTTCTTTATAACCAGTATGGTCCTTGCGGTAAATGCGCGTGAGCAGGCTGAAGACCAATTTCGCTTAGATGCTCCGGTTTCGGCACCGCAAACGCCGCGTCCTTTGACCCAAAATCCTGAATAATAGGTTGATTTATAGAAACCTAGCTTGTAATAAGTAGTAGCAGGCAAGTTTTTTATAGTCGTCCTTGCTATTTCTTTGGGTTAGTTTTACAATGCTCGTCTGTTTTTATACAGCTACATTTACTCGTAATTGTTAGCCTCATAGCATTGAGGGTAAGCTGAATAAAAGTAGAGAAGTAAAAAAGTTATAGTTATAAATAACTGTAAGCGATTGTGGTGGAATTGGTAGACACGCCATCTTGAGGGGGTGGTAGCGCAAGCTGTGGGGGTTCAAGTCCCCCCAATCGCACCAACTTTTTTACAGCATGCGGTATCGAGTTAACTATTATAGAGATGAGATTTTTAGTTTAAAATTATTTTAAATAAAGATTGACAGGTCTATAAAACTCGCCTACAATGTGCATTCTAAATTGATGCGGGGTGGAGCAGTCTGGTAGCTCGTCGGGCTCATAACCCGAAGGTCGTTGGTTCAAATCCAGCCCCCGCTACCACTTTCAATACTGATTTTTGTACACTAAATTGTCAGTTGCAATAAGCCCACCATTATGTTTGTGGGTTTTTTTGTATCTGAGAGTCTGTGTTATCACGGTATTTATCCTACTTATGCTAAGCTCTATCTCTATAGAGTAAGGTAATATCGGTTAATTGTGCAGCGAACTATAAGCGGCAATGCCTTTTATTTCATACTCTCTCAGTGATGATCTGGCTGTATGTATTCTATATAGAATATATAGCTTTAATCTAACGCCTATAATTTGTCTTAATTCTATAGATATAAAATAAGACAAGACGATACAATAATTGGGCTCGTTGTATAAAGCTATGCATTTTAGTTAGTAAAAGAGACGACGATTACAGTGTAGTTCTTAGGTGCTGTTTATGAAACATATAAAAAGACACTTTTAGCCCTGTATACAAGTAAATAGGAAACTTTAAATAAATTATGAAACTTTCTACCAAAGTTGAAGAATTGACCAATATTATCGCTCCTGCAGTGGCAGCATGTGATGTGGCTTTGTGGGGCATAGAGTTTGTACCACAAGGGCGTCGCTCATTGTTGCGTATTTATATAGAGTCATTACCAGAAGAGCAAGCGCAAGACAAGCATGTAACTATCGAGGACTGTGCAGCAGTCAATCATCAAGTAAGTGGTATTCTTGAAGTACATGATCCTATTGCTGGTGAGTATATTTTAGAAGTATCATCACCTGGGTTCGATCGTGCGTTCTTTTCAGAAGAGCAAATGCGAGACTATATTGGTCAGATGGTTAGCTTGCGTTTGATTCAAGCGATAGGCCAAGGTGATAAAAAACGACGAAAAGTAACAGGTAACCTTGATAGTATGGGAATCACATCATTAAATCTTACTGCTACTGATAATGAGCAGTTTGAAATTGCTTTTAGTAATATAGATAAGGCCAATCTCGTTTTTGAAGATGTTTAATGTTGCAGCAGAACTTATAATATCGTTATTAATAGATAAGTAAAATTATCACAGAGCGTTTATAACGCTAAATAACGTATGGTTTACTTTAGCAACATAATGTCAATACACAAATTATAAAATCTAAGTAAGTATAGGACTGGTATAGCATGAGTCGTGAAATCTTAACGGTAGTTGAAACCGTCAGTAATGAAAAAGGCCTAAACCCTGAAGATATATTTGAAGCTATCGAAGACGCTTTAGTAGTATCGACTAAGAAAAAAGTGTATACCGAACAGCCAGAAGTGGCAGTACGAGTAGCTATTGATCGTACTACTGGTGATTATGATACTTATCGTTATTGGACCGTAGTTGCAGATGAAGATCACGAAATGCCAGCCTGTCAGCTCGCTATCACTGATCTTGATCAGGAAGAATGGTCAATCGGGGATGTAAAGGAAGAACAGATTGAGTCGATCGAATTTGGACGGATTGCAGCTACTCAAGCAAAGCAAGTTATTATTCAAAAAATTCGTGAAGCTGAGCGTGCTTTAGTAGCAGATGCTTTTGAGCCACGCATTGGCGAGATGATGTATGGTGAAGTTAAAAAGCAAACGCGTGACGGTTATATTATTGATTTGGGCGACAATGCAGAAGGGTATTTAGCACGTGATCATATGTTACCGCGTGAGCAGTTACGCGTTAAATCTCGTATTAATGCCATTTTGTATCATGTAAATCGTGAAAATCGTGGTGCACAGCTATTATTGTCGCGTACGCATCCTGAAATGCTTTCAGCTTTAATGCAAAAAGAAGTACCTGAAATCGCAGAGCAAATTATTGAGATTCGTAATGTCGCTCGTCTGCCAGGTACTCGTGCTAAAATATCCGTTAAGACCAATGATCATCGTATTGATCCGGTAGGTGCCTGTATTGGTATGCGCGGTACACGTATCCAAGCAGTACAGCAAGAACTCGATGGAGAACGTATTGATGTCGTGGTATGGTCAGATGATCCTGCACAATATATCATTAGTGCCCTTGAGCCTGCAGACGTCAGCAGTATCATCTTAGATGAAGATACCCAAACGGCCGACATTATCTTTAGTACAAATGATCAGCTCGCGCGTGCTATTGGTTCACAAGGACAAAACGTGCGTTTGGCTTCAGAATTGACTGGTTATAAGTTGAACATGATGCTAGAAGAAGAGTATCAAAAGCGTCAAGAAAACGAAAGTAAGGCATTTATCGAATTGTTTTATGAGCGTTTAGAAGTAGATCAAGACCTCGCTCAAGCTTTGGTTGATATAGGCTTTACCAGTATTGAAGAAGTAGCATATGTACCAGTCGAGACTTTCTATGATATTGAAGGTTTGGATGATGAAGCAATTGACATGATCCAGGAACGTGCTAAAGAAGTAGTCATTGCAGATGAATTATTTAAACAACAAAACATGAAACAGCCAAGTCAAGAACTGCAAGATCTTGAAGGTATGACGGTCAGCTGGGCTTATAAAATGGCCCAAAAAGACATTATTACCGTTGATGATCTGGCAGAACAAGCAATTTTTGACTTAGAAGATATTGAAGGTTTGGATGCTGAAACAGCAGGTAAGCTTATCATGAAGGCTCGGGAATCTTGGTTCGATGAATAGGTGTTAACTGCATATCGCTGTCTTTTGGTGGTATGCTATTAATAATGAAGGACTGATAAAAGATTAGTATTTAATATTCTTATATATCAACTAATTATGTTGAATGATATCTATATTAGTCAAAACGCAATCATTTGTAGCCAACAACTGAATTGAACAAATAGCAAATAATAGACAGTAGGTGATAATAAATGGCAGATAAGACCGTCAAAGAACTGGCAGAAATGGTAGGCAAAACAGTCGGTGCTGTACAACAGCAACTACAGGATGCTGGGCTACCTGCTCGCGGGGAGGATGACTCAGTCACCGAACTTGAGCAAGAAAAATTGGTAACGTACTTAAAACAAAGTCACGGACAACAGGAAAAACGTCGTATTAGTCTTAAATCTAAGACGACTAGTACTGCTCGTGTGACTGGTTCTTCAGGTAAATCTAAGAGCATTAACGTTGAAGTACGTAAAAAGAAAGTGTTCGATAAGCCAAATCCAGAAAAAATGGCGGAAGAACTGGCTGCACGTGAACAAGCGATGATTGAGGCGCAAGCACGTGCTGCTAAAGAAGCTGAAGAACGTGATGCGACTAAGAAAAAATCAGAAGAACGTCAAGCAGCTACTTTAGCTGCTATGCGTGCAAGTCTTGGTTCGAGCAAAAGCGCAGAAGGTAAAAGCGAAGAGGTATCTACCTCAGTCGTAGTCAAAAAAGGCGGTAAAGCTAGCGTTGAAGTTAAACCCAAAGAAAAAGAGAAAGAAAAGAAAAAGGTTGCTGCTACTAAGCCGAAAACTGAAACAGCTGCTGAACGTAAAGTTCGAGAGGCACGTGAGAAAGAAGAAGAGCGTTTACGTCAAATTGAGAGTGAAACTCGCCGCGTACAAGCTGAAGAAGCGCAAAAGCGTACACTTGAGCAAATGCGTAAGATGGCTGGTAAATATACTGACCGTGAGCCTGCTACTGAAGTCCGTAAGGATGAACCATTAGCTGAAGGTTTGGTTGGTGACGCATTGGAAGAGTCATTTGAAAAAGAGCGTCGTGAGATAAAACGAGGAGCGAACAGTACAGGTGCTCGTGGTCGCCGTCGTAAAAACCAAAGCGAACGTGAAATAAAGAATACTAAAAATGGATTGCGCTCGTCTCAAGCTGCACAGCATAAGTTTGAAAAGCCAGTCGAAAAGATCGTTTATGATGTAGAGATTAGCGAACATATTACTGTCGCAGATTTGGCTCAGCGTATGGCGGTTAAAGCACGCGAAGTCACGAAACTGCTTATGAAAATGGGTGAAATGGCTCGAGAATCGGATACGATTGACCAAGCAACAGCCAGTCTAATCGTTGAAGAGATGGGACATAATCCAGTGCCTGTTAGTGATACTAAGGTCGAAGATGATCTTCACGATGCCGTCGACGAGCGTAGTAGTAATGTACAAACGCGTCCACCAGTGGTTACTATCATGGGCCATGTTGACCATGGTAAGACATCATTACTTGATAAGATCCGTGAGACGAAAGTCGCAACAGGTGAAGCAGGTGGTATTACTCAGCATATCGGTGCTTATCATGTAGAAACTGAACGTGGTGTTATTACTTTCCTTGATACTCCAGGTCACGCAGCCTTTAGTGCAATGCGTTCTCGAGGTGCTCAAGCTACTGATATTGTAGTGTTGGTTGTGGCAGCTGATGATGGCATGATGCCACAAACGGAAGAGGCAATTGACCACGCACGTGCTGCTGGTACACCTTTGATCGTAGCCATTAACAAAATGGATAAGCCAGGTGCTGATCCTGATCGCGTCCTTAATGAGTTAACTACAAAAGAAGTTGTCTCAGAAGATTGGGGCGGTGATACACCAATGGCTCGTATTTCAGCCAAGACTGGTGAAGGCATTGATGATCTTCTAGAATACATCAGCTTACAGGCTGAACTAATGGAGCTAGAAGCGCCATTAGACGGTGCTGCACAAGGTGTGGTCATTGAGTCAAAACTTGAGAAAGGTCGTGGTCCTGTTGTTAGTGTATTGGTCAAAAAAGGTACACTTAAACAAGGTGATTTAGTATTGGCTGGTGAGCATTACGGTAAAGTTCGCGCAATGACTGATGAGCATGGTAAACGTGTTCAGTCAGCAGGTCCTTCTATACCGGTCGAAATCTTAGGCTTACCTGAAACGCCAGCAGCTGGTAGCGAGTTCTTAGTCGTGACAGACGAGAAAAAAGCACGTGAAGTTGCTGATTTCAGAACCAATCGTGAGCGTGAGCGTCAACTTGAACGTCAAAATGCCATGCGTTTAGAAAGCATGTTTGATCAGATGGAACAAGGCGATGTATCATTCTTAAACATCGTACTAAAGACTGATGTTCGTGGTTCACTCGAAGCATTACTTGCTGCTCTAAACGAGCTTTCAACTGATGAAGTCAAAGTCAGAGTGATTAGTTCAGGGGTTGGTCCAATTTCTGAGTCTGATGTCACACTTGCAGAGTCAAGTGACGCTGTATTATTAGGCTTCAACGTTCGTGCAGATGCAACTGCACGCCGTAAAGCTGATACGGCTAATATGGATATTCGTTATTATAGCGTTATCTATGGCTTGATTGATGATGTAAAAGCTGCAATGAGTGGCTTGCTTGCGCCTGAACATCGCGAGAAGATTCTTGGTATTGCTGAAGTTCGTGAAGTATTCCGTTCTAGCAAATTTGGTGCTGCTGCCGGTTGTATGGTGGTTGAAGGTACTATCTATCGTAATAAGCCTATCCGCGTATTACGTGATGATAAAGTTATCTTTACTGGACAATTACAGTCGCTACGTCGTTATAAAGAAGACGTCAATGAAGTGCGTACTGGTATGGAATGTGGCCTTGCAGTTCGTGGTTACGATGTCGAAGCTGGTGATAAGATTGAAGTCTTTGAAATCCAACAGTTCGAACGTACAATTTAACCATATTGTATTTTCGTTCAGCAAAGCTTAGAGTATCAGTATAATAATGTATTTAGGTCTAACGGGATTATCCTGGTAGGCCTTTTTTATCGTATGTTTCTGCTACTAAAAGCCATTATTAAATTAGTTTTAAAATAGGATAATAAAATGAATCAACGTTTACAACGCTTATCAGATCAGATACAGCGTGAGCTTGCAGTGCTTATCCGTGATGAGGTTAATGATCCGCGTCTGACAGGTTTTGTGACTATTTCTAGTGTTAAGGTAAGTCCAGACTTGGGTTATGCTGATGTCTACGTCACTATCATGGAGCCTGAACTTAATGACACCATGACTAAAACCAATCATGAGCAAAGCATAGAAGTCCTCAATAAAGCTGCAGGGTTTTTACGTACTGAGCTTAGCCATAGTTTAAAAACACGTACTACGCCACGTTTGCGTTTTCATTATGATGAAGTGACTGCGCGTGGCAACTACATGATGGACTTAATCAATCAAGCCGTCAGTAAAACTGAACAAAACGAGAATGACGAGTAAGCCGATATTATGTCTATTCCGCCTAAGCAAACTGACAAAGTAAAAGTCTCAGGGGTTATTTTAGTAGATAAGCCTTATGGCATGACATCACAACAAGTGGTATCAAAAGTAAAATATCTTTTTAAATCACCAATCCATAATAGTAAAAAAGCAGGTCATACTGGTACACTTGACCCCATGGCAACTGGCTTGTTACCTATCTGTCTGGGTGAGGCCACAAAGTTTAGCCACTATCAATTGGATGCTGATAAAGCTTATCAAGCAACTATTTTACTTGGTAGTCAGACTGATACTGGTGATGCAGAAGGTCAGATTGTTAAGACAATACCTGTGCCAAAGTTTGATGAGGCAGATTTAGAAGAAATTGCACAGCGATTTTTGGGCGCTCAGCAGCAAATACCACCGATGTATTCTGCACTAAAAAAAGATGGCAAAAAACTTTATGAATATGCACGAGCTGGTATCGAAGTAGAGCGTCTACCAAGAGATATTATAATCAAGGCTATTGACTTAAAAGCGCTTGATAATGAACAAATACAGTTGATGGTTACTTGTACTAAAGGCACTTACGTACGCGTGCTTGGTGAAGATATCGCTAAGGCAATGGGGACATTAGGGCATTTGTCAGCACTGCGGCGCTTAAAAGTTGGCAGATTCGATATTGATAATGCGGTTACCCTATCAGCACTAGAAACACAAACCCTGGATAGTCGCCAAGCACAGTTGATGCCAGTTGACGCTTGTATCGATATCGATATGTCGCTGACGCTGACAGCTGAGCAATGTAAGCGCATCCATATGGGTCAACGCTTAAACGTATTTGCACAATTGACGGATAAGCTTAGGGATTATATTTCAAACAAAGTTAGTAACGAGCTATCAATTAATATCGATAAATTTACTCACGATGAATCCGATGATATCGTCAATACACGACTATTAGAGCATGAAATACCAATAGATATTCGTTTAATAGATGAGCAAGGTCAGTTTTTGGGTTTAGGCGCTGTTAGCCTTAATGGACGCTTGCAGCCAAAAAAGTTAATTCAGCGTTAGTGTTACTTTTCTAAAGTACTTCATAAATAATTGTCGATTGGCTTACCAACAGTTTACATTAATCACATATCGTCACATTTTATTGCAGGTTTCGCCTATGGTGAAACCTGTTTTTTTTGTACATTAACTAAGTCAGCTAAGGAAAGTGAGACAAGTTAATAATTAGAATAATAAATTTAATAATAAAAAATATTGTTTATAAGAAAGATAACGAGAATCACTTTTGAACTGTCGACTCAATGGAATGATAATATTGATCAAAGATAATAAATATCCAATTATAACAATTAATAATAAAGATTCTTGTTAGGAAAACCCAAGTTAATAGCCAACTTGTTTGTACAAAATCACAATTATTAGAATAAGGAATAGTATGCAGACCATTGCTTTTTTATTACATAACAATTTTGAGCAAGCAGAGTATGAAGATGTTAATAATCAGTTAAAAGATAAAGGTTATAAAACGATTCTGATTACGACTAACAAAGATAAAGAAGTTCAAGCAATGAATAAGGACGTTAATAAAGGTGATACTTTTACTGCGGATATCTTTGCTAAAGAAGCCAAAGCTGAGGATTATGATGCCTTAGTACTGCCGGGCGGAACTGTAAATGCCGACGCTATCCGTGGTAACGAAGAGGCGCATAGTATCATTAATACTGTTTATAACGCAGGCAAACCATTGGCAGTTATCTGTCATGCACCATGGGTATTAATAAATACAGGTATTGCGAAAGGCAAGAAGTTGACCGCTTATCATTCGTTGCAAACAGATCTAGAAAATGCTGGTGCAAATTTCGTGAATGAAACGGTACAAGTAGATGGTAACTTGATTACTTCTCGCAATCCAGACGATATTGATAACTTCGTTGAAGCTATTGATAAAGCATTATCTTAATTCGTCCAACTAGGTTACGAAAGATAAGGTAATCATTCATATTTTTATTTAAAACTAAAATTATATTAACTAAGGAAACTATTATGGCTAATCCTAATCCAAACGATACTAAAGTTGAACAACAACGTTCTGAGTCAGCAACGGCAGCACTTAAGAGTCAAACTGAAGACAATCATACTGAGGATACTGAAGCTGCAGCAGAGCGTATCGCAGATAACTTAGAAGATGCTAAAGACGACGATAAATAGGGCTTTTGGTAGCTAAGCATATCGTTGTTAAACAAGTTTTTTATAGTGAGTATTAATCAGGTTTAAGTTATGGTTAATACTCATTATTATTAATTGTCTTAAAGGAAGTATCATGGATAAATCAAAGCAAAATATGGACAAACAAGAACAAGAAATTGAGAAACTTGCAAAAGATATCAACCCTAGCGAAGATAACATTCCAGATAGTTTAGCAGAAGCAATGACAGTACCTTTAGACGACGATGAGCTTGGGGGTAATGCCAATGAAAACAGTGTCAAAAATAAATAGCCAAAAACAGTCATTTATTTAATTGTCTTTAACATCTAGTATCTTTGAAGAGCATCAACTTAATGAGAAACTAATATGAAAAACTGCTGCGAGTTCAGCAGTTTTTTGTTATAATTGCCAGCGTATTTAGAGATGGTTTTAGAGAAGTCAGCATGTTCATTTATCATTCTGGTTATAGGGTTGATTTATGCAGTATCTCGTCGTTATCTAATCTATTATTTAAATAATCGTTATCATTCATTGAGCTTGTCGTACACTAGGTCAACTCTAGTAATGCAGGGTTGTCCTGAATGACGATGAAGCCATTTTAATTATTATTCTAATGCTTAAAAGATGATTCAAATTCGAGTACATCTTTAAGCTTTTAGCATTGCCGGAGATATTTATGCTAACTAATACTGATCGCGAACAAATCATTGCCCAATACCAGCGCGGTGAAAATGACACTGGCTCACCAGAAGTTCAAATCGCTTTATTAAGTGCTCGTATTAATGATCTACAGAACCATTTTAAAGAGCATAAAGCTGACCATCATAGCCGTCGTGGGCTTATCCGTATGGTTAATACGCGCCGTAAATTGCTTGACTACCTAAAAGGTAAAGATCTTGGTCGCTATACAACTGTCATCAAACAGTTGGGTCTACGTCGTTAATTTAACGTCTAATATATAGCTAGTAGTCAATTAGCAAGGTAGTGTTCATTTGCAGTATAACTCCGAAAACTATCTTCTGATTTTTGAGAAAAGCAATTGACTGCTATCGACATAGTATATAAGTAATAAAAGAGCGGTGTGGAATAGTTTCACGCCGCTTTTTTATGGATACTTGATAGGGGTTGGACAGTATAGCTACTAGATAGCCCAACTTTTAACCATAAAAACATTCAGTCTTGTATTTAATTGGTCAACACCTACAAATCACTGTAAAATAGTGCACTGTACAACTTTATAGCGCACTAAATCACAGTATATGTTTTATATCTTTTCTCTATTTGTCGTTATGTTATGTGACATAATTTATATAGAAGAAGAGTGTAAAAACAGTGTAGGTCACTACCAAAGAGTATGGTAGGGAAAGGCTATAAAGACCGAATTTGAATAATAAAGAAAATATAGTAGTACTATTGGTAAATACATGATTGGCAATGAGACCATCGACTATAATTTATCAGTACATCAAATTACGATAGAACACTTAATGACCAATATCAAATTGCGTAGGCAGTTGATATTGTTTTCGTCATTCAACATTAGGAAAAATATATGACAAATCCGACAATGTTTAATACTATTAAACGTGAATTTCAATACGGTGATCAGCAGGTGGTATTAGAGACTGGCCGTATCGCCCGTCAAGCAAATTCTATTATGGTTCATATGGGCGGAGTTTCAGTATTGGTTGCAGCAGTAGTAAAGTCTGAAGCCAAAGAAGGCCAGAACTTCTTTCCATTGACTGTAAATTACCAAGAAAAAATGTATGCAGCGGGTAAAATTCCAGGCGCATACGGTAAACGTGAAGGCCGTGCGAGTGAGTTTGAAACTTTAACCTCACGCTTGATTGACCGCCCAATTCGTCCGCTATTCCCTGAAGGCTACGTTAACGAAATTCAAATTACCGCAACGGTAGTCTCATCAGATAAGACCCAATCTGCAGATATCGCAGCACTAATCGGTGCTTCAGCAGCATTGGCAATCTCTGATGCGCCATTTAATGGTCCTGTCGCGGCGGCCCGTGTCGGTTTTATTGGTGGTGAATACGTACTAAACCCAACGCTTGAGCAGCTTAAAGAAAGCGATCTTGACTTAGTTGTAGCTGGTACCAAGTCTGCAGTATTAATGGTTGAATCTGAAGCGGCAGAGCTTTCAGAAGATCAGATGCTAGGCGCAGTATTATATGGTCATGAACAGCAGCAAATCGTAATTGATAACATTGCTTCAATGAGCGATGAAATCGGTACTGCCAAGCAGCAGTACACTGCCCCTGAGCGTGATCAGACGCTTGAAAGCAGCATGAAAGAGCAGTTCGGCGAGCAAGTTGCTGACGCTTATACGATTACTGATAAGCAAGCGCGTTACACTAAGCTTGATGAAATTAAGCAATCAATCATTGATACACTTGCTGGTGATGCTGAGGCAGAAACTTATGCTGATACGGTATCTGAGCTAAAAGAAATTTATAATGACCTTAAGTATCGTACCGTTCGTGACAACATCTTGTCAGGTAAGCCGCGTATTGATGGTCGTGACCTTGAAACCGTTCGCGCTCTTGACGTGCAAGTGGGTGTTCTACCTTACACGCATGGTTCAGCACTATTTACTCGCGGTGAAACGCAGGCACTAGTTACTACTACATTAGGTAACAGCCGTGACGTCAACATGATTGACTCATTAGGTGGCACTATCCGTGACCATTTCATGCTGCACTATAACTTTCCGCATTTCTCAGTAGGTGAGACTGGCCGTGAAGGTATTCCTAAACGTCGTGAAATCGGTCATGGTCGTCTAGCACGCCGCGGTGTACAAGCCATGCTACCGGACAGCGAACGCTTCCCATATGTCATCCGCGTAGTATCAGAGATTACTGAGTCAAATGGTTCTTCTTCTATGGCGTCTGTTTGCGGTGCAAGTTTGGCATTGATGGATGCAGGCGTACCGTTAAAAGCACCAGTTGCTGGTATCGCAATGGGTCTGGTCAAAGAAGGCGAGCGCTTTGCTGTACTATCAGACATTCTAGGCGATGAAGATCATCTTGGCGATATGGATTTTAAAGTCGCTG
>Ga0115561_1002036_pt1 | contig 13820 bp, 10 predicted proteins | sample COGITO_mtgs_1105_4_FD_87201 | JGI IMG/M metagenome (GOLD analysis project Ga0115561, IMG submission 87201) | Pelagic marine microbial communities from North Sea - COGITO_mtgs_110512 | ecosystem: Environmental > Aquatic > Marine > Epipelagic | place: Germany:Helgoland, sampling site Kabeltonne...
AAATCTTCGTCTATTCTACCATGGCGAAGGAGTTGATTGCGCTGTTTTAGCGTTTTTTGAAAGCGTCGCCATAGATTGGTATAACCATGTTCCACGTGGAACACACCCCAATCTAAAAACTGTCTGCGCTGAAGTGGGCCGCCCTCTAAAAGCATAAAGCTATGGGCATCAATTAACTGCAAGGGTAGCTCAGAGACAAGCTGTGCCGCGGACTGCAACGATTTCCCGTCAAGCCGAGCCTCAAACAACCCCTTTGGGGTGCGCTTGATACCCAGTTGATGAGCTGTTGAGGTCTGGTCGCGCAAGAGGCGAGCAGAAACCACCAACTCATCCGCATCGTTATTAACCACCACACGGAGATCGCGATGACGAAAGGATCGGCCACGGCCCAGGAGATAGATAGATTCAAGAAAGCTGGTTTTTCCGCTACCGTTGGCACCGAAAATAATATTGGCTTGGGGATGACAGGCAGTTTGGATATTTTTCAGATTTCGAACCTGAAAAATATCCAATTGAGATAAGTGCATGAGTTAGCGGCAGTAACTGCGAGTACGCGGCAAACTAACCGTTATAGCCGCATCGGCATAACAACATAGACCGCCGAACCATCTGCGGCGTCTTCGACCAGCGCGCTGCTGCTCGAGTCAGAAAGGGTTAAACGAACACCTTCCCCTTTAAGAACATTGAGCACATCCAAAAGGTAGCTGACATTAAAGCCAATCTCTAGCTCGTCGCCGGCATAATCAACACCGACCACTTCCTCAGCCTCTTCCTGCTCAGGGTTATTGGCAACCATTCTTATAGCGCCATTTGAAAGCATGATACGCACACCGCGGTACTTTTCATTGGAGAGAATCGCCGTTCGGCCAAACGCCTGCTTGAGCTCAGCGCGATCACCGACCACCTGCTTGTCGCCACCCTTAGGCAAAACACGGTCATAATCAGGATACGCACCATCAACTAGCTTAGAGGTAAAACAAAAATCAGAGCCATTGACGCGAATATGGTTTGAGCCCATAGCCACACGCACTGCGCCCTCATCGCTGACCAGACGGGCCAACTCCATAACACCTTTGCGCGGCAAAATAGCCTTGGTAAGCTCAGCAATCTCTATCTCACAGACCGCATCGCAAAGCGCCATTCGATGGCCGTCAGTAGCCACAGCGCGAAGCTTATTGGCACTAACCTCCCAGAGCATACCATTGAGGTAATAACGGACATCCTGCTGAGCCATGGCAAAAGAGGTCGATTCGATAAGGCTTTTTAATGTCTCAGCTTCGACATCAAACTCGATATTGTTTTCACCATTATCCACAGAGGGAAACTCATTAGCCGGCAGGGTTGCCAGCGTAAAACGGCTGCGACCACTCTTTACGTGCGCCTTGCCATCACTGCTGGAAAAATCAACCTTTGCACCATCCGGCAGAGACCGGCAGATATCCAAAAGCTTGCGCGCCGAAACCGTCACTTCACCACCCTCTTCTGCGGCACTTACCTCTGAATAACCGACAATCTCAACCTCAAGATCAGTACCGGTTACCGAAAGGCGCGAACCCTCTAGGCTGAGCAACACATTGGAAAGGATTGGCAATGTTTGGCGTCTTTCGACTACACCAACAACCAACTGCAAGGGCTTGAGTAACACTTCACGGGAAAGGCTAAATTTCATGGTAAATTCGTATCTCCGACACGGTTAATGACTCTTAATACTGTCTAATTACTATTCTGTAATTCTATTATTTATTGCGCTCTAGATAGACTAACTCATCTAATTAGAAAGTCTAGCTAGAGAGCGTCCGGTAGAGGTGTTTTAAATCACGCTCTACTTCGCGATCAATACTCTCAAGCTCTTTGACCTTGCGACAAGCATGCAGAACCGTGGTGTGATCGCGGCCTCCAAAGGACTCACCGATCTCCGGAAGGCTGTAGTTGGTCAGCTCTTTGGCCAATGCCATAGCCACCTGCCTGGGTCGCGCAACAGATCGACTGCGGCGCTTGGAAAGTAGGTCTGACATCTTCAGCTTGTAGTAGTCAGCCACCACTCTCTGAATATTGTCTATGGTAACTAGCTTGTCCTGCAGCGCCAACAAATCTTTCAGTGATTCACGAATTAAATCGATATCAATAACCCGACCACTAAATTGCGCGTGGGCCATCACTCTCTTGAGTGCACCCTCAAGCTCGCGAACATTGGAACGTATACGTTGGGCGATAAAGAATGCCGCATCTCGCGACAGATCCATGCCTACCTGCTCTGCTTTGTTAATCAAAATTGCAACACGAGTCTCAAGCTCAGGCGGCTCGACGGCTACGGTTAAACCCCAGCCAAAGCGAGACTTCAAACGTTCCTCTACCCCATCGATCTCCTTGGGATAGCGATCAGAGGTTAAGATCATCTGCTGGCCGCGCTCCAAAAGAGCATTGTAAGTATGGAAAAACTCTTCCTGACTGCGATCCTTGCCAGAGAAAAACTGAATATCATCAATTAATAGCGCATCAACCGAACGATAGAACTGCTTAAATTCGTCAATCGCCTTGAGCTGCAGCGCCTTGACCATATCGGCGACAAACCGCTCGGAATGCAGGTAGACAATTTTTGCATCGGGCTTGCGTTGACGAAGCGCATTACCTACAGCGTGCATTAGGTGGGTTTTACCCAGACCAACACCGCCATATATAAATAATGGGTTATAGGAGCCGCCGGGATTCTCTGCAACCTGCTGAGCGGCCGCTAAGGCTAGCTGATTAGACTTACCCTCAACAAAACTATCAAAGGTAAAGGCGCTGTTGAGGTTGCTTTTCAGGCTGTGCTCTGCAGCTGAAGTGATAATTTGTGGCGCGTTAATACGCGTAGAAGTCTGTACCTGAGACGATGGTATCACCAGCGCTGGCGCTTCAACCGGCTGTAAAATGACCGGAGTCGACGCCTGTGGCTGGCTATTAAACGCCTGCGGCTGAATAAGAGAAGACTGTGGCCGGCTATTAACTGTATCCACTGAACTATTGACCGCTACCGCTGCAGACTGGGCTTTAAAGGCCGGTGCCTTTTCAGACTCAGAGACAACCGCCACGCTACACTGGTCTGCACCAAACTGTGAAAACAACGCCTCAATTCGAAGCAGAAACTTATTCTTTACCCAGTCTTCAATAAAGCGGTTAGGGGCGACTAGCTGAATATGCTGATGCACAAACGAAGAGTCGCCGAGAGAAGAATCACCGAGGATTGAGTCGCCAGCAAAAAATTGTATTTTTAGGGGTCTTATCCAGGTATTAAACTGCTGAAGAGGCAGCTCATCGGAGAGCTGCTTTGTACAATCTGTCCAGATTGCCTGCAGAGCATTAAGATCCATAGGCGCACTTTTACCCATGCCATCTACGCCACCTATGCCTACAGAACCATGCTCAAAAGTGTTACTTAATTCCACTTATTATTCTTCCCAGCGCAAGATAACCCTAAGGGCAGTTTACTAAAGCTTCCATCAAACTTATCGTAAAATTTTCATCATGCTTTTTTCAGATATTTTATCGGATATTTCATAAAGTCATTTAACCGTAGAAATATCTGAACGCAAATATAACCGCGTATCAAATCACCTATAAACAACCGAAAAAAGCACAACCGCCAACCCAAGCTATATTATTTTTATTAGTTATATTATTCGAAAATATGATTAATTTTCGTTGAGAAAGATTCTATCCGCTTAAAACCATTTTATCCACACAGATTAAAAACAACTATTTTTTAGTATTAAAATAAATATTATATATATCAACAGGTTAACTAATATCAATATTTTTTTTATTAACAGGTTCACAATAAATTATTGGCTATATTTTAACCAACATCTGTGCATAACCTGTGTATATCCAGTTGGAAACCAGTGTTTAAAGAGATATCCGTGGGAATTATCCGTGGACGCTAAGAGCGGATCAGCTGGTTCGTGACCTGAAAAAGAAAGTTAGTCACTTTCCAATACAGAAGGAAGAAAATATATGCCCCAAAAGGTCGTCAGAGGTGAATTGACCGGTGATTTCGGAGAGCTGATTTTGCGCCTGTCTAAGGTCTTCAGCCAACAATTCACCAGCACCACTAGCACTCAACTGGCGGCGGCCGGTATCGACCAACTGCAGTGCTTTTTCCAGTGCATCCAGATGACGACGCCGAGCGGAAAAAAGCCCCTCGTCCTGCCCCTGAAAGCCCATGCTCGATTGCAAATAGGCAACCAGCTCATCGAGCCCGGTTCTGTGCTTGGCAGAGATTGCAAAGGTACCAGCGTCTAATCTGCCGGCCAGATGCTCGGTCTGATCAATTTTATTTAAAACAACTGTGATTGGCTGCCGCGCATCCGCAAAGCGGGCAAAGTATTCAGGCCAGATAGTCTGTAGATTCGGGTGGTCGGTCTCGCAGGCATCAACCAAAAACAATACCTGATCTGCCCGCTCAATCTCCTGCCAGGCACGGCGAATACCCTCCAGCTCAACCTCATCATCACTGTCGCGCAGACCGGCGGTATCCACTATATGCAAGGGCATTCCATCGAGGGTGATTTTCTCTCGAAGCACATCGCGAGTAGTGCCTGCCACTGCGGTGACAATTGCCGCATCGCGACCCGCCAGCGCATTTAACAGGCTAGATTTTCCAGCGTTGGGTTTACCGGCAAGCACCACCGTCATACCGTCGCGCAACAGTGAGCCCTGCTGAGCTTTACTCAAGGTATCCGTCAGTTCCGCTGAAAGCTGTTGCAGATTCACTGAGAGCCGCTCATCCGCAAGAAAATCAATTTCCTCTTCAGGAAAATCTATCGCCGCCTCTACATACATCCGAATCTGGATAATCTGATCAACCAACTCATTGACCAGACGGGAAAAGTCACCCTGCAGAGATCGCACCGCACAGCGCGCCGCCTGAACCGAAGAGGCATCAATTAAATCAGCAATCGCCTCGGCCTGAGTGAGATCAAGCTTATCATTGAGAAAGGCTCGCTCGCTAAACTCACCCGGTCTGGCCATTCGCGCACCGAGCTGCAGGCAGCGCTGCAATAAACTATCGAGAATAACCGGACCACCGTGACCCTGTAACTCCAACACGTTTTCGCCGGTAAATGAGGCTGGGCCGGGAAAATAGATCGCCACACCCTCATCGAGTACCTCTTTATCTGCCCCTCTAAAGCGACTAAAAATGGCTTCACGGGGTGCCAGAGACTTACCGATAATATCGACCATAATCGGCTCAATATTTGCGCCGGAGACACGCACAATACCGACACCACCGCGACCCGGCGGGGTGGCAATAGCAACAATGGTATCCAGATCGTTTTGCACTTTGCTCTCACTCAACTTATTTCAGGGCGGGACAACTCAATCAAAAAAGGCCCTTTTGAGGGCCTTTTCTATTACTTTTTAACTGCTTTTTTAGCTGACCCTGAGGACTGTTTCGAGGCCTCTAATTGCCGGTTAACATACCACTGCTGAAGCATTGACAGCAGGTTGTTGACCGTCCAGTAAAGAACCAGACCTGAAGGGAAGATCATAAAGAAGAAGGTAAAGGCTATTGGCATAATTTTCATCACCATCGCCTGAGTGGGGTCTGTTGGCATCGGCTGCATTTTCTGCATCAACAGCATACTCGCGCCCATCACTAACGGCAGAATAAAGTAGGGGTCTTTAGCTGAGAGATCAGCAATCCAGAAGATCCAGGGTGAATGTCTAATCTCAACACTCTCCAACAGCACCCAGTAAAGCGACAGGAATACCGGCATCTGCAATAACATCGGGAAGCAACCACCAGCGGGGTTAACCTTCTCCTTTTTATACAGTGCCATCAACTCCTGAGACATCTTTTGGCGATCGTCGCCATAGGTCTCCTTTAAGCGTTCCATCTTTGGCTGCAGGCTGCGCATTTTCGCCATAGAGCGAAGACTTGCCGCTGACAGCGGGTAGAGCAGGAATTTAATACCAATAGTCAGCAGGATAATTGACCAGCCCCAGTTTCCGACAACCTCATGAATAAACTTCATGGCAGCAAAGATAGGCTTGGCCAGCATCCACAAGAAACCGTAATCAACGGTTAGATCGAGATACTCCGCCAGAGATTCAAGTTTTTCCTGATCCTTGGGGCCGACATAAAACTGCGCACTGTATTCCGCAGAACTTCCCGCAGGAACAGACATCTTCTCACCGGTAAAACCAAACAGGTAGACATCCTGACCAGAGAGTTTGCGCAGACTAAAGCTGTTATTGTCATTGGTTGGTGGAACCCAGGCGCCAACAAAATAGTGCTGAACCATTGCCACCCAGCCGCCTTTGATCTCAGCTTTAACCGAACCTTCGCTGATATCACCAAAATCATGCTTGGAGAAATTCTTTTCCGGCTCTCTTAACGCCGCGCCCAGATAAGGCTGAACACCACCACTTGATTCAACAATTGGCTCGTGAGAATCGCGCTTAATTTGACCGTAGAAGGTCGCTTCCCAAGGCTCGTAACCGGCATTTTGAATCAAATAGTTAACACCGATAACATATTCGCTCTCAGTGAAGCTAAAGCGCTTAACAATGTTAACGCCGTTTTGATTAAGGGTTAAATCAACATCGAGAGTTTGCTGGCCCGGAAAAAGGGTAAAGCTTGACTGGGTAACCCCATAAACCGGACGACCCTCTCTGGTATCTGTACCGTTTTTACCAATCAGACCACTCTGGGCAATATATTCATTGTCCTTTGAGCGAGTCAGCAGAGTAAAAGGTTCGCCACCATCATTAGCCATGCGGGTTAAGTGCTTAAGCAATTTAACCTGAACAATATCGCCACCAAGAGTGTCGATAGTGACTTCAAAGGTATCGGTGGTAACCGTAACCAGACGGGTATCAACCGGCTTTTCGACAACAGCAATCGGCGTTTCTACCAGTGAAGGCAGTTCTTCGCTGTAAGTTGCCTGCTGTTGAGGCGGTAGACTGGTCTCTGGAACAAGCAGTTCAGCAGCTACTGTCGCGGTTCGTTGTTCAGCGTCACGAAGCTCGCTAAAGTTATTCCACTCGACAACCAACAACCATGCAACCAGACCAATAGCCGTAATATTTAGTGTTTTCTTCCAGTCCATTCTATTTAACTCTGTTTAATTTTTATTTGAGGGATCAGCCTCATCCGATTTACCAGAATGTTCTACCGGTAACACCGGATCGTAACCCCCTGAATGGAAAGGTTGGCATTTTACAACCCTACGCAGCGTAAGATAACCCCCTTTGAAAATTCCGTAGCGCCTAAAAGCCTCTTCCGCATAACTTGAACAGCTTGGGTAGAACCTACATTTACTCCCAAATAGAGGGCTGAGAGCATATTGGTAGCCGCGAATAATGGCTATGGCTACTCTACGCATCAGTTTTTGACCCGCTGTTATTTTTTTCATTGGCATTTAGACGAGCAGTCAGTCTAACCCATGATTGCTGCAACAGGGATGTCATTTCAGAAGTAGGGAGTTTATCGGCGTCTTTGCGGGCTAAAAAGATAACATCCAGCGCCACGGGCAATAGGCTATTGCGAAAAGTTTCACGCACTACTCGCTTCACCTGATTGCGGCCAACAGCAGTAGGAACGTTTTTCTTGCCGACAACCAAGCCTAATCGAGACACGTGAGTGCCATTAGGCTTAGCTAAAATTAAATATTTGGGATGAGCAACCCGAACACTATTATTATCAAAAACCTCTTTATATTCAGAGGCTTTGAGTAAGCGTCGATCTTTGCCGAAGGTTGCCCTGGGCATTGGAAGCCCCTAAAGGTCTAGGCAGCTAAACGCTTACGGCCTTTAGCTCTACGACGATTCAAGACGGCACGGCCGTTTTTAGTTGCCATACGAGATCTAAAACCATGAGTGCGCTTGCGCTTTAATACGCTTGGTTGAAATGTTCTTTTCATAACGTCAATTCCGAATTAATGTCTACTGTACCCACTTAAAACACCTTATTCAGGCGATGAGTACCGTTCTAGGGCGCGGGAGTTTAATGAAAATACCCACTCAATTCAACGCTTTATTTAAAATACAGCAGCTATTTACAGGATATTTTTTAAATACAGCTTGGTAACAACAAGTTAACAGGTTATCCCAAATAGACGGCAGCCAGAAAAGCCAAACAGTTAAAACTGTGGAAAAGCGCTGTATAAATTCAATTCTTATCCACAGATAATCAGCGAAATTAGAAAATTGCCAAAATCCGTGTTTTTTTGTACATTTTCAAACAGAGTTGATAACCGCTTTAACCACCGCTAAACACGCCTTTATACAGCAAAAAAAGCTCTTTAACCTCTTGATTTAATGTGTGTTTTTTACTTTATCCCCATAAAATGGGCTGCCTAATAACAATAACAATAATCTCTATATACTATATATAGGTATATTTAGTTAATAAGTTAACTCTTAATAAGCACAGACAATAAAACACTTTAACAATAATAAATTCTCAAATTAGTTGCTTAAACTTTAATCAACCACAAGTATAATGGCGACCCTTAAATTTTTAACCCTGTCGCAAATATTTATGCGTTACCCAGAATCTTTTGATGTGATCGTTGTTGGCGGAGGCCATGCTGGAACAGAAGCCTGTTTAGCGGCTGCGCGCATGGGTTGTCGCACCCTGCTGTTAACTCACAATATCGAGACGCTCGGGCAGATGTCCTGTAATCCAGCGATTGGTGGGATTGGAAAAAGTCATCTGGTGAAAGAAATTGATGCTCTGGGCGGTGCTATGGCTCAGGCAACAGATCTCGGTGGTATTCAATTTAGGGTGCTTAACTCTCGCAAAGGGCCAGCCGTTAGAGCAACCCGTGCTCAGGCAGACCGCATTCGTTACAAGGCAGCCATACTGTCAATTTTGGAAAGCCAAAAGAATTTAACTATTTTCCAGCAGTCGGTTGATGACCTGGTGCTTGAAGGTGAAAGAGTCACTGGTGTTGTTACTCAGATGGGGCTGATCTTTTCAGCGAAAACCGTGGTGGTTACAGCAGGCACCTTTCTCGCGGGAAAGATTCATATTGGTATGCAAAACTATTCAGCAGGCCGCGCCGGCGATCCACCATCGGTGAATTTATCCGAGCGACTAAGATCACTGCCGTTCAGGGTTGAACGATTAAAAACCGGCACACCGCCGCGTATTGATGCTCGTTCAGTGGATTTCACCCATTTGCAGGAACAGTGGGGCGATAAACCTGAGCCAGTGATGTCCTACCTGGGATCTGTAGAGCAACATCCTCAGCAAACCTGCTGTTGGATAACCTACACCAATAAAACCACCCATGAAATTATTCATCAGGGTTTAGATCGTTCACCACTTTACACTGGTGTTATCGATGGTGTGGGCCCGAGATACTGCCCCTCCATTGAAGATAAAATTGTTCGCTTCGCTGACAAGGATCAGCATCAGGTATTTATTGAGCCCGAAGGCCTAAACACCTATGAGCTCTACCCCAATGGAATTTCCACCAGCCTGCCCTTTGATGTGCAGCTTGATCTGGTGCGTTCAATTCAAGGGTTTGAAAATGCCCATATCACCCGTCCCGGTTACGCGATTGAATATGATTATTTTAATCCCCAGGATCTTAAATACTCTCTCGAGACCAAAGCGGTCAGCGGATTATTTTTTGCCGGCCAGATAAACGGTACCACCGGTTACGAAGAAGCTGCGGCTCAGGGGTTGCTTGCGGGTACCAATGCGGCACTGCAGGTGCAGGAAAAGGACAGCTGGTGTCCTGGGCGAGATACCGCCTACACTGGTGTTCTGGTTGACGACCTTATCAGTATGGGAACACAGGAACCCTACCGGATGTTTACCAGCCGCGCGGAATATAGATTATTACTTCGCGAAGATAACGCCGATATGCGTCTAACTGAAAAAGGCCGTGAGCTGGGTTTGGTCAATGATGAGCGCTGGCGCCAGTTTAGTGAAAAGCGTGAAGCGATCGAGATTGAACAGCAGCGTTTAAAAGATACTTGGGTACAGCCCGGCAGTGCTGTTGCAGAACAGCTGTCTAACCATATTGAGAAAAAGCTCTCCCGCGAGTACTCCCTGTACGATTTACTTAAGCGCCCAGAGTTGAATTATAAAATTCTCGGCAACCTCTACCCCGAGCATAAGGTTGCGCAAATTATTGCTGAGCAGGTTGAGATTGATGCCAAGTATTCCGGTTATATCAATCGACAACAGGATGAGGTTGATCGATTAAAACGCCATGAAAAAACCCGTATCCCAGAGGGCTTTAATTATCAGGCGATCAGCGGTCTATCCAATGAGATTAAGCAAAAGCTTAGCGAGGCAACCCCTGAAACTCTGGCGCGTGCGAGCAGAATTCCTGGTGTTACACCGGCGGCTATTTCATTGTTGATTGTGCAGTTAAAAAAACATGTCGCGTAATTTCAAATCTGAGCCGGCACTGCGAGCACAGCTCGAAAAAGGCTTAGAAGAACTGGGCCTGGAGTGCAGTGCTCATCAGGTCGAGCAGCTGCTAGATTATGTGAGTTTGCTGGTTACCTGGAATAGCGCCTATAACCTGACGGCTATTCGCGAACCAGAGCGAATGATTGCACTGCATATTTTGGATAGTCTGGCTATTCTCCCCTACGTGACTGGCGATAATTTAATTGATGTTGGCACTGGCCCCGGTTTACCTGGCATACCTCTGGCGATTATGTGCCCGGAGAAAACCTTTAAGTTGCTCGACAGCAATGGCAAAAAAACACGCTTCCTGTTTCATGCCCGCTGCCAGTTAAAGCTGCAAAACCTGACTGAAGTTCAATCTAGAGTCGAACAGTTTATTCCTGAGAATACTTACGATACGGTATTAAGTAGAGCTTTTACTTCCGTGGCTGAGATGGTTGATAAGTGCAAGCATCTGCTCAATGCCGAAGGGCGCTTTTTGGCGATGAAAGGAAAATTTCCTCAATCAGAGTTGAGCCTGCTAGAGAAAGACTATAAGGTCGATGTTTCCCATCGCTTGGTGGTACCAGATGTTGAAGGTGAACGACATCTAATTGAAATCAGTAAAGCTAAAACTACAGCATAAGCATAAAAAGGTCAGAGCATTGTCGAGAATTATCTCAATAGCCAATCAGAAAGGCGGCGTGGGTAAAACCACCACCAGTGTAAATCTGGCCGCCTCTCTCGCCGCTTACAAACAACGTGTTTTATTGATTGATCTCGACCCGCAAGGCAATGCCACCATGGGTGCTGGTATTGACAAGCACCAGTGCAAAACTTCTGTTTACGATGTGCTGACCGAAAAAGAAGCGATTGAAAACGTTATCGTCAGCTGTGATAAAGCCAAGATTCACCTGTTGCCCGCGAACGGTGACCTGGTCGCCGCCGAAGTTGAATTAATGCAGGAGATTGGTCGCGAAACCCGTCTGCGTCATGCACTCCAGCGAATCGATGGCGAATACGACTATGTGATTATTGACTGCCCGCCTTCATTGAATATGCTCACGGTCAATGCGTTGGTGGCTAGCGATAGCGTGATTATTCCCATGCAGTGTGAGTACTACGCACTCGAAGGACTTTCAGCACTCAATAACACTATCAAGCAAATTGCCAAGCTAATTAACCCCAAGCTTAAAATCGAAGGTATTCTGCGCACCATGTACGATCCGCGCAGCAGCCTAACCAATGCGGTATCTGCCCAGCTGCGCAAATATTTTGGCAATCGTGTTTACCGTGTAAGTATTCCGCGCAACGTCAGACTGGCGGAAGCCCCCAGTCACGGCTTGCCGGCACTAATGTACGATAGAAATTCAAAAGGCTCAGTTGCTTATCTGGCGCTTGCCGGAGAAATCATCCGTCAGGCAAAAGACAAGAGTGAAGAGCAACAACAAGCAGATGCAGGACAATAAGCGATGAGTGCAAAACGACAGAGCCTCGGCAAAGGGTTGGACGCGTTACTGGGTATGGCTGATGAGACTGACTTGGAAGGTCAGGAGCCAGCGAGTAGTGGGTCAAATGAAGGTCAGTTGCTGGATCTTGCGGTTGAGTTTTTGCAGCGTGGCAAATATCAGCCGCGTCGCGATATTAATGCTGAAGCCCTCGAAGAGCTAGCCAGTTCCATTCGCACTCAGGGTGTTATGCAGCCGCTGATAGTGGGCAAGATTGATAATGAGAAGTATGAAATTATTGCCGGCGAACGCCGTTGGCGTGCTGCTCAGCAGGCGGGTCTGGATGTAGTTCCGGTTATTGTGCGTGAGGTTTCGGATGAAGCGGCCATTGCCATGGCGCTTATCGAAAATATTCAGCGTGAAGATTTAAATGCCATGGAAGAGAGTCTGGCGCTGATTCGTCTTCAGCAAGAGTTTCAGTTAACCCAGCAGCAGGTAGCAGATGCGGTAGGTAAATCCCGTTCCGCAGTAACCAACCTGATGCGTCTTGCAAGTCTTGAGTCTGAGGTTCAGCAGTTACTGGAGCGCGGGGATCTCGAGCTTGGCCATGCGAAATGTCTCTTAGCTCTGGAAGGCGCCAAGCAAATTAATGCTGCCAGAACCGTCGCCAGTGTCAATATGACCGTGCGTCAAACCGAAGCGCTAGTTAAAAAACTTCAATCCCCTGCTCCAGGAAAGTCCAGCGCTGAGGTTAATGCCAGCCCGGATATCAAACATCTGGAAGATCAGATATCGGAAAAAATCGGCGCACCGGTGCAGATACAACACAGCGCCAAAGGGGCCGGCAGGCTAATTTTAAAATATAATAGCGTCGATGAGCTCGACGGTATTCTCGCCCATATAAAGTAATCGCCCAACGGCTGTTTTCACGGCAAAAAAATTTCCACGATATACGTTGTTTAGCGTGTTGAATATCCACAGCACTATACCTATAATGCGCACCCGTCGGACACAGGCCACAAATTTGTCTGGCAGGGCCGGAGAAAAGGTGTCGACCACGTATGACGACCATTTCATTACCACCAGTTAGAAGAGTGGCGCTTTACCAGCTAGCCTGTTTGCTGCCTGGCTGTGCAATTCTTTTACTCTGGAGTTCCGTGTTAGCTTACTCTGCATTAATCGGCGGATTGATTCAAATTTGCCCGCAGGCATGGTTTACACGGCAAGCGTTTAGATACGCCGGCGCAAGAAAAGTACAGTCCATTGTGCGAGCAATGTACTGGGGAGAAACGGGAAAGATTGTTTTAACCACAGTGTTATTTACAGTCAGCTTTATGATCATAAAGCCGCTTTATGTGAGTGCCCTGTTCGCCTCCTTTGTAACAATGATTTTGGTGCAGTATCTGACAGTAATCATATTACTGAAACATTGATACGGCATAAGTTAACGACCTAACTAGTTGAGAGTGACAGATGGCAGGTGGAAACCCCGCAAGCACTACTGAGTATATCCAACACCATTTAACCAATCTGGTTTATGGAAAGTTGCCGGCCGGATACGAGCGCACCACCGAGCAGGGTGTTGAAGTTCTTCAGGCTGATACCTGGACTATGGCTCATGGTGGTCAAGAAGCCACAGATATGGGTTTCTGGGCTATTCACGTAGACTCAATGATCTGGTCGATTGGTCTCGGTTCGCTGTTTTGCTGGATGTTCCTGCGCGCAGCCAAAAAAGCCCACACAGGCGTTCCCGCTGGTTGGTTAAACTTTGTTGAGATGATTGTTGAGTTTATCGACGGTGCAGTAAAAGACAGCTTCCATGGCCGCAACAAAATGGTCGCCCCATTGGCGCTGACTATTTTTGTCTGGGTATTCTTGATGAACCTGATGGATTTACTTCCGGTTGATCTAATTCCCACGTTGCTGATGATGGCTGGCGTTGAATATCAGAAAATTGTCCCCTCAACCGATCC
>Ga0115561_1002053_pt1 | contig 13776 bp, 10 predicted proteins | sample COGITO_mtgs_1105_4_FD_87201 | JGI IMG/M metagenome (GOLD analysis project Ga0115561, IMG submission 87201) | Pelagic marine microbial communities from North Sea - COGITO_mtgs_110512 | ecosystem: Environmental > Aquatic > Marine > Epipelagic | place: Germany:Helgoland, sampling site Kabeltonne...
AGCGGCAACAGTTCTGTGCCGATCCCAAGTTGCGGCATATAATATTTGTGAGTCATTCGGATCAATCATTAGATCGGTAGCACCGGTCCATTCTGAATTTCCTAATACTCGTTTCCAATTTTTACCACCGTTGGTTGTTTTATAAACGCCGCGTTCTCCTCCTTTTTTCCAAAGAGGCCCTTGACTTGCTACCCATACAACATCAGAATTATTGGGGTGCACTACTATTTTTGAGATGTGTTCCGAATTTTTAAGCCCCATATTTTTCCATGTTGCTCCACTATCTGGACTGAGGTAAACTCCATCGCCATAGCCAACATGTCGGCCTCCAACATTTTCACCACTACCAACCCAGATACGAGCAGGGTCGTTTGGATCGATGGTTATACAACCGGTAGAATAAGACGCTTGATCATCGAAGATGGGCGACCAAGTTGTTCCTGAATTTTCTGTTTTCCAAACGCCGCCAGAACCTACAGCGACATACCATACGTTGTCATTGTCAGGGTGGACTGCAATATCTGCAATTCGCCCAGATAAAAAGGCGGGGCCTATATTTCTGAATTTAAAAGCCTCTAAAGAAATATCCGCTGCTTTTTCAACTTTCTTTTTTTTGCGTTGTGCTTCAAGATTAAAACTACTCATCAAGAAGAGCAAACTAAAAGAGTAAAGTAAGAACTTTTTCATAATTGTACGTTATTGTGTTTGTTCAATAAATGTACTAAAAAAAAGCATCCTTTTTGTTTGGTAAAATGATTCTATTCAGAAACACGTATTTAAGCTGTTGCAAACAATAAGCCTTTTACTTTTTTAGAAAGCCAAAGAAGGGTTATCATATTAGGAATAGCCATCAGCGCAAAGGATAGGTCGATAATCCCTATCACGAGGTCAACCGTTGCTACCGCAGAAAACACAATGCTAACGATGTAGATGTAATTGTACCATGGACCCCATTTTTTTTGAGTCAAATAGCCCAAACATTTTACACCGTAATAAGAATAGGTAAACAGGCTTGAAATTCCGAAAACAAATACCATAAGTAGGAGTAATTCATCTCCGATTCCAAAAAACAAACGGTTAAAAGCTTCTAAGGTAAGCTCAATGCCGTTCAGTTGCGTGAGTTCAGTTGCTCCGCTGATAATAATAATAAGACCAGTTATCGAACACACCAAAACGGTGTCTAATATGGGGCCTAAAGAAGCTACTAAGCCTTCATGAATTGGGTTTTTGGTGTTTGATTGCCCGTGATACATTGGTGCGTTCCCAATACCACTTTCGTTGGAAAATACGGCACGGCGAACGCCCAAAATCACCAAAGCCCAAAAGCCACCTGTTGCCGCTGCGTGTCCAGAAAAGGCTTCGCTAAAAATCTGCTGTAAGGCAGGAATTATTGCTTCGGCATTCATGGCCAACATGCTAACTCCTATACCAAAATAAAGTCCCACCATTATTGGAACGAGCATGGAGGTAACTTCTACTATTTTCTTTAGCCCGCCTAAGATTACAAACGCACTTAGTAATGCCAAGATTAGACCTATGACAATCTTCCAATTCAAAACTCCAAGATCTATATATTGATTAGGATCAATTACGCTTACTAGAGTTTGTGTAAGTTGATTGGCGGTAAAAGCGGGGAGTACACCGAATAAGCCGGCAATTGAAAACCAAACAGCAAAAGGTTTCCCGAATTTTGGTAAGGCAATTTTCATATAATACATTGGACCACCTAGCGGGCTTCCGTCATCTTCCTTTTCGCGATACAACACTGCAAGAGTACAGGAGTAAAATTTAATAATTGCACCGATAATTGCAGTCACCCACATCCATAGCATAACACCAGGGCCACCCATGTAGATAGCAATTGCGACTCCAGAAACATTCCCTAAGCCAACGGTGGATGCTAATACAGCCGATAAGGCTTGAAATCGAGAAATGCCTGTCCCTCCTTCTTTACTGAAAAGTAATTGGAAGGATGTTTTTATTAAAAACAAGGGTTTGGCCTGTATTTGAAAAAGCAGAAATAATCCACCCCCAATAACCAAAAAAAACATGACCAACTCAATGGAGCTGATCAATTGTTGCAATAAAGAGCTGACTACATCCATTGGGTTTAAAGATAAAAAAAGCCAAGACATAGGCCTTGGCTTTCATAGAAAATAGATTTTATTTTTTACCAAATATACACCCGATCTTCTGGGTTCAAATACATTGCATCGGTTTCTTCAACACCGAAAGTAGCATAGAATGCATCCATATTCTTAAGCGGTTGCATTGCACGTTGAATTCCTGGAGAATGTGGATCGGTTTTTACCTGATTTTTTAATGCCTCATCTCTTATTTTGACTCTCCAAATGGTTCCCCACGAAAGGAAAAAACGTTCTTCAGCAGAGAAGCCATCAATCGGCTCGGGTTTTCCATGGGTATCAAAATGCAGTTTCAATGCATCATAGCACGCATGAATTCCACCAAGATCTCCAATGTTTTCGCCCAAGGTAAACTTCCCGTTGATGAAGGTTTCTGGGAGCACCTCGATCGCACTATACTGCGTGGCTAAATCGTCACCCAGACGATCAAATTCCATCAAATCTCCTTCTGTCCACCAGTTTTTTAAATTTCCATCGGCATCGTAATCTGCACCGCTATCATCAAATCCGTGCAACATTTCGTGACCAATTACACCACCAATACCACCATAATTCACAGCAGCATCTGCTTTGAAATCAAAGAATGGAGGTTGTAAAATTGCAGCAGGGAATACGATTTCGTTATAGGGTGGATTGTAATAAGCATTAACGGTCTGAGGCGACATATACCATTTGCTTTTATCCACAGGTTTTTTGAGATCTTCTAGATCTTTGTTGAAATTGAAACGAGCAATGTTGAGCATCGCTCCAAAATAAGAAACAGTTCCATCAGCATCATTTAGTGTTAATGCACTGTAGTCTTCCCACTGATCAGGATATCCTACCTTAACGTTTGTTTTTTCAAGTTTTTCAATGGCTTTTTCTTTGGTCGAAGCATCCATCCATTCCAAATTATTGATACGAGCTGTGTAGGCTTTAATTAGATTACCTACCAATTCTTTCATCTGTTCTTTGGCAATAGGCGGGAATTTTTCTGCTACGTATAATTTCCCAAGAGGCTGGCCTAAATTTCTGTTTACACGAGACAAGGCTCTTTTTTCTAGCGGTCGTTGGGCTTTAGCACCACGAAGTGTTTTTGAATAAAAATCCCAATTAGCCGTTTCCATTTCGGTGGTCAATTCGCTCGCTGCTTGATCAACAAGAGTCCATTTTAAATAAGCTTTCCAATCGGCTATGCTATTGTTCTCTAATAAATCATTGAGGGCAGTAAAATAGCCCAGGTCAGTAACGATGATTTCATCTAGACCCTCAGCACCAATTCCCTTAAAGTATGCATCCCACTTAACCGAAGACACCATACTTTGTAAGCCTTTCATTGCGGTAGGATTATACCGTTTAGCTGGATCACGACGCTCTACCTTGTCTAGTCGAGCTGCAGCCATTTGAGTTTCCATGGCAACTACGGTAGCCGCCAAGGCAGCAGCTTCTGTTTCATCGGAACCTAAGAAGCCAAACATACGGGCTACATGTGTTTCGTATTGCACTTTTACTTTCTTAGAATCTTCATCATCTTTTACGTAATAATCACGTTCTATCCCTAAGGGCCCTGCATAAATATGGGGTGCATTTTTATTGCTGTCTTTTGCATCAGAAGAAACATAAAATCCAAAAATACCACCACTACCGTAGGGTTGCGTTTTAATCAAATAATTTTGTACATCTTCTAAAGATGCAATTTCATCGATTTGATTCAAAAAGGGTTTTAATGGATTTATTCCATCTGCATCTCGGGCAACAGTGTCTGTTATGAGTTTATAAAGTAAAACAGCCTTACCTTCATCCGAAGTTTCGTCTTGTTCTTTAGACGAAGCCTTTTTTAATAGTTCAAGAACATCAGCATCTGTTTTTTCTCGAAGCTCATCGAAGCTACCCCAGCGGGTTCTGTCGTCTGGGATTTCAGCATTTTTCATCCAAGTTCCATTTACATAGTTGTAAAAGTCATCTTGTGGGCGGACGGTTGTGTCCATTAAAGACAAGTCAATTCCGGTTGCTTTTTCAGATTTGGGAGTACACCCTACTAAAAACAATACGATAGCTAAGCTACTTAAAAGTTGAGGTATGTTTTTTTTCATTACGTTAGAGTTTAGTTTACTAAGTGCTAATGTAATATATTTGTTGCTTTTTATTTGAAAGTAATAAACGGCTATTCTTTTACAACAATTAGGGTGGCTTTAGTTCCTGTAGCCAGATTCCATTGATTGGCCATGATCAGTCCTCCTTGGTCGTCATATACCCTAATTTCAGCAGTATTGGGGCCAGATTCTCCCTGATTGAGCGCTATGAATTCAATTTTATTGAAACCAGACAATAAATCAACATTGAGTCTTTTAAAGCGTTGTTCTAAAAGTACGTTGGCTTCAACTTCACGATCATTAAATAAAATTCGAACGCGGTCACCATCGGGTGCTTCGTGGTCTCTAAAAATAACCTGAACAAAAGGAGCATTACTTTTAAAATCTCCTAAATATTGATCAACCTTAAAATCGATAGGATTCCGTTCGTTTTCTGGAGTCTGAAGTTTATTTAGATAGTAATCTCCTGGATTGATAAAGGTTTCCTGTTTATCCATGTTTATTTCTGGGCGATCAAAATGATCGTTTCGATCGTCTAGATTAGGGGCATTATTAAAAAACTCTTTTTGTAGATAGTCTGGGAGGGCGTTGGGATCTTTTTTGGGCAATAAGAGCGATTCTTTGTTTCCTTCGGTTTCATAGGTTTGAGGCTTGATCTCAAAAGTTTGCCCCGATAAAGTGAAGGAGCTAAAAAAAATAGTTAGTAAAAAGCCGAATATTTTCCAATCGAATTTCATCTTTCAAACCTACCATAATTTTGCCTAGGAAGAAATTTTTTAACAGCCTTTTAATCCTTCAATAAAGCATGCTCATGCAATATTGAATACAACTCTTGTTCGCTTTTCAGCAGCTGATCTATGGGAATTAGCTTCCCAAAAGAGCGATTAATAAAGCGAAGCACAGGCGAAGGAATATATACGATATAGAGTTTCAAATGGATCATGTTCTTCAGTTGGTTCAAAAAGAATGGATTCAATGGATGTGCAAATCGTACCTGAGCGGTGTTTACCAAATAGGTCCAGGCTTGTGTTTGACTTTGATCAAAATCGGACACAAATGCCAGATCTTGTTTGAGTAAGCCCAGACTGATATATCCCGAAGCTTCTGCATACACCAGCGAGCGAGTAGGGTTGGTATATAGAATAATCTTTCCCTTACGGGTCTTCAGTTCTTTAACCTTTATATAGGCTTGTGGGAGTTGCATTGAATCGGTTAAGATATTATTTCTAGGGGAGGGGTTTCTTTCCATCTACCGGCAGTGAAATCGGGAAATTGTTGTGGCGCACCGTCTTGAGCTATAGAGGCTCCGCTGAGCGGAGTAACAGCGCTCCAAAAACAGCCTTCATAAACATTTTGATCGAGGGGTAAACCTTGTTGTAAACATTCTACAATGCGATACACCATGATTCCGTCCATACCGCCGTGGCCGCTGTTTTGTGTTTTTTGATTCAAGCGTTTGTACAACGGATGATCGTATTTTTCATAAAGAGCTTCCAAATGTTCTCCTTCAACCCAGGAATGGTGGTTTTTGGTACTATCTTCAAAACCGCCTTCGAGTGCAACTCGTGTAGGGAAACCGGCTAAGATTCCCCGGGTTCCTTGAATTAAATTATGGCGGGTATAGGGTCGGGGACTGGTTTCGTCCCATTGAACCATAATGGTTCTCCCCGGCTGTGTTTTAATGATCGAAGTGTTTAGATCACCATTACGATAATCCAATTGATTCCACTTATGATCTGGTGCATAGTTCTTTTCGACATATAATTTTCGACCCATTGCAGGGGTAGAGTAGGAAACCATACTTTTAAAAGTATCTTCAGTCCGACCGATATTCATGTATTGCGCTACTGGACCCAGTCCGTGCGTAGGGTATAGATTACCTCTTCCTTTTGCATAATGATGTGTTCTCCACGATCCTGTCCCACGCTCTTGTTCTTCCATTTGAAAACGGAGCTCGTGAATATATGCAGCCTCTGCATGCAAGAGATCTCCAATAACGCCTTGGCGACACATGTTGAGGTACATCAATTCGGTTCTGCCGTAATTGACATTTTCCATCATCATGCAGTGCTTTTGGGTTTCTTCTGATGTGTGAACAATTTCCCACATGGCCTCCAAAGTGGTTGCAATAGGAACTTCGACAAAGGCGTGTGCACCACTTTTCATTGCTCGAATTACCATGGGCGCATGATTTTCCCAGTTTGTAGCAATAAAAACCACATCGGGTTTTACCTCTTCAAGCATTTTTTTCCACAAATTTTCATCTCCAAAATAAGATGCAACGTTTTGATGTCGTTTTCCTTTTCCAATATCAGAAGCAATTTGCGACCAGCGTTCCACATGATCTTCATACAGGTCACTAATGGCTACAACCTCTGTATTTTCCATCGAAGCGATAACGCGTAAATGATCTCCACCACGAGCGCCAACGCCAATAAAAGCAGCGCGTAAATTAGGTATTTTAGGAGCAGCAAAACCGCCCATATAGGTTCCTTTAGAGGTTCTTTTTGGAGGTGTACAACTTGCCAGTAAAGATGTTGATGTAATTGCAGCAGCAGATAAAGAAGAGGTTTTTAGGAAGGATCGGCGGTCAAATTTTTTCATGGGTTTTATTTTACTCAGAGAAAGGTATATAATTTTTTTATATGAGAAACAGATGTCCATTGGGTTTTAAGGCTCAGTTTGAGGATTTTATTACCTTACCGAGAAAAATATAAGCACTGTGTCTGAAATTATTTTATCTCAAGCTCCTGGACGAATTTGTCTTTTTGGAGATCATCAAGATTATTTAGAACTTCCAATAATTGCATGTGCTATAAGCCGTAGGCTCCACATTAAAGCGACTCCCAATGGAACGAATCAGTTCCTGATTCAAATGCTTGATTTGAATCAAAAAGAAACCATTGCCCTAGATTCCACAACGGCTGTAATTGAAAAAGGAGATTTTTTACGAACAGCTTTAAAAGTTCTGCGTCGGTTCGGATGCATTCCCACCCAAGGCTATGATATCGAAATTCAAGGCAATATTCCAATCAATGCAGGCTTGTCGAGTTCAACCGCACTTACCATTGCTTGGATTCATTTTTTGATTGAAGCCTTTGGAACCGCTACAATAATAACAGCATCGTGGATTGCACAGCGGGCATACGAAACGGAAGTTTTGGAACAGGGTAGTTCGGGAGGCTCAATGGATCAATATGCTATTGCTGTGGGGAAAATGATACATCTGAATACAGCAGACAACTCTTTTGTGCGCATTGCAAAACCCATTGGACAGTTAGTGGTTGGAGTTTCGGGGATAGCCAAGGACACTTTTGGAACGCTAGCTTATTTAAAGGATCATGCGCTTAAAGCAATTGCACAAGCAAAAAAAGTGTTTCCAGAATTTGAAATCGCTGAGGCAAAGAGTATCGATCTGCATCGTTATTTGAATTGTGTAGATTATGAATTGAAGGCTGTTTTTACAGCTGCCGTGATCAACCATTCCATAACAAAGCAGGCTAAGATAGAATTAGACAAATCAAATCCCAATCCTATTGTATTAGGTGATTTGATGAATCAACATCACGAACAATTACGGTTGAATTTAAAAATTTCACCTCCAAAAATTGATGCCATAATTGAAGCTGTTTTAGAAGCTGGGGCCTGTGGAGCAAAAATTGTCGGCTCTGGCGGTGGTGGCTGTATCGTTGCAATGACGAATAAAAACAACACAGAAGAACTCATATATGCGATGAAAAAAGCTGGAGCTATTGATGCTTTCGAAGTTACTCAATCGAACGGAAGTTCAGTAAACACAAGTGCTTAATGATCCAATCGCTCCTCATCATGGCAGCGGGAGCTTCTTCTCGTATGAAAGCGTCTGTAGCAAAGGATATTGGGACAGCTGCCACAGAACAGGCGAATAACAGAACCAAGGGGCTTATTGAGATCGGAGAAAATGGAAAACCCCTGTTGTATTACTTGTTGCGGAACGCTCAAGAAGCAGGTTATAAAACCATCTATTTAATCACTGCTGCTGATGCTTCTTTTTTCCGTTCAACTATGCGTTCGCTCCCTAATTTAGACCAGCTTCATTTTGTTTTTGTAATCCAACATATTCCCCAGGGAAGAACAAAACCTTTGGGTACAGCTGATGCAGTTTTTCAAGCTTTGGAGCAATTTCCGGTCCTACAAAAAAATCGTTTTTCGGTATGTAACAGCGATAACCTGTACTCCGTGAATGCTTTTCGAAGACTCAGTTCAATTGAACAAGGGAGTGGTTTGATTGCCTACGATTTGAAGTCGTTAAATTTCACCAAAGAAAAAATCGCCGGCTTTGCACTCCTTGTTTTTGACTCGGATTTCTACTTAGAAAACATTGTTGAAAAACCAGCTGCAGCTGACTTGAACAAAGCAATAGATGAACACGGAAGCGTTTATATTAGTATGAATGCCTTTACTTTCGACGGAAATATATTGTATTCGTTTTTAAGCGATTGTCCCATTCATCTCGATCGAGATGAAAAGGAACTTCCAACGGCATTACTCCATATGATTCAGGAGCACCCAAGATCTGTGAAAGGGATTCCCATGCAAGAACATGTTCCTGATTTGACAACAAAAAAAGATCTTTTACTTTTGGCACACTATTTAAAAACTCAAAAAGGCTGAAGTCTATGTACTTTTTTTATACATTTAAGGCTTAATTTTATTCGCTATGACGCTTTCAAATTTAGACTGGGGTATTATTATTTTATTTTTTGCACTAACCCTGGTTATTGGAATAGTAGTTTCTAGAAAGGCAGGTACCAGTACGACCGAATTTTTCTTATCCGGGAGGAATATGCCCTGGTGGTTGTTGGGAATATCCATGGTTGCCACTACTTTTTCAGCCGACACACCCAATTTAGTTACCGATATTGTCCGTAAAAATGGAGTGTCTGGAAACTGGGTTTGGTGGGCCTTCTTACTTACCGGAATGCTGACTGTTTTTGTCTATGCAAAACTGTGGCGCAAATCGGGTGTAGTAACAGATTTAGAATTCTATGAACTCCGATATAGCGGAAAAGGTGCTGCATTTTTACGCGGATTTCGAGCCCTGTACTTAGGTGTATTTTTCAATATCATGATCATGGCGTCGGTTTGTTTGGCAGCCATCAAAATAGGAAGTGTACTTTTAGGGTTTACAGCTATTGAAACTTTGGTTATAGCATCAACCATAACCGTTTTATACAGTTCTTTAGGCGGATTAAAAGGAGTGGTTATTACCGATTTTTTCCAATTTATTTTAGCAATGGGAGCTACTTTTTGGGCGACCTACTACATCATCGATTTACCTCAAATTGGAACGCTAGAAAATTTATTGACACACCCTAATGTAGTACCTAAGTTAGATTTTATTCCAGACTTCCAACAACGTGAAGTTTTCATAACCCTATTTATATTGCCTATTGCCGTTCAGTGGTGGAGTGTATGGTATCCTGGAGCTGAGCCAGGGGGTGGAGGTTATATAGCCCAACGTATGTTGTCTGCAAAAGACGAAAAAAATGCAGTTTGGGCTACCCTATTATTCAATTTCGCTCACTATGCTTTACGCCCATGGCCGTGGATTCTTATTGCTTTGGCGAGTTTAATTATATTTCCAGACATCCAATCCATTCAACTTGCATTTCCCAATATTGATCCAAGTATTGTAAAAGATGATTTGGCATATCCTGCTATGATGACTTTTTTACCAGCGGGACTTATCGGCCTTATTGTAGCTTCCCTTATTGCTGCTTTTATGTCTACTATTTCTTCTCACTTGAATTGGGGATCGAGTTATGTAGTGTATGACTTTTATCAACGTTTTGTAAAGCCGGATGCTTCGGAAAAAGAATTGGTTAAAATTGGACGCTTGAGCACGGTGGTCTTGATGATAGCTTCTGCGCTTTTTGCACTCTTACTGAGTAATGCTTTGGAAGCCTTTCAGATTCTACTTCAAATTGGTGCAGGAACTGGTTTACTTTTCATCATGCGTTGGTTCTGGTATCGAATTAACGCTTACAGTGAGGTAACTGCCATGACGGTTTCCTTTATTCTTGCATTATACTTTAAACTGATCCATGTAAAACTAGGTTTTGATCCAATTGCCAATGATATTCAGCTTGTGTTGGGTGTAGCCATTACTACAGTTTCATGGGTAGTAGTCACCCTACTGACCTCTCCTTCCGATAAGACAACGCTAAACGAATTCTATAAAATTACGCAGCCGGGTGGGCCAGGTTGGGATAAAGTAGTTTCAGATGCAAAAGAAGACGGGATTGATCTCGATACCGAAAAAAGAGCATGGAATGTTCCTACGGGGATTTTATGTATGCTTGTTGGTTCTGTAGGAATCTATGGCGCTCTCTTCAGTACGGGTTATTTTATATACGGAGAATACCTTGAAGGCCTTATCTTATTTTCGGTTACCATTCTAGCCTTTGTCCTTTTACGCAAATTGATGAAGAAGTTGATGTTTACAAGATAGCCTTGGAACTCTATTGATAGACCCGAACATAATCAATGATGAATTCTTGTGGAAAAATAGAATCATCTACTTCTGGGCCTCCAAAATTTCCGCCTACCGCTAGGTTCAATAAAAGATAAAAAGGTTGGTCAAAGGGCCACTCCGCTTGAGTTTTGTTTTTTGGGACAAACGTATATACACGTTCACCATCTACAAAAAACTCTATTTGGTCTTTGTTCCAATCAGCGGCATAGATGTGATAACCATCTTCAATTTCTGGCAATTTAGTTTTCTTTGTATTGATAGTATTTCCATGGCTTGCTTTGGTGTGTAGGGAAGTAAAAATTTCCCCTGGTTCTCTGCCAACGTATTCCAGTACATCGATTTCACCACAAAGAGGCCATTGAAGCTCTGAAATATTACTGCCCAGCATCCAAAAAGCGGGCCATATTCCTTGGCCTACCGGAAGTTTGGCGCGTACTTCAAAATATCCATAGGTATATTCAAGTTTATCTTTGGTTATTATTCTTGTAGAAGTATATTCACCGTCTTCCAAGCGCGCTTGAAGCACCAAGTTTCCATCCCGCAGGAGGTGGTTTGTGTCCGTATAGATTTGACGTTCGTTATTACCCCAGCCACATAGGTAAGGGCATCCGTCTCCTAATTCGAATGTCCAATAATCAGAATTCAAAGTAGCTTGATCGAATTCATCAGACCAAATTAATTTTTTATCCTTAAGCTGTGCTCCAAGTGACATGCAACTGAGCGAAATAAAAAGTAGGGCTGCTGCTCTCATTGTAAAGTAGTTTATTGATACACACGAATATAATCTATATACATGGAGGATGAAACAAAATCAGGATCAATTGTATTCCCTGTAAAATTCCCTCCCATAGCTACGTTTACAAGAATAAAGAAAAATCGTTTAAAGGGAGAATCGCCCGATATTAAAACCTCATGATGTTGTTTTCCGTCTACATAAAACCGAACTGCTGTTGAGGTCCATTCCATGGTGTATAGGTGAAATTCAGTTGACACATTTTCAATTATCTGTTCTCCACTGATGTAGTAGGCATCCCCATTTTCGTTTGCTTGGTGAACAGCCGAAGAAACCAAACCTGGCTCTGCGTTTCCGTGTTCCATTAGATCCATTTCACCACATTGAGGCCAGCTTACAGAATCAATATTTGCACCTAAAAACCATAATGCAGGCCATGTTCCTTGACCTACTGGTAGTTTCGCGCTGATTTCAATTTTTCCATAGCGGAATTCAAAAAGACCTTGAGTAGTCATTCGAGCTGAGGTATACTCCTTACCTTCAAATGGTTCTTTTATGGCTGTAATTTTCAGCGCACCATCTTCGACTATAGAATTCGATCTGCTATCGGTATAGAACTGCTGTTCATTATTATACCAACCGCCGTTACTGGGAGGAATAATTTCGTGAAACCAATTGTTGTCACAAGGGGCTCCGTCCTCGTTAAACTCATCAGCCCAAACAAGGGTACTGAAGTCGCCAGTCGGTCTTGCATCTGCCACTCTTCCACTAGGACACCCCTGCGGAACTTGTACAATGGGTTCAGGAGTTATTACAATTGGAGGAGTACCCTCTTCAATTTCGTTGGAACCACATCCCACAAAGAATAAAACACAAATTATATAATAGATCTTTTTCATAAATAAAACATACCCTGAAGAGCTAATCTTTCAAGATTTTTAATTAACGGTGAGTTACAAAAAACACTAACCTAGGTTAGGCTCCTTGTGTTTATTGTCAACAAATACAGGGTTTAATTAATTGTCTTTGCTCAATCTTTACTCGAAAAAAAGACAATTAATTGTGCAGCTGTATTAGCGTTCTTTTTTTTTACTTTAAAACAAAAGTAACTTTTCTTTCAGTTGTGGAGTCGGTTCCAATAAAAATATTAAAGTCACCAGCTTCAGACTCCCAGGTATTATTTGCGCTATAAAATTGAAGCATCTTTTCGTCAATCGTAAAATCAATGCGTTTGGATTCTCCAGGCTTAAGAGAGACCAATTCAAAACCTTTTAATTCTCGTACGGGACGAACGGCACTAGCATAGGGATCTTGTATATAGAGTTGAACAACTTCTTTACCTTCTACCTTTCCAGTATTAGTCAAGAGTACAGAAGCATTGACAGAGCCCTCAGGGGTCATTTCTGTAGCACTAAGTTCAATGGGTGAGTAACTAAACTCTGTGTAGCTTAAACCATGCCCAAAGGGGTAGAGTGGGCTGTTTTTCTCATCTCCATAGTGCGACCAAAAGACACTGCCTTGATCCTCTCCATCGGCACCGGGACGCCCTGTGCTTTTGTAGTTATAATAAAGGGGCATTTGACCAACACTTCTTGGGAAACTCATTGGAAGTTTTCCTCCAGGGTTGTAATCTCCGTAAAGAACTTGTGCAATTGCGTGTCCGCTTTGTGTACCTAAGTGCCAAGCTTCTACAATAGCAGCAAGGTGTTCTGCTGCCCAATTCAAAACCAACGGTCTCCCGTTCATCAATACCAAAACAATGTTGGGGTTGATGGCATAAACTTCCTCTAATAATTCTTGTTGAAGTCCGGGTAAATCTAAATTAGCTCTACTGCGCCCTTCTCCAGACTGAAAACCGTATTCCCCTAAAACCATTAAGACTACATCTGCGTTAGCTGCTGCCTTTTTTGCGGCTTCAAAACCGGTTCTATCGGTAGTGTTTATTGACACCTCTTCATGAAAGCCGGCCGGGATTTTATTTACTAATTTCACACCTTGTTGGTGAACAATTTCATTTCCTTTATAGGCATTCAAACCTTCAAGAACCGAAATTGCGGAGTTATCTTCCCCTGCAATTCTCCAATTTCCCAACGGGCTATTTTTGTCAGCAGCTAGGGGTCCAATTAATGCAATTCGCTGTCCTTTTTTCTTTAGAGGAAGTGTTTGTTTTTCATTTTTCGAGAGCACAATAGACTTTTTAGCCATGTCTAAAACTCCATCTAAAATCTCTTGTGACCCTATAACTTCTTGTTCTCTTTTCTCATCCAAGTAGCGGTAAGGATCATCAAATAATCCCAATTCATATTTTAC
>Ga0115561_1002057_pt1 | contig 13767 bp, 9 predicted proteins | sample COGITO_mtgs_1105_4_FD_87201 | JGI IMG/M metagenome (GOLD analysis project Ga0115561, IMG submission 87201) | Pelagic marine microbial communities from North Sea - COGITO_mtgs_110512 | ecosystem: Environmental > Aquatic > Marine > Epipelagic | place: Germany:Helgoland, sampling site Kabeltonne...
CAAGTATCTTGAGTGCGGCATCTTTGCCCATGGCTTTGCCCGCGCTCGCTGCGGCGACTGTGGGCACGACTACTTTGTAGCCTTCTCCTGCAAAGGCCGGGGAGTCTGCCCCTCGTGCACCACGCGGCGGATGGTGGAGACGGCGGCACACCTGAGCGACCACGTTTTCCCCCGCCTGCCGGTGCGCCAGTGGGTGCTCTCCGTGCCCAAGAGGTTGCGGTACTTCATGCAACGCGACGGAGCGGTGCTGAGCATGGTGCTGCGCATCTTTCTGCGGGTGATCGCACAAACTCTGCAGACCCACAGCCCCGGTGCGGCCCATATGGACAAGGCAGGCCTGCACATCGGTGCCATCGCCTTCATTCACCGATTCGGCTCCAGCCTCAATGAACACGTCCACTTCCACGTTTGTGTGGTGGACGGGGTGTTTGAGGAAGTGGAGGGCGAGGGCGATGCTGATGCGACCCCTCGAATCTCATCGCCGGGTGTCATCTTTCACGCGGCCACCGGCATCGATGCGGCTACCGTGGCCCCAGTGCAGACCACACTGCAAAAACGCATCCTGCGCGCCTTCGTTGCTCGGGGCCTGCTGGAGAACTGTGACGCCAAAGACATGCTGGGCTACAAACACAGCGGCTTCTCGGTGGACGCCGGTGTCTGCATCGAAGCCCACGACCGCGCTGCGCTGGAGCGGCTGCTGCGCTATTGCGCGCGTCCACCGTTTTCCATGGAGCGCCTACGCAAAGAGGGAAGCAAACTGGTGTACCGCTGTGCCAAACAGCGCAGCGAGCCCACCAGTGACAAGCGTGGTGCCAAGGCAGATGAGCTGCACCTCACACCGCTGGAACTGATCGACCGCATCGCCGCGCTGGTGCCACCGCCACGCACCCACCGGCACCGCTACTTTGGTGTGCTGGCACCAAACTCGCCGCTGAGAGCGGCGGTAACGGCGCTGGCTCAGCCTGCTGCGTCGCAACCAGCCACGGTGGAGACTGCACAACCTGGCGCGGGCGTACCTGGGGTGGCGGCGCCGGGCAACGCGGCCACACCCACACCCGAACCTGAAGCACGCCCGAAGCGAGCGGCGCATTACTTGTGGGCGGTGCTGATTGCCCGCATCTACGAGGCATTTCCGCTGCTGTGCCCCATGTGCGGTGGGCAGATGCGCATCATTGCCTTCATCACCCACAGCGCCGAAATCCGCCACATCCTGAACCACATCGGGGTGGAGTCTGCCCCCCCGCACATCACCCCGGCACGCGGGCCACCGCTGTGGGAGGGCTGCGACGCGCCGGTGGATGATGGTGCGCAAGGCGAGCCGGATTGGGATCTGGCAGCTCAACCCGACGAGGTAGACCAGCGCGTCAATTGGTGACCCAGTGAAGCGGCGGTATCCATCGCTGCGGGGAAGCAGCTGCGCGCGCGCCAGGCCCAAATGCATACTGCCTCCCAAGCTCTTGCCATTGAGCGGCAAGCGAGCGCTCAACCTTCCTTGGCCGAACGTGTTTCGAGGCCCAAAACTCGTGCCATACTTGGCCTCATGCGGTTGAATTTCCTATCCGTCGAGACCCTCACATCCAGCGCCTGCATGACAAGCCACCCTCCGACCAGCAAGCCACCGGCACACCCTGCTATCAGACAGGCGGCCTTGGCCGGCAGGCCCCACTCCTTGGAATGACTGATGTCGATGCCCACCGCAGAGGCGCCCACCACCCGGCGCGCCCTGTCTACTACCGGGCTGTACGACACGAGGAATTTCTTGCCTGACAGCAGCGAGTATCCGTAGTAGCTTTCACCGGACAGCAACTTCCGGTAGGCCGGGTGGGATGGATCAAGCGTCACCCCCACGGCGCGGTTGCCGTGTTCGTCCCTGACGGTGGTTGAAATGCGCACCAACGCATCCCCATTGCGAATGAAGATGGACGCCGCCTGCCCGGTCTTCTCATTAAATGCATCCAGCGCCCGGTGTTCGAGGTTGAGGCTGCGTTCACCATTCATCAGCACAGGGGTCAGGTGCTCCCCGACCTGCACGTGCCTGTCATGGTCGATGGAGAAGGACGGCGCATGGCGTCCCATCAAATCCTTCTGAAGCTTAGCGATCAGGCTTTTGCGCGAGCGAATCCAGGACATAGGCGACTCTTCATTACATGGCACGGTTCTTGGTATCGGCGGGCTCATCAGGGCATCCGTGCAAGCTTGTTGGACCCACCTCTAGAACCTGCAACAAAGGCTACGCTCGGGCATGGGCCAACGCTGGTCCATGAAGAACAACGCGTTGGCCCAGGAAAGACACAGCCCCGAGCACACAGTGCATCAAGCTCAGTGCAAGGCCCCTGGCTCACACATTGATGAAAACGGACTTGGTTTCCAGATAAGCGTCCAGAGCGGCGCGCCCCATATCGCGGCCAATGCCCGACTGCTTGTAGCCGCCGAAAGGCATGCCGGGGTCGAGCATGCTGTGGCAGTTGACCCATACCGAGCCGGCCTGCAGCTTGGGGATCAGCCGGTGCACCTGCGACAGGTTGTTCGACCAGATGCTGGCGCCCAGGCCGAAGGGTGAGTCGTTGGCCCAGGCCGCGACCTCGTCCAGGTCGTCGTAGGGCATGGCCACCAGCACCGGGCCGAAGATTTCCTCGCGCACCACGCGGTGCTCGGGGCGTACGCTGGCCAGCACGGTGGGCTGCACGAAGTAGCCTCGCTCTCCGGCCCTGCCTCCTCCGGCCAGAACTTCGGCGCCCTGCGAACGGCCAATGTCGATGTAGCCGCAGACGCGATCCATCTGTTCCTGCGACACCAATGGTCCCATCTGTGCGGCCGGGTCCAGCCCGTGGCCCAGCGTGAGTTGGCGCGCGTGGTCTGCCACGTCGGCCACTACTCGGTCGAACATCTTCTTTTGCACGTACAGGCGCGAGCCAGCGCAGCAGACTTGGCCGTGGTTGAAGAAAATCGCGTTGGCCGCGCCCGCCGCAGCTGTGGCCGGGTCACAGTCGTCGAGCACGATCACCGGCGATTTGCCGCCCAGCTCCAGGGTGAAGCGGGTCATGTGGTCCACGCAGGCATGGCCAATCAGCTTGCCCACTTCGGTAGAGCCGGTAAAGCTGACCTTGTTGACCAGCGGGTGCGAAACCAGCGGCGCGCCGGTGCCCGGGCCGTCGCCGGTGACCACGTTGAACACGCCGGGCGGAAAGCCCGCTTCCTGGGTCAGTTCCGCCAACATCAACGCGGTCAGCGGCGTCTGCTCGGCGGGTTTGAGCACCACCGTGCATCCGGCGGCCAGCGCGGGGCCGAGCTTCCAGATGGCGACCAGCAGCGGAAAGTTCCAAGGGACAACAGCGGCCACCACGCCCACGGGCTCGCGCCGGGTGTACGCCACCATTTGCGCCTGCAGCGCAAACGGCACCGAGTGTTCGTGGGTCGAGCCCTCGATCTTGGTGGCCCAGCCGGCCATGTAGCGCACAAAGTCCACGGCCAGCGCCATGTCCACGGCACGGGCCATGGCCGCCGACTTGCCGTTGTCGATGGATTCCACCTCGGCCAGCGCCTGTGCGTTGGCCTCCATCAGGTCGGCCAGGCGCAGCATCAGGCGCTCGCGCTCCACAGGGCGCATGCGGCCCCAGGGGCCTTCGCGCAGGGCACTGTGCGCAGCCAGTACCGCCTGGTCCACATCGGCCGGGCCGGCGCTGGCCACTTCGGAGATGGTGGCCTCGGTGGCCGGGTTCAGGGTGGCAATGCGCCGGCCACTTTGCGGCGCGACCCACTGGCCATTGATGAAGAGATCGTGCGTGCCGCGGCCCAAGAAGGTCGTAGCGCGCTCGGTGAGAAGGTGCTTGATATCGCTGAGGTTCATGAAAGGTCTCCGGTAAAAAGATGGGGCGACTGCCTCTGTGGGTAAGAAGCAGCCAGATGCGCAGGTTGCGTTTCCACTGCACCGTTGCGGACGGGCGAGCAGCGCCCGCCCGGGGCAGCTGCGCAGGTCAAATGAAAGTGGTGATGGGTGTTACTTGGGCCGGATCGCGTCGGCGGTGCCCTGGATGAAGGCCTTGATCTTCTCGACGTCCTGCATGCTGAGCTTTCCGGTGAAATCGGGCATGCCGCGCGAAGTGGCCGGGCCTTTGAAGATGAACTTGTCCAGGTGCTCGATATAGGCGGGGTCCAGATAGGCCAGGTTGGGCAGGTTGCCGCCCCGGTCCACTCCGGGCACGCCATGGCAGAAAGCGCAGTTGCTCACGTACAGCGCAGTGCCTGCAGCCACCAGGCTCTTGTCGTAGGGCACGCCCTGCAGCAGCTTGCCCTGTTGGTAGGCTACGAAGGCGGGCGGCTCGGCCTTGCCGTCGAGCGCGAAGGTGTAGATCGTGCCGGGGCCTTTACGCTCGGTATGGCGCGTCGCGAGGCCGTAGGCACCACCCCAACCGACGGCAATGGAGACGTACTGGCGGCCGTCTACCTCATAGGTGACGGGCGCGGCCACCACGCCGGTGCCAGTAGCCTTTTCCCAGAGCTTCTTGCCGTTGCGTGCGTCATAGGCCACAAAGCGCCCATCCGCAGTGCCCTGAAATACCAGGTTACCGGCCGTGGCCAGCGTGCCACCATTCCAGGGCGAGACATGCTCGACACGCCAGCGTTCCTTCTGCGCCACGGGGTCCCAGGCGATCAGGCGCCCGAAGGGCTTGCTCTTGGGCGGCTCCATGTTCACCAGGGTGCCAATATTCCAGCCGATGTTGCTGTGCAGTTCGGGCTTCGAGCCACCGTTGAACGTCCAGTTCTTGTTGTCTTGCAACGTCAGCGGCACGTGCTGGGCGGGCAGGTACGCCAAGCCCGTGTCGGGGTTGAAGGACATGGAATGCCAGTTGTGCGCTCCAAAGGGGCTGGGGACGATGTCGCGGGCGCGGTCGCCGCTGCGCGCAATGGCGGTTTCGATCGGGCGGCCCTTGGCGTCATAGCCGGTGGCCCAGTTCACATCGACGAAGTTCTTGGCCGAGATGAACTGACCGTTGGTTCGATCTATGACGAAGAAGAAGCCGTTCTTAGGCGCATGCAGGATCACCTTGCGTTGCTTGCCGCCGATCTTCAAGTCAGTCAGCACCATGGGCTGTGTGGACGTGAAGTCCCAGTTGTCGCCCGGGGTCTCCTGGTAGTGCCAGACGTACTGGCCGGTGTCTGGATTCAGCGCCACGATGCTGGCCAGGTAGAGGTTGTCCCCACCGGCCGGGCTGCGCTTGCTGCGAGCCCAAGGCGAGCCGTTGCCGGTTCCGATGTACATCAGGTTCAGCTCGGGGTCGAACGTCATGCTGTCCCAGGCCGTGCCACCACCGCCAGCCTCCCACCACTTTCCTGCGGGATCCCAGGTCTTGGCGGCTTTGGCCATGGCTTCATTCTCAAAGGGCTTGGACGGGTCGCCCGGTACGGTGAACCAGCGCCACTTCTGGTCGCCCGTGGCAGCGTCATAGGCCGTGACGTAGCCACGCACGCCGTATTCTGCGCCGCCGTTGCCGATGATGACCTTGCCCTTGAAGACACGTGGAGCGCCTGTGATGGTATAGCTGTACTTGCGGTCAACAATGGTGTCCTTTTCCCACACCTTGGCGCCAGAGGCCGCATCCAGCGCGACAAGGCGGCCATCAAAAACCCCCACGAAGACCTTGCCTTGATACACCGCCACGCCGCGGTTGACCACATCGCAGCAACCCTTGAAGCCATTGGCGCGGTCCACGCCGGGATCAAAGCTCCAGAGGCGCTTGCCGCTGCGCACGTCAATGGCGTGCACCACGCTCCAGCTGGCGCTGACGTACATGATGCCGTCCACCACCACCGGAGTGGCTTCCACGCCGCGGGTGGATTCCAGGTCGTACGACCAGGCCAAGCCCAGATTCTTCACGTTCCCGGTGTCGAGCTGCTTTAGGCGCGAGAAGCGCGTCTCGCCGTGGTCGAGACCGTAGCTGGGCCAGTCCTGGGTGGCGCGCGCGTTGTCTCTGATGCCCTGGGTGTCGATGCGCGCCGTGACGGCGCGGATATGCTCGGGCGAGCCCTTGGCCTGCGACCAACTGCTGGCCGGCAAGGCCAGCAGCACAAAGGCGCCCAGCATCGCTGCGGGAATGGATCGGGGGATCATTCGGTTTGTCTCCTGCGTGGTGTTTTCTACGTTCATGGAGCAGACCCGCTGCGGATGACTCCATGGGTGAACGATAAAAAAAGAGAGCCTTGCCCTCAACACTCGGACTAACCCTATGCCGAATGTGTGCCGCGATGGAACAACTGTAGCCCGACCGAGCCAGCCGACAGGGTCGTCAGAAAGTACGACTAAGCGTCAGCCCGGCTGACACGGAACGTCCCGCACCGGGCTCGAAGTAGCGCCGGTTGCTCTCATTGACGATCACCGACCCGACGTAGCGGCGGTCCTGCAGGTTGTCCCATCGCACAAACGCCTGCGCGCTCCACGCCTGCCAGCGCTGCGTCCACCGCAGGCTGCTGCCCCACACGGTGTAGCCTGCGGCATGGTCGGTGTTCAGGTCGTTCACCGGTACCTTGCCGCTGTGCAGCATGTCTACCGTCCAGACCCAAGCGGGTGCCATTTGCCAGGCCAGCTCCGCCCACACCCGTTGCGAGGCTACACCCGGCAGGCGGGTGCCCGGCGCGACCGAAGCCGTGGGCGCCGCGCAGGGCGTGCTGTCACAGGTCAGGAAACCATCGCGGTAGCGTGCGTTGAGCAGGGTCAGCGCACCACTGGCGGTCAGTGCACCCCACTGCGCGTCACCCGACAGCTCCAGCCCGTTGCGCCGCGTGCGGCCCGCATTCTGGAAGGTGGCGCGGCCGCCGGTGTTGGACAGCACGGTCAACTCGCGCTCGGTACGAGTCTCGAACACGGCGAGGCTCCAGCCGGCGTGGCCGTGCCTACCGCGCAGGCCCAGTTCCACCGTTTCGTGCGAGCTCGCGGCCAGCCCCGTGTTCAATCCGGATTGACCACCCGGGCGGTAGGCCACCTCGTTGAGCGTTGGGGTCTCCATGCCGCGCCCGACCGATGCATACGCCTGCAGCGTGGGCGACAGTGCCAGCCGCGCGCCGAGCATGGGCAGCCAGCCGCTCCACCCCAGCGCGCCGCTGTCGTCCGGGTTGCCCGGCACCACGTAATGGTCGGCCGACTGGTAGCGCACCTGGGTATGGCGCAGGCCAGCACTCAAGCTCAGATCCTGCCGTGTCCATTCGGCCTGCAGGTAGGGGTCGGCGTTCGCGGCCTGGTTGCGCTCTTGGCGCCGCAAGGCACCGAGCACTCCCAGCGTGCTGCCGACGAAGTTCTGGTAGCCGCGCCGCCACTCTCCCTGCCAGTCATAAGCAAGTCCTGCGGACCAGGCCAGCTGCCCACCGCCGACATCGTCCTGTATGCGGCCCCAGCGCAGGTTCAGCCCAGCGTAGTCGCGATAGAGGTCGATCACGCCTCCAGCGTGCGATGGCGGCGCCTGCGTGGCAGCCGGGATGGCCTGGAACTGCATCACAGCGCGCGTACCGCCATAGACCATCAGCTCCAGGTGCTGCTTCGCGTCGAGCGGGTACTTCCACGCCAGACCGACTTGTCGTTGAAGCACAGACTTGCGGGTGCCGAAGCGCAACGCATTGGCGTTGGTCTGCGTCGGGTCGTTGTCGAATTCGGTGCGCGTCAGGCCCAATGGATCGAGCGCGGAGACTTGCTGCTGTTGATACTGCAGCAACAGGCGTTGATCGCCCATATGGCGTGCGAGCTTCATGTGCACGGTGCTGCGGTCGGCGGCGGACTGCGGGCGCTGGCCGTCGGTGGCAGAGCGTTCAAGGTTCAGTGCGTAGCTCCAGCTCTCCGGAGCTTCATTCAGGCGACCTTGCAACTGGGTTGAAAGTCGCCAAAGTCCGTCCGCCCCCAGAGCCATGCCACTGCGCCAGATCCCGGGTTGCGAACCCTCTTCGGTGTAGAGGAGCAGCGCGCCCCCGGCACCGTTCCCGTACAGCACCGCGGCCGGGCCGCGTACCACGTCGATGCGCGCTGCACTGCCAATGGGGAAGTTGGCCGCCTGGCCCTGCCCATCGGGCGCACTGGCCGGAATGCCGTCCACGTAGAGCCTCAGGCCCCGCACGCCGAACGTCGAACGTGCGCCGAAGCCGCGCACGGATATCTGCAGATCCTGCGCCTGGTTCTGTCGGTTCTGCACTACCAAACCAGGAACCCGCGCCAGCCCCTCGGACAGGTGGATCTGCATCTGGCCTTCGCGCAATTGTGCACCGTCGATGCTGTCGATGGTGGCCGGGCTTTGCCAAAGGTCTTGGCCGATCCGACTGGCCGTGATGACCACCGGTGCCAGCAGGGTTTCGGCCTGGCCGGTTCCACCCGCGTGAGCATCCACCATGGGCAAAATTTGCAGCGTGCACGCCACAGCGGCGCATGTACTCGTGGAACGGAGGTGGGGCATCAAAGGGCTTTCAAGGTGGATGGGCCGCCTCAGGGCGGCCGAGGCTGCCACCGAGGCTACAGAGAGCGGACGCTGGCGAAAACATGAGGGGTTTCCCTAGTGATGATTTGTTCTGCAACGGAACAAAAATTGCCGCCTTGAGGACCATCCATACGCACCTCCCGTGCTTGCCAGCGCCATGTCCAACCCGTTCTTCACCACACAACAGGACCGAGTAGCGTTGGCGCGCGAGCGCTACTTCGAGCACGGAGAGCGACCCTCAGGTCTGGTGCCCGAGCCGGTAATCCAGTCGTGGAATCGTTGCCTGAGCGCCAGCCGCAATCCCGGCGAGAAGATCAGCTTCGATCCCATCAGCAAGCTGCGCATCTCCACTGTGCTGACCAAGAACCGTGCGCTGATTGAAGCCGCGTCCGAACCGATCGCAGAGCTGGAAACAGCCATTGCAGGCAGTCGAGCGCGGGCCATGCTGACCAGCAGGGAGGGCGTGGTGATACTGGCCTCCCGGCTCACCGCGGATGATGGTCCGCTGCTGCGTTCAGTGGCACGAGTGGGTGTGAGTGTTGGCGAAGCCGTGGTGGGTACTGGTGCGCCCGGCGTGACGGTCAACACCGGCGAGGTCTGCATCGTTCGCGGTGGTGAACACTTCTTCCGCTGCCTGGAAGCCCTCCATTGTGCGGCCGCTCCAGTGCGCGATGCCAGCGGCCGCATCGTGGCGATGTTGGACCTGACCAGCGAGCGTGGAGCCTTCCGTTTCGATGCGGGCGCCATGGCTCACATGTACGCCACCTGCATTGAAAACCGGCTGTTGGTCAGCTCGGCACGTTCCAAGCTGTTGTTGCGCTTCCAGTCCAGCAAGGCCATGCTCCATACGCCTTTGGAGGGGTTGGCAGCAGTCGACGAAAACGGATTGCTGTGCTGGCTCAATGGCGTCGGTGCTCGGTTGCTTGAGGGTCAGGGCGGTTCGGATGCAGGCATTGCGGCCGAAGGCGTATTCGGCCTTGACTTACGCCAATTGCTAGCCCTGGCCCACGACGGGCGACCTCTGCCGCAGATGCTGCCTTCGGGCCTGACTCTTTGGATAGCTGCGCATCTGGATGATCGCGTGGACCACCCATCTACCCCACCGCTGAATCTGACGTCCGAATCAGCGCCTGGGCATGACCCCGCCACCGCACCTGCACCTGCACCTTCGCTGGACGAAGCTAGTCGCGTCCTGATTGAACAAACTCTTGCCCAATGCCAAGGCAATGTGTCCCGCGCTGCGCGGCTGCTAGGAGTTTCCCGTGGGTTGCTGTATCGCCGCTTGCGTGAATGGAGTTGCGCCGAAAATAGCCCACAACACCCTTCATCGAAACTCTGAAGCCTAGGGAAGGTCTGCATAAATCCCGGCAAGCTGTGCTTGCCACGGCTCCCCTCGTGCTGAGACGATACCGGCATGAAGCAGCAAAGCCTGGGACTGGGATCGTCGAGCAAACGCACGCGCAAACGCGAGTTCCTGGACGAGATGCAACGGGTTGTGCCTTGGGGCGATCTGGTCTCGCTGATCGCCCCCTACATGCCAGAAGGCAGGCGGGGACGGCCGCCGTTTTGCATCGAGGCCATGCTGCGCATTCATTTCATGCAACAGTGGTTCACCCTGAGCGATCCTGCCATGGAAGAAGCGCTGCACGATGTGCCCCTGTTTCGGGACTTTGCCGGCCTGGGAGGTTGGGATGAGCGCCTGCCCGACGAGAGCACGATCCTGAGGTTCCGCCACGTGCTCGAAGAGCACAAGCTGGCGCCCCAGATCCTGGCGACCATCAACGAACTGCTGGAGGCCAAGGGCCTGCTGCTGCGAGCGGGCACCGTAGTGGATGCCACGCTCATTGCTGCGCCCAGTTCCACCAAGAACGCAGGCCATGCGCGGGACCCTGAGATGCACCAGAGCAAGAAGGGCAACCAGTGGTACTTCGGCATGAAGGCCCACATCGGAGTCGATGCCGACTCAGGACTGGTGCACACCGTACGCGGCACGGCAGGCAACGTCAACGATGTGGTGGAGGCGGCCAGCTTGTTGCATGGCCAGGAGATCGACGCCTTCGGTGATGCGGGCTACCAAGGGGCAGCCAAGAGGCCCGATGCCAAGGCTGATGTGCGCTGGCACATCGCTATGCGCCCAGGAAAGCGCGCAGCACTCAAAGAAGACGAGCCGCTGGATGTTCTGATCGACGAACTGGAACGGGTCAAGGCCAGCATCAGGGCCAAGGTGGAGCACCCCTTCAGGGTGATCAAGAGGCAGTTCGGCCACGTCAGGGTGCGCTATCGTGGGCTCAAGAAGAACACGGCCCAGTTGTTCACGCTGTTTGCGCTGTCCAATTTGTGGATGGTGCGGGGCAAACTGTTGGCAGCACAGAGATGAGCGCGCCCGAAATGGCCCAATGCGGCGGGATTTCCCGCAAATCAGGGCCGCAAGCGACTCACCAGACGGCCAAGCCTGGCGGCTCAAGGCATTTGGGGCGTGTCTTTGTCCAAATCAACGCACTATCCTGCCGAACACCGCTTTGTGCAGACCTTCCCTAGACCCGTGCAGTATCTCGTTGCGTGCCGTCTCTGACTAAGAGGCGATTGGTCTGACCGTAGGTTTAACTGATTTGCTGACCACCGCTCTCTTCTGTAGCACCAGAGAACCAGCTATTGGTTTCGAAATGATGCTCAGCAGATATCCCCTGCCCTCCGGGTTATCCGTGTACTTCTGTAGAGCGGAGCTATGCTACGCGGCGCATGCAAGGTGAGAAATCAGTCGTGGAGAAGAACTGCGCCCCCCCGTTGGTCACCGGAGGTGCACACCCGTTCTGAAGCATCAATTTCGCGAGCGTAGTCTTCATGGGTTCACAGTCAGAACGGGCCCTGGTCGCTCGGATACTTCCAAAAATCCTTGAGGAGGTAGTTCATGGGCATGTTCAGCGGGACGTTTCGCGGCGGGATCGGTTGCATGAACCACTTCTCATAGATGGCATGCGCCTCGCGGCCGTGGATCAAACGTTTCATCTCTGCATCAATGATGCCCTTTAACTCAAGATCATCCTTGTTGAACATGATCGCGATAGGGTCGATGGTCAGCAACTTGCCAACAACTTTCAGCTTGTCCGGATTGGGACGGTTGGAACGCAATCCATACAGCAATACATCGGCCATCGCGAAGCCATCCACTTCACCTGCTTCCACCATTTCCACCGCTTTGGCGTGATCGGGAACCTCTACGATGTCGATGTATAGCAATCGCTCTTTGCTTGCTCGTTCAATCGCTTTCAATTCGACGGTACCCCGAGTGCCGGCCAGTCTCTTTCGCTGAAAGTCGGGTAGGTGGCTTATGGCGCTGTCGGACCGAACCAAGTAGCGTGCTCCGCTGAGGTAGTGGGGACCCGTGAAAGACACCTGCTGCCGGCGCTCAGCGGTGTTCGTCGTAGAACCACACTCCATGTCTGCCTTGCCCTCAACGATCTCGGGGATCCGCCTTGCTGGATCCGTCAGAAAATAGACCACCTCCAAGCGCGGCAGATTCAACCGTCTCTTCAACTTCGGCGATCCTGAGACGAAGATCCAGCGAGTAGCCTCGCGGCTTCTTGTCGGCATCGACGTACGACATTGGCACCGAAGACTCGCGGCGCGAAATCACCAGCCGATTGGTTTGGACAATACAGTCGATCACAGGACCCGCTTGTGCAATCGGCGACAGGGCTCGGGCGTTGCCGAGTACCGCACCTCGGGTCGTTTGAATCTCATCTGGATCTCCTAAGAATTCGAGTCATCGCGCAGGCTCGGACTGGCACCACTCCCACCGGCATCGCCCGAACGCAACGTGTGCGCGGCCGTCGTGGCCGCATGCGTCATCTGCTGTTTGCGGCGCATCTGCTTGGCCCACGCGGGCTCAGCCGCTGGCGCAATGGCTGCAGACCCACCGGCTGCGGGCTTGGCTGCGGCAGGCGCAGCCGCATCGGCAATGAAGCTCGCTACCCCGTCTTCGACCGCCCTGGCGCCGGATGCGACGCGCTGGCTCACGGCACTGGTGCCGCTGCGCGCGACGTTGGCGAGGCCCGCACCGGCCGCGCGCATGCCGCCAGCGCCCGATGCGGCGGCGCCGGCCTGGTAGGCCGATTTCGCCCCGCTGGCCATGCCCGTCGCAGCCCGCGCGGCGCTCGCGCCGGCGCCAATAGCCGCTCTCGCAGCTCCCGGCGCCATCCGGGCCCCAGCGGCCACCGCAGAACCCGCACCTGCCACCGCAGCACCGCCGGCCACTGCCAAGCCGGCTGCACCCATCGCCGTCCCCGCCGCCGCACCCGCTCCGAGCTAAGGTGCACCAGACACCAGACCCGTCGAGCGCCTGTGGCGCAGCGTCAAGCATGAGGACGTGTACCTCAATGGCTACGCCACGATGGGGGAACTGCTGATTGGGCTGACAAAATACTTTGCGTTCTACAACGGCGAGAGGCCGCACCAGGCACTGGGACATAGCACGCCGGATGCGGTGCATGCAAGCTCGGTCGGGGGCGGTGCGATGATCGTGGACAAGTACGGAGCAACGCAGGGACTCCCCATTGCGCTTCGCTCCACAGGGACTGAGTTCGAAGAAGTCAGGATAGAAAATCAGTCCACAATGCCGAAAGCAAAAACCGGGGCAGCGCCGTCCAGCTGTGTGAAATTGGGTGCAACTTAAACTACCGTCAAGTCTGTCTTGATGATGGGGTCCACTTCATGGTGGCGCCGCGAGATGCCAAGGTGGATGCGCGTGGCGTGCTTGCGAAGGCCAAGAGGATTGCGTCGCGTTACGGCATCGTCATCGACAGCTTCGACGGTGTATGGTTTGAGGTGTTCTGCCCCGAGCTGGAGCACGATGATCCGTTGGAAGGTCCGGAATTATGTAGCAACCGCACAAAGCTTTTTCCCAGCTAAACCCTGACAATTTCCCCTTGTAAACACCGTTTTCCAAGGGGTCAAAATGGCAGAGTCACTGGTCGTATCCGGCCTGGTATCCAAGCGTTCCGAAGTTGCCGGTCAAATCATCTCGTATCAAGCAGAAATAACCCGGTTGCAAGAATCATTGTCGCACCTGGACGGCAGTATCAAGCTATTTGCGCCCGAGTATGACTTGCGCACGATCAAATCCAAGCGCACGAACATAAGTTCGTCGATCCGAATTGACCGGCAGCACCCGCTGCAAAGCCGACGTCGTCGATTGGGCAGCACCCGCTGCAAAGCCGACGTCGTCGATTGGGGCCCGCTTCAGGCTGGACTGAGACATTCGCTGCCGAAGCCCGAATGCCGGCTTCGGCCGAAACCGGGTACTCACGCAACGTGGCCG
>Ga0115561_1002059_pt1 | contig 13758 bp, 12 predicted proteins | sample COGITO_mtgs_1105_4_FD_87201 | JGI IMG/M metagenome (GOLD analysis project Ga0115561, IMG submission 87201) | Pelagic marine microbial communities from North Sea - COGITO_mtgs_110512 | ecosystem: Environmental > Aquatic > Marine > Epipelagic | place: Germany:Helgoland, sampling site Kabeltonne...
CGTTGACGCAAACTATCCACCATTGATAACACTTCATTTGAAATTTCGATGGTGTTAGAGCGTGCTTGCCTAATCACACTTAAACCAATAACAGGCTTACCATCTAAACGCACTATACTGCGAAGGTCAGCGGGACCAAAATAAACGCTGGCTACATCTCCCACTTTGACGTCACCTGAGATCACAATGTCGCGCACGTCTTGTTCGTTAACAGATGTAGCATTAGCACGCACGATTAACTGATGATCAGTAGAACGGATACTGCCAGCAGGTACATCAAAGGGTGCGGTACTCAGTGCTCTAGCCACATCGGATATCGATAACTGGAAGCTGGTTAATCGTAAATTATCGACGCTGACTCGCAGCACACGCTGGCGATCGCCATCAAGACGCACATCTGCCACACCAGGTACATTTAAAAATAATGGTGCTAAGTCTGTTTCAACTATATCGGTCAGGGTTTCTAAATCATATTTTTCACTAGAAACGGCAATGTTAACGACACCTTGCGCGTCGTTATCCGCTTTAACAATAGCTAGCTGTTCAACTTCTGCAGGTAATCTCCGCTCGACTTGGGCGACTGATTCACGGGTTTCGTTAGCGGCATCTTCGATGTCGATACCGGGACGAAATTCAACTCGAATGCGGCTATTGCCTTCTTCACTTTGGGCTCGAATGGCTTTCACACCACTCACTCTTGCGACGGCCCCCTCTAGTCGACTGGTCACTTCAGAGTCTACGGTTTCAGGTGCGGCACCGGGATAGTTGGCAGAAACGGTAATAATAGGCCGATCAACGTCTGGTAACTCACGGACTTCAAGAGAATAAAGGGCTGCAATTCCGGCTGTAACAATTAACAGATTCAACACTAAAATCAATACTGGTCTGCGGATAGATAACGAAGGTAAGTCGTCTTTAAAAAGAGTATTTTTGAACACTAGCTTGCAACCTTTGGTTCAGCGTGTTTTTGACTCAATTTCAATTCACTATCTTGGATATTTTGAATTTTTAAGGCTTGACCGTCACGTAACCCTTGGATCCCCTCTACAATCAAGGTTTCACCATCACTTAAATTTCCGGTCACCAGAATTCTGCCTCTCAACCTTTGTTCTATTTGCACATTTACCCGTTTGACTTTTTCGTTTTCAGCTAACCATACAAAGGCACCGTTTGCCCCCCAAGATAATGCTGCCTCGGGGATCGCTATATATAATTCCCCACGTACCTCTAATGTCACTCGAAAACTCATACCAGGACGATATTGATCGTTTAAGTTGTCTAATAACGCTCTTGCTCGAATGGTTCTATCTTGAAGGCTGACTCGGGAGTCAATTTCAGCTACTTTTGCGGGTAACAGAGTCAACCTGTCAGTCCAAGGTTGCAATTGAACCATAGGTTTTTCCATCAAATAAGATACCGCTAATTCAGGTGCAACAAAATTCACAAAAAGTCTGGTTCTGTCATCTAAGGTAGTTATTTCAGTTTGTGGGGTGATACGATCCCCAGCCTCAACATCAGTTAAACCCACAATGCCGTCAAAAGGTGCACGCACTAAGCGATCTTCTTTATTCTTTTTCGCTTCTAGTAGCGAAACACCAGCCAATCTAAATATTGTGTTAGCATTATCAACTTCACGCTCAGTAACCGCACCTTTTTTAAAGCTATTTTTAGCCCTGTTAAGATTTTTGTGGGCGTCTTCCAACTCAATTTCTGCTCGCTGCATATTGACATCTTGTAACCCACTGTCTAACTCAAGTAAAACCTCATCTTTTTTTACAGTCTGTCCCGGTGCAAAGTTTACAGATGTGACTTCATCTGAGACACTCGCAAAGAGTGTCACGGAACGTCTTGCTTGCGCTGAACCTACAGCCTCTACCTTTGAAGTTTCATATTCAAAACTTATTCTCTGAACCACAACGATACGTGGGCGATCTGCACCGCGGTATTGTGCAGCAGCAGGAAACGTCAGCATAAGCACCACAAAATGTGTAAACAGAATAATCAATGTGGATAAACGAGATAACATATTAAGAAAAATTCCTGCGCTATTAATCTATTTAACAGTGTATAACAATAAATAGAGCAAAGATGATCACTTTTTTAGGTCTTTGCTCAGCAGTAACTTGTAAGGTTTTGTTAACGTTCAATGTCTCAAATTGGATGCGTGTGCCCCCTAGCTTTCAACAGGCTTTATATTAAGTGTGTACGCTTTATCAAACTTGTATTGAATCAACGCATTAAAAACCAAAACAGCTTTTAATAATTTAGGTATTTTACGTTGAAAATAATGTTCAAAATATACCTGCAGCACCCAACTATTCTAGACAAAAGCGGTATATCATTGATGTAAAAAACATCCCACAACAATTTTTAGCCTCAATCATACATCAATGGTGAGGGAACGTTCTGCACACTAAAGTCACTTATTTTATGCCAGCGAATCTATTTTATAGTGAGCGCCGACTGGTATTATTCATATTAGCGTTACGAAATCACATTGAGCAGAGAAAATTGAACACGATAATCCAGTAACAATTATGATCTCTGGCTAAAGACACACCATATGCATCTGAAGATAGGTGCATACCTTACGACCATCCTGAAACGAATCAGCTTCCTAGTACGTCAGCAATGGTCAGCCACACTTTTGGGTTAACGCCCAATCCCATATGAGAGCCATTGACTTCAATATTAATAGCTTGATGGTTGTATTTATCGACTGAAGCCTGCCAAGCAACTACACCATCAGATTTGCTATAAATTGAAGTGACGGGCTGAGTCAAACCGATAGAGTTGCGTTGATGTACGTCCAGTTCAAACTCATCTAAATCAATATTATTTCGCTTAGCATATCGTTTACCAACTGAAGTAAATTTGGGGCCACCTACTATAGGTGTCCCCAAAGTTATTACTTCTTGAACTACATCAGGGAATAAGCGTGCGACTTCTCGGGTAAGAACGCCACCGAGACTCCAACCGATTAACGTTACTTTTTCACCACCTACACTTTGTGATACAGATTCAACTCGATCACCCAATCGCATCATATCAGTGTTGATCTTGCCCATATTTCGACCTAACTCGGTGTAATAGACATCATAATTAAGATACTTAAGGTAGGCACCGAGTGGACGCATAGAGTGATCATCAGCTAAATAACCCGGCACTAACAACACAGCTCGTCCATTACCTCTAGGTGCTTGTCTTAATGCATGAAAATGAAGTGCAACCGAAGCAAATTCAAAAGGTGCTCTAACCTCTCGTAACATGTCGAATAAAGAGGGCTTGGAAAATTGTGGTGGTTTTGTCAATTCAATATTCAAAAGGAGACTCCTTATCTAGAGGTGTTATACTACAGACAAAATATTGATATCATACAAATTGGTTTGGTGCTGGTAAATAAGTTACATATTCTTGGGACGATTTGGCAGAGTATGGCGTCTCAATATTCGTCGTCCCTCTGCTTGCACATCATCACGTTTCTGGAACGCCCATAATTTGTCTCTGGCAGCTTTTGAACTTGCTTCAAAATCAATAATAGGTATGGGATAATCAACGCCCATTTTAACATCATACATCTGCTGTTCCATTTGTGTTAGTTGCCAAGGTTGATGGATCAACTCTGTGGGTAATTCTATAAGTTCCGGACACCACTTTCGAATAAAATCACCTTTGGGGTCTTTTTCTTGGGACTGTTTAATCGGGTTATACAATCGAATTAAGTTGATACCAGTGATACCGGCTTGCATATGAAATTGTGGATAATGAATACCCGGTTCAAAGTCTAAAAATAACTTAGCTAAATGTGTCACGCCAGCGCGCCAGTCGACGTCGAGTTGATGGCACAAAAAACTCACTAACATGGAGCGCATCCGAAAATTCACGTACCCAGTTTGATGTAAACAGCGCATACAGGCATCGATTAATGGAAAGCCAGTTTGACCTTGCTTCCATGCCTTAATGTTGGCTATGGCTAATTCGCTTTGATCATATTGATATTTTTCATAGGCTCGATTAACGGGTCGAAATTGCATCTCAATTTCACTCTCAAATTTTTGCATAAAGTGACAATGCCAATGCAATCTTGAAGTGAAAGCCACCAGTGACCTTCGCCAGCCCTTTTTTTGCCAATTGCTTAGCGTAAATTGATACACCTGCCTAAGGCTGATATTTCCCCATGCTAAATAAGGAGACAACCTTGAACATGATTTACGGCTGGCTGTCGGGCTAGAAATGGAATAAGCATACTCCCTCCCCCTCTCAGCAAAGAAATGATGCAACGTATACCATGCACGTTTTTCTCCCCCCGCTTGAAATTGAGGAGCGGGTGTTTGCCATTTTTCAGGTATATCAGGCTGTTGCAGTTGAAACACCGAGTGCGTTTGAGCAACAAAATTGATATCTTCCAATGGTCGGTCAAAACATTGTTGGCGCATACGTTTTTGCCAGTTATTATCCCAATCATCGCGCTGAGTTAACCCACGGATAACAGCCCCATAACCGAATTCTGACCATTGAATAGCATTTGAATCGCACCATTGCTGCACCGCTTTGTCTCGCTCAAAAGTATTACTTAAACCAATTTCCTGATAACTGTAGATATGTTGGATCGTGAGAGTCTTTAATATTTCTGAAAAAACAGCGGTGGCTTCGCCCTGCATGATCAGTAACTGACAATTAAAAGGGGCAAGCTGTTGATTAATATCTTGTAAAGATTGCCAAATGAAACGCCAATGACGGACATCATAATGAGGATCATTCAATAATATAGGTTCAATTACGTAGGTAAGCAATATCGGGTTAGCGTCAGCTGAAGCATTGAACAAGGCTTCATGATCCCTGAGCCGTAAGTCCCGTTTTAACCACACCAAATTGACCTTATCGGATCCCAAATCACCAATATTATTAATTGCCACCACCTAACCATCTATGCCTAAACACAGCTTGTGGATCATATATGGCTGTTTGTTTATTTAAATCAAAACGTCTATGGCCTCGGGGATCAGCACCAACACCTGCCAAGTATTGCCAATTTCCCCAATTACTTGCCACATCGTAATCAATCAACTGCCGTTCAAAGTACGCCGCGCCATAACGCCAATCTAAGCCCAGTTCATGTACAAAACAGCTGGCAACCAACTGTCTGCCACGATTTGACATATACCCTGTTTGATTCAATTGACGCATACAGGCATTCACTATGGGGTATGCGGTCATGCCTTCACACCAGCGAGTAAATGTTTGCTGATTAAACTCAGTTAACGGTGCGACTTGTTGGATACCAGAAAAATGAAATAACGTGTCTTGGTGTTTGGCTAGATACCACTGAAAATATTCGCGCCATAACAACTCAAAATAAAGCCAGTAAGTAGAATCATTTTCTCCACGCTGGGCTTCGTATTGTTTGATAGTGTGATAAACCGTTCTAACCGACAAACAACCGTTAGCCAACCATAATGACAACTTACTTGAACTACCCCAATCATCGAGTGCGTTGCGAGTCTGTTTGTATTGTCTAATAAGGTCAGTACCAAACAAATAGTTATTTAACTGCTCTACAGCTGCAATTCCGCCCCCCTTTATACTACCCTGCGATAATAATGGTTGTGGCATTTCAGGAATCGGGCATATCGCACTGGGAAGCACTGAAAGTGCTTCAACAGGTAAGTCAATTGTAAGACCCTCTACTTGTTTTCTAAAAGGTGTAAAACTTTTTGGTAAAGATTCACGTTCAAAAGGTAAGTCGCTCGAGGAGAAAAGTGAGTGGCCAGTCTCGCTAATGAATTTGGCTTGGGGGTAAGCATTTTTTAGGGCTGTAAAAGAATTTTGTTCATAAACACCTGGATGAAAATCAGCAGCAATGTGCGTCACTTTATGATGCTGAATTAAGTCGGTCAAAGTGGAATGGGATGGAGAGTCTAAAATTAACAGAAATTGTTTTTTTTGCCTCAGGCTCTTATCTAGGGCCAATACACTTTGATGCTGAAATATTTCTTTAGGTTTGCCCGTATAAACTTCACAAAGACTGCCTTGCAGTTCTTTATTGTAGCGCTGCATGTAAACACAAATAAGCCGGTCGACTTGTTTGCACAATTTGTTAAAAGTAGGGTTATCGGTTAAACGTAAATCGTGTCTGAACCAATACAATCCTGTGGTTATTTTAGCTGTCATAAAATGTATAAGTACCTCAAGCAAAATCAGATCAGTTAATAAATGTCAAAATATGACTAAATTTTCGTGAAAATTGACACAACATAAAATGGCTAGGATCAGAAACCTATCGTATGTTTAGAGGCATAATACAATGTCATAAAATAATTGGTTAAATTTCAGCTTTAAAATGTGACTAATTAATGGATTCACAATTAAACCTAAACTAGTGAATTTTGGTAGAGTTTCTAATGGCAGTAAACGGTTCAGTATTGTGATAAATATGACGTAATTCACAACACATAACGACTTACATTATTTTTTCTTAAAACAGGCAAAAATGGCGGTATGCCTCATTAAGAGAAGCAACAATCGTTGCTGTTATAGATACTACCCAAGACAAAACCACCAATATACTGTGATCAATATAGACACTGGGAAACACCCTTGGAGATTTACCCAATGTTGAAGTCAATACAAGTAGGTATTTTAATTTTAACTATTAGTTTTAATACGTCAGGAATGGAATTGGACGCCCCCTATGTATTTGTTAAAGACGCAGCAACTGCCACTTTCGCTCAAATAAAACAAGAGCAGACCCTAATCAAAAATGATCATCAAGCATTGCCATTAAAGAGCATGTAATCTGCATCTTCTAGCTATAATAATCCTAACTCAACACCTCTAGCACTGATACACCAAGCACAGCAAATAACAATAAAATAAAAGCCTTCATAGCCCATTATGGCTTGATGATATTATTTGAATAATGATTGATGTTGTCAGCAAAGAGTATGCATGCAAACACTATTCGTGGTTTGTTCTATCTACTCATTTTTGATCAAAGCTTGTCACTACTTTTAATCAAACCAATGGCGGGTTTTATTTACAAAATACACCAAAGATAACATCACGGGTACTTCAACCAATACTCCGACCACAGTCGCCAGAGCAGCACCGGAGTGCAATCCAAACAGCGAAATAGCCACAGCAACCGCCAACTCAAAAAAGTTAGACGTGCCAATCATACTGGCGGGGGCAGCAATATTGTGTGGCAGTTTTAAACGCTTAGCAAAAAAATAAGCGATAGCAAATATACCATAGGTTTGAATAATGAGCGGTATGGCAATTAACACTATTGTTTGTGGTTCGGCCAGAATTGTTTCTGCTTGAAAACCAAATAACAAGACTACAGTGGCAAGCAACCCCACAATCGACCAAGGTTTCAGTTTAGCGACAAAATTATCTACATTTTCATGTTCTTCAATTTCCCCTGTTTTTTTATCTAACAAAGAACGTGTCAATGCTCCAGCAATCAAAGGTAATAAGACATAAAGCAACACCGAAATAACTAAGGTATTCCAAGGTACTTGAATATCACTGACACCCAATAAAAGTGCAGTCAAAGGCGCAAAGGCAAAGATCATAATGATGTCGTTAATCGATACTTGCACCAAAGTATAATTCGCATCACCTTTGGTCATTTGGCTCCACACAAATACCATAGCAGTACAAGGTGCTACACCCAGCAATATCATGCCAGCAATATATTCGTTTGCTGATTGTGGGTCGACCCAATCAGCAAAAAAACCTTTAAAAAATAGCCATCCTAAAGCGGCCATTGTAAAAGGTTTAATTAACCAATTAATAACCAGTGTTAACGCTAACCCCTTAGGTCTTTTACCTACATCTTTGATGGATGAAAAATCGATTTGGATCATCATGGGATACACCATTAACCAGATCAATACTGCCACCACAATATTCACGTGGGCATATTCTAAACTTGCTACTAACGCAAAAAATGAGGGGATAATACTGCCTAAAATAACACCCGCAATGATGCTAATGCCTACCCACACAGATAAGTAACGCTCAAATAATCCCATATTTTTGTTCCTCTATGCTTTTTATGAAACGCTAGATAGCACGCTGATTAACGCGCTGGCTGACTTGCTCAGCTGATTCTACGCGCTCTGAATAACGGTCGACCAAATAATCGCTGTTGTCTCTGGTCAATAAGGTAAATTTCATCAGCTCTTCCAACACATCGACAATGCGATGGTAATAAGGGGACGCTTTCATTCTGTCGTTGTCGTCAAACTCCATAAAAGCTTTAGCGACAGACGATTGATTAGGAATAGTCAACATACGCATCCAACGGCCTAAAATACGCATTTGGTTAACCGCGTTAAATGACTGGGAACCTCCAGAAACCTGCATGACCGCTAGGGTTTTTCCTTGAGTAGGCCTGACACCACCTATATTTAATGGCACCCAATCAATCTGGCTTTTCATAATACCTGTCATTGCGCCATGACGCTCAGGAGAACACCATACTTGGCCCTCAGACCACATCATCAGTTCACGCAGCTCCACTACTTTTACATGTGTTGCTTCGGCGCCATCGGGCAAAGGTAAACCAGTAGGGTCAAAAATCCGTGTTTCGGCTCCCATGGCATCTAACAAACGGGCTGACTCTTCTACCACCAGTCGACTAAACGACCGTGTTCGCAATGAACCATACAGCAACAGTATTTTGGGTTTATGTTGGGAGCTTTTTTTAACGAAATTTGCGGCTCTGGGAGACTGAAATTGGGTGAAATCAAGGTTTGGTATCATCCCATTAGAATGAGACATTAAACTGCACCTAAATTAGCAAGCGCAGCTTTTAAAGCGACCTTATCTTTTACATCCACATCGAGGTTAACCAGTTGTTCTACTCGTTGTTTAATTTGTTCGATGGTTGCTCTAAAGGCCTCGGAAATTTCTACTTCAGAGCCTTGTAACTTAGATGGGTCGGCTAAACCCCAATGTACTTTAAGGCTTTTGCCAAACCACACTGGGCAAGTTTCACCGGCAGCAGAATCACACACAGTCACCACTAAATCAGGCGCAAAGTGTTCAAAATCATCCCAGGATTGGCTTTGTAAGCCATCTTTAGAAATACCCGCTTCTTGCAAGTATTTAATCGACAATGGATGCACTTCACCTGCAGGTTGACTACCCGCACTTTTGGCAACTATTGATCCTACTTTTTTTCCTACTTTGCCATCAGAAAATTGGTTAGTAATCGCTTCCGACAAAATACTGCGGCAACGATTATGAGTACAAATATATAAAACTTTCATTTAAATTCTTTCCATGGGTGTAATAGGGTTAACAGCAGTTATCGAATGGCTTGGCTGCATCTAAGTTATGTAAACAATCATTTAAGTAGACTTGGTTTTCTTGTGAGGTAAGTGCTAACACCTCAAGTGTCCATTTAGGCAAGGATTGATCGAGTTGATAAAACACCCACTTTCCACGTCTGTTATCTAATAAAATCCCACATTTTCTCAATTCAGCTAAATGCCGGGATACCTTGGGCTGACTCAACTGCAGTGCAATGATTAAATCACACACACACAACTCACCTTTGAGGGTGATCAATAACAAACACTTCAAACGTGTGTCTTCAGATAAACATTTATAAAAAGCGATTGGATTCAATGAAGTTGTGCCCAAACCAATACATATGAAATATCATATATATGTTTTTCCATATGTCAACGTGAAAATCCTGAGGACTATTTTGCTGTAAAGACTTAAACTATCCTCCTCATTCGTTTAGGTATTACTATGTCACACGCACTCCCTTACCTTGCTCACTATCCGGCTTACTTACAAAATGACATTCAAAATTTACTTGAACAAAAAAAACTGGGCGAATGGTTGCGTGGGCGTTACCCAAACATACACAAAGTAGCCAACGATAACGATTTACGTGAGTACGCAATAGCCTTAAAAAATCAATATATGAAGAAAACCCAACCATTGAGCAAAGTGATATATGACAGTAAAATTCATATAGTCAATCACGCATTAGGTTTACATAGTTATGTATCTCGGGTTCAGGGCGGTAAGTTAAGAAGTAAAAATGAACTGCGCGTCAGTACTTTGTTTAAAAAGACTCCTGATGCTTTTTTGAAAATGATTGTGGTGCACGAACTGGCCCACTTAAAAGAAAAACAACACAACAAAGCATTTTATCAACTATGCCAGCATATGCTGCCGGACTATCATCAAATAGAATTTGATGTTCGTGTATATTTAACCGCAATAGAGCACTCTGGTTCGGTATTTAAAGATATTGCTTAGATCATAAGATAAATTTATCAATATTAATTATCCACGGGGGCAACTGCTTTGGCGTATGATGGTATTTCCTTTTTCAACAACCTGTGACATCTAATGGACTATCAATTTTCCCATGATATTTTGGGTAATCCAGTAGCCACATGTGAGCTTGAGTGTGAAGCTTTTGGTGATTGGTTAAGTCATGAAATTGCTCAAGACTTTAGGCAAATCACACTGTTACTCAACACCGTCCACCAGCTACAAGCCAATCAACTTACAAGCTACCAACACAATGGTAAGGAATACCATTTAGAGTTTGATAAAGATGAGGTTGAACTCATCTTCAATAATAATCATATCCAAGAGATGACATCTTTAGAAGAAAATGACACTCAAGAATTAAGTGATTTACATATCCAATCAGGCTGTGGCTTAGCCGATTTTCACATTTTACTAAAAGCTTGGCTGAAGTTTATTAACCAGACGACTTCGCAACCCTAAAGAAGTGTTCAAAAAAGATTATCCACAGGTATCCCTCAAGTCAGAGGCAAGGTTGCACTAAATTTCTATAGCCCTATAAACCTTGCGTCGAATCACGACAACATTTCCATGGACTGGGGGAGAAATTACTTATTCGGCATTACGATAACTCAGTTATGTATCTGCGGGTTCAGAGCCGCTGATTTACATAAGAAGCAACACTCGTCAGTGTCTGCTTCTCGCTCAAACCCGCTTGTCAATTTATTAAGAAGGGCTAAGTTTCAAACATTCATATACTGGTACACCAATTACGAAAAAGGCCGTAATTTGTATCCAAGTTACGGCCTTTTATTTATTAAAATAACTTAAGCGTTATAAGTTGACGACGAAGTATTACCACCCCGACCGGTCCAGTTTGTATGGAAGAACTCGCCTCTTGGCTTGTCAATGCGTTCGTATGTGTGAGCACCGAAATAATCACGTTGGGCTTGTAATAAGTTAGCCGGTAAACGCGCGGTGCGATAACCATCAAAGTAGTTAAGTGCGGCCATTAAGCAAGGTGCTGGAACGCCAGTCGTAATAGCATTCACGGCTACCCGTCTCCATCCTTCTTGGGCGCCGACCACGGTTTCTCTGAAGTAGTCATCTAATAGTAGATTGTCTAACTCGGGATTCTTATCGTAGGCTTCTTTGATTTTACCTAAAAAAGCAGAACGGATGATACAACCGCCACGCCACATCAATGCGATGCCGCCGTAGTTAAGATTCCAATTATATTCTTTGGCAGCTTCACGCATTAAGGTATAGCCCTGTGCGTAAGAGACAATCTTTGATGCGAGCACTGCTTGGCGTAAATCTTCGATGAAGGCAGCTTTTTCGGCAGCATCACCACTGAATGTTTTGGCTGGACCACTAATCACTTTGGCCGCTTCAACACGTTCATCTTTCAGTGCAGAGATACAGCGAGCGAAGACCGACTCAGCAATCAGGGTTAATGGCACACCTAAGTCTAAGGCCACTATACCGGTCCATTTACCGGTGCCTTTTTGGCCCGCGGTATCAAGAATCTTTTCTACTAATGGACCGCCGTCTTCGTCTTTATAGGCTAAAATGTCGCGAGTGATTTCGACTAAATAACTATCTAGTTCAGTGGTATTCCATTCTTTAAACACTTCATGCATTTCATCGGCTGACATGCCAAGAGTATCTTTCATAATTTGGTAAGCTTCACACAACAACTGCATGTCACCATACTCAATACCGTTGTGCACCATTTTAACAAAATGTCCGGCACCGTTTTCACCTACGTAATCACAACAAGGCGAACCGTCTTCTACCTTAGCAGAAATGTCTTGGAAAATAGGTTTCACTGCTTGCCATGCTTCAACAGATCCACCTGGCATAATTGAAGGTCCTTTTAGCGCACCTTCTTCACCACCAGATACACCGGCACCCACAAAGTTAATCCCTTTTTCGGCACAATATTTTTCACGGCGAATAGTGTCAGGGAAGTGAGTATTACCGCCATCGATGATGATGTCACCTTTGTCTAACAAAGGGAGAAGTTGGTCAATAGTGGCATCCACTGGCGCACCTGATTTCACCATAATCATGATTTTACGAGGAGTGGCTAGCGATTGAACCAACTCTTCAACTGAATAAGCCCCGCGAATGCTTTCGCCTTTTGCTCGTCCATTAATAAAGTTTTCAACTTTATCGGTGGAGCGATTATAAGCAGTAACGGTATAACCTTTACTTGCCATATTCAGAATGAGGTTTTCCCCCATAACAGCAAGGCCGATTAAGCCAATATCAGATAGTGTTTTCATAAAATTCCAATGTTTATTTTAATTAATAATGCTTGCTTAACCATTCAACGTTATACGTCAAACGCTTAAACACAGTCCGAAGGTGAAGGGCCAATTGAACCAAGCAATTTAAGGTGTTAGAACATGCCAATCTCTTATATTAACTATTAAGAAGCAAATTAACACTTTATAAATACATAAATAAATAATGCATTGGTATAAGAAATATTGTTCAGCCCTTTCTAATGCAACAAACTACACTGTCAAAGTTTACTCTGAGGTCTCTAAAATGTCATTAATCACTACCGTAAAGAACAAACAACAGCTTGATGAATGTATCGTCCAAATGGCCTGTAACAAGCAAACAAAGACAGTAAAACCAACACACTTCTCAGCATGCTGCATAGGATCATCGAAGCATTATCTTTGGCTCTAAACGTGACTTCATCCCTGCTTGTGGAAACTCAAACCAAAGTAATAATACCCGGGTAAAATTAATCATTTTATTCATTAGAATGTGGTGGGGTAAGTTAGTATTAAATACAACAAACTGCTATAGCAGTTTGTTGTATCTTTTAACCTTAACCAATTAAAAGAGGGTGCAGGTAGTATAAAGTGGTGCAGGGGGAGCATTGCGCCGGTCGACATAATCACTTAACCGGACGTCAAGTTTCGGTGCATATAATCAAGCAACAGTGCCAGATGAGAGTTTCTAATTGGTCAAAATTTGAGGACTATTTAGCACCAAAAGAAAAGAGTAATAGCGTTACTGCTATTAAATGTGTCTTCAATTTATATCCCTGCATTAAGTGGTTATAATCTAGCAGCGCAATGAGTTAATAATCTATCATGCTCTATGCACAAATTGTTTCATAATTTTAGCGCATATTGATTAAAGCGTATCACCGTCATGCATTACATCAGCATGATCGTACTGTTCTCCCAGGCCCATCTGTATCATAATTTTTGCCGAACACCGTGAATGTTTTAATCCAAGTCCTTACCATCATTAAGGTGTGCTATATCCGCTTGGGCTGCCTGAGACTGTTAGCCTCAAATAGATTAGAATTCTATAAATTTAAAGTAAATCTATCTTAAATTCATCTCGATAGTGAAGGGACAGGCTGATAGACATTCCCTATAAAATTGGTCAATTACGTAAAGCTGGTATTTTCTGAATCCGGTCTGCAATATTGCCAAC
>Ga0115561_1002060_pt1 | contig 13756 bp, 14 predicted proteins | sample COGITO_mtgs_1105_4_FD_87201 | JGI IMG/M metagenome (GOLD analysis project Ga0115561, IMG submission 87201) | Pelagic marine microbial communities from North Sea - COGITO_mtgs_110512 | ecosystem: Environmental > Aquatic > Marine > Epipelagic | place: Germany:Helgoland, sampling site Kabeltonne...
AGCTGCTGATGCCGCTGCTGGGTTTTCGGCACCTGGGGCCGAGCGGGCGGGAGGTGCCGAGCCGGGTGTTTTTTGACTTGTCCACCTGGCATCTGATCCAGTGGCTTTACTCACCCAAGGCGCTGCGCGACGCCCAGGCTTTGCGCACTGACTACGCCGACCAGCGATTGCATACGCGTCTGATGACGGTGCTGAACGAGCGCTTGGGTCACAAGCTGGCCAACGCCATGGAGCAGGCCAAGATCGCCGCATCGGTGAGCCATGCGGATGCGCCCATCCCGCTGGACTGGATCGAACCCGCGCTGGCGTCCTGCGTGACGCCCGAGGGGCTGGAGCAGCACCTGGACGGCCCGCTGGCGCAGGTTGTGGCTTGTGCTCAGCAGTGCCTGCAGCGGGCAGGTCTGCAGGCGGCAGACCTGCATGCGATTTATCTCACCGGGGGCTCGTCGGCTTTACGGCCTTTGCGCGACGCGTTGCGCAAAGCGTTTCCCGACACCGCCCAGGTGGAGGGAGACTTGTTCGGGGGCGTGGCCATGGGGTTGGCTGTGGCCCCTTGATTTGCTATCAAAAGAGAAGCTGCTTGCGCTTTCTGGATAAGTGTTAGAACCGCTTTTTGCTTAAAACCTCATCGGCCATTGAGCTGACCGGCGCGCGCCTGCCGATGGGGCTCTGCCCGTGCGCCTGTCTCCCTCAAGCGTTGTGGTCGCCTTCGCCATCGGCGTTGCGCTTCCATTCCAGCGCGGTGTCGTACAGGGCGTTGCGCGATGCACCGGTCACTTCGGCCGCCAGCCGCACAGCGGTTTTCAGGGGCAGTTCTTTGAGCAGCAGGCGCAGCACGCGCAGGCTTTCGCCATTGCCATCGCTGGCCACCACCACCGGGTGCAGCAGCACCACAAATTCTCCCCGTGCGCGTTGCGCCCCTCCTTCCAGCCAGGCCGTCAAAGCGTGGGCGGGCTGGGTGGTGATTTCTTCAAACTGCTTGGTCAGTTCGCGGGCCAGGGTCACAGGCCGTTCGCCCAGCGGGGCCAGCGCCTGCGCCAGCTCCTGGATGCGGTGCGGGGCTTCCAGCAGCACCACGCAGCGCGGCTCGCCCGCCAGCACCTGCACTGCAGCGGCGCGTTCGGCTTGCTTGACGGGCAGGAACCCTGCAAACACAAAACCCCCCTGTTCGGCGCTGTGGGCCACGGCCCCCGCCGCGCTCAAGGCCGTGGTGATGCTGCTGGCTCCTGGCAGCGGCACCGGGCGCAGCCCTGCCTCGCGCACGGCCTGGACCAGCCGGGCGCCGGGGTCGCTCACGCCGGGCGTGCCTGCGTCGCTCACATACGCCACACGTTGCCCTTGCTGCAGCCGCTGCACCACCTGCTGGGCGGCTTCTGCCTCGTTGTGCTGGTGCACGGCCAGCAACTGGTGCGTGCTTTTATCGATGCCGTAGGCCCGCAGCAGCGCCTGGGTGTGGCGCGTGTCCTCGCAGGCCACCGTGTCTGCGAGTTGCAGTACGTGCAGCGCGCGCAGGGTGATGTCGGCCAGGTTGCCAATGGGCGTGGCGACGACGTACAGGGCGCCCTGCGGATAATGCTGCGCGGCGGCCGCATCGCGTGCGGCGGCCAGTGCTGTTGCGAAAGATGCGCTCAATGAAATTCCTTGGAAAAAGGCCCGCCCCCACGGGCGCTGTGGCAAACGCCACCACCCGCCAGCGCGGCAATGCTGCCGAAGACCAGGCGCTGGCGTATCTGCAGGCGCAAGGCTTGCAGTTGCTGGAGCGCAATTATCGAACGCCAGGGCGCGGAGGGGGCGAGATCGACCTCATCCTGCGCGAACGTGGCGGTACGGTGGTGTTTGTGGAAGTGCGCAGCCGCAGCAGCAATGCCTTTGGCGGTGCCGGTTCCAGCATCGGTGCAATCAAGCAGCAGCGGGTGGTGTTTGCCGCGCGCCACTACCTGCTGCGCTACGCGTCGCCTCCGCCATGCCGCTTCGATGCGGTCCTGATCGAGGGACAGGTGCAGTGGATCAAGGCGGCCTTTGATGCGCAGTAATCCCGCATGGCAGATGCTGTGGCGCGCACCGCGCATCTCTGCGCTGGCTCCCGGCTCTGGGGCTTGCTGCGAGGCAACCCTTTGCTACAAAAGCGATAACAAGCGGCGGGTATCATCGGGCCCTCATGCTTGAGCAACGCATCCAACAACACTTCATCGACAGCGCCGATCTGAAATACCAAGCGGCGCAGGTCTTGAGCCAACCCATCGCCGCCGCCGTCCATGCCATCCTGGCCTGTGTGACCAGCGGTGGCAAAGTGCTGGCGTGCGGCAACGGCCCCTCTGCCGCCGAAGCGCAGCAGTTTGCTGCGTTTTGTGTGGCGGGGTTTGAACGCGACCGGCCCGAGCTTGCGGCCATGGCGCTGACGGCAGACAGCACGCTGTTGACGGCTTCGGCCAGTGGGCTGGACATGTCTTCCCAGCAGTTTGCCCGGCAGGTGCGGGCCCTGGGCCAGGCGGGCGATGTGCTGCTAGCGCTGTCGGTGTCGGGCAACGACGCCAACTTGCTGGCGGCCACAGAAGCCGCCCATGAGCGCGACATGACCGTGATCGTGTTGTCGGGCCGCACCGGAGGCCGTTTGGCAGCCGTGTTGCGCGAGACAGATGTGTTGATCAACGTACCCCACGACCGCGCTGCGCGCGTGCGCGAGGTGCATGCCCTGGTGCTGCATTGCATCAGCGATGGCGTGGACGCCCAATTACTTGGTGACCAGGAGATTTCTTGATGAAGCAGACCTTGAACCGCACCCTTTGTTCTTTGCTGGCCGCCGCTGCGCTGGCTGCCGGCCTGTCGGCCTGTGCCCCCCTGGTGGTGGGCGGCGCCGTGGTGGGCACCATGATGGCGGTGGACCGCCGTACCACCGGCACGCAGGTGGAAGACGAGGGCATCGAGCTGCGCTCGGCCAACCGCCTGAGTGAGCTGCTGGGCGACCGTGGTCACGTCAACGTGACCAGCTTCAACCGCCAGGTGCTGCTGACCGGTGAAGTGCCCAGTGCTCAAGACCGCCAACGGGTCGAGCAAGTGGTGCTGGGGGTTGAGAACGTCCGCTCGGTGGTGAATGATTTGGCGGTGATGCTGCCCACCAGCCTGGGGCAGCGTTCCAACGATACTTTCATCACCGGCAAGGTGCGCGCCAGCCTGGTGGACGCCAAAGACCTGTCTGCCAGCGCCTTCAAGGTGGTGACTGAGCGCAACGTCGTCTATCTGATGGGGCGTGTGACCCCGCGCGAGGCGCAGCGTGCGACCGAGATTGCCCGCGGCGTGAGCGGTGTGAGCAAGGTGGTGCGCGTGTTTGAAATGCTGACCGAAGAAGAACTGCGCAACATCACTCCAGCCCCAGTGGTGCAAGACGCACCCCCTGCGTCGACTCCCCGCAACTGATCGCTTGAGAGACGCGTTCACTGGCCTCTGAGGGCGGCGAACGTGATTTCATCTTTGGGAGAGGCACACATCCTCCGTGATGGTGTGCCTGCAGGCTCCGCACGGAGGGAAGTTCAGCGCGGGCCTTCCTTAGGGCTGATCTTTACTTGAGCCGCTTGATCAGGCTGGACGTGTCCCAGCGGTTGCCGCCCATTTTCTGAACGTCGGCGTAAAACTGGTCCACCAGCGCAGTCACAGGCAGACGCGAGCCGTTGCGCTTGGCTTCATCCAGCACCAGCCCCAGGTCCTTGCGCATCCAGTCCACGGCAAAGCCGAAATCGAACTTGTCGTCCACCATGGTCTTGCCACGGTTGTCCATCTGCCAGCTCTGGGCGGCACCTTTGCCAATCACATCCAGCACCTGCTTCATGTCGAGCCCGGCGTTCTGCCCGAACGCAATGGCTTCGGAAAGCCCTTGCACCAGGCCTGCAATGCAGATCTGGTTGACCATCTTGGCGAGCTGACCGGCGCCGCTGGACCCCAGCAAGGTGAAGGCGCGCGAAAACGCCATGCCGACAGGTTGCGCTGCGGCAAATGCGTCGGTATCACCTCCGCACATCACCGTCAGCATGCCGTTTTGTGCACCGGCCTGGCCGCCCGAGACGGGGGCATCGACAAACTGCAAGCCCTGCGTCTTCGCGGCGGCATACAGCTCGCGCGCCACCTCGGCCGAGGCAGTGGTGTGGTCCACAAAGATGGCACCGGGCTTCATGCCTGCAAATGCGCCGTCAGTGCCCAGCGTGACCGAGCGCAGGTCGTCGTCGTTGCCGACGCAGCAAAAAACGATATCGGCGCCGGTGGCTGCTTCTCGCGGCGTAGCCGCACTGCGCGGCGCCGGGGAGGCGGCAAATTCCTCGCACCATGCCACGGCCTTGGCGGCAGTCCGGTTGTACACGGTCACTTCATGGCCGGCCAGGGCCAGGTGCCCAGCCATGGGGTAACCCATCACCCCGAGGCCTAGGAAAGCGACTTTGCGGCTGGCAATGGATTCGTAAGAGCGTGGGTTGGTGCTGGGCATGGTGTGGCTCGGGAGGTCAAAGAAAAAGCGCCTGCCTTGCGAACGGATTCCAAGGGCAGGCGCCGGGGTGGGAGTGTGGCGCGCCGCAGCGCAGGGGCTCAGACGATGGCGAAATGCTCGGTGCCCGAGGCCAGATCAGGCGACCTGGCGCGCTGGCTGTTGAGCTTGATCTGCAATCGCAGGTCGTTCAGCGAATCGGCATTGCGCAGTGCGTCTTCGTAACTGATCACATTGGCTTCGTACAAGTCAAAGAGCGACTGGTCAAACGTCTGCATGCCCAGGTTGCGGCTCTTCTTCATAATTTCTTTGATTTCCGAGACTTCACCCTTGAAGATGAGGTCGGAAATCAGGGGCGTGTTGATCATGATCTCCACGGCCGCCGCACGGCCTTTGCCGTCCTGCTTTGCCACCAGGCGTTGCGACACCATGGCGCGCAGGTTCAGTGACAGGTCCATCAGCAGCTGAGCGCGGCGCTCTTCAGGAAAGAAGTTGATGATCCGGTCCAGTGCCTGGTTGGCACTGTTGGCGTGCAGCGTGGCCATGCACAAGTGCCCGGTTTCCGAGAACGCGATGGCGTGCTCCATGGTTTCGCGGTCGCGGATTTCGCCCATCAGGATCACGTCCGGGGCTTGGCGCAGGGTGTTCTTGAGCGCTGCCTCCCAAGTGTCGGTGTCCAGCCCCACTTCGCGCTGCGTAACCACGCAGTTCTTGTGCGGGTGCACAAATTCGACAGGGTCTTCCACGGTGATGATGTGGCCGAACGAGTTTTCGTTGCGCCAATCCACCATCGCTGCCAGCGTGGTGGACTTGCCCGAGCCTGTGGCACCCACGATGATGCACAAGCCGCGCTTGGTCATGGTGATCTCCTTGAGCACCTGGGGCACGCCCAGACCGTCAATGGTGGGCAGCGCCAATGGAATGGTACGCAGCACCATGCCCACTCGGCCTTGCTGCACGAACGCATTGACCCGAAAACGGCCGATGCCTGCAGGCGAAATGGCGAAGTTGCATTCCTTGGTGCGCTCGAAATCGGCCACCTGCTTGTCGCTCATGATGGCGCGGGCCAAGGTCAGCGTATGCGTGGGTGTCAATGGCTGCGGGGATACCTTGGTCACCTTGCCATCGACCTTGATGGCTGGCGGGAACTCCGCAGTGATGAACAAGTCGCTGCCGTTGCGGCTCACCATCAACTTGAGCAGGTCATTGATGAATTTACTGGCCTGATCGCGTTCCATCCGAAATCCTCTCTGGCGTCATTGTCACCCGCTGGCGCGGATGTGATTTCTGCTTCTTACGTGCCGTTATTTTTGGTAGTCGCTCAGGCGGGCACTGACCACACGCAAGCGCAGCGACAGTTTACGCGCCAGCAGGGCAATCAGACTGGCTGCCAGTTGGGGATCCTGGGACATCATTTCGTCCATGGCTTCAGCGCTGAGCACCGCAATTTCGCAGTCGGTCAATGTGGTGCAGGCCGAAAAGCGGATGCCGCTGTCCAGCAGGGACATTTCCCCGAGGATGTCCCCCGGGCGGGTTTCTGCCAGGCGCAGCTGCTCACCCCAAGGCTGAACGCGGTCCACCGCAATGGTGCCCGTCAGCAACACCACCATGAAATTGCCATATTCGTCTTGGCGAATCAGGTCGCGGTTCGATGGCACCGACGCAAACTCAAAGAAGCGCTCCATGCGCTCCACGGCGTCCTTGTCCAGGTGCGCCATGTATTTGTCTTTGGCCCACAAGCCTTGCAGCAGCTTGCCCCCCCGGCTGGCGGACAGCCTTTTTGCGCCCACTTCTACTGCACGGGCTTCCCAGGGCACCAGCATGGAATCGTCCACGCCCTGGCCAGCGAACGCGGTGGAGAAGAGCATGGAGTCCGTGCTCTCATCCTTGGGTTTGTTCACCAAGGTTTTAGAACGCAGAAGGCCAAGAATGCCTTTCATAAGTTGCTCCGGTCTGCGGCAGTTTGTGCCGCCAAGTGTGTTCGGGTGGGCTGGCGTGGGTGCCCATCAGCCTGGGAAGTTTTCTGGGATCTTGGCTTTGCTGCGCGCTTCAGCGGGGCTGATGATGTTGCGGCGCACCAGGTCTGTGAGGTTCTGGTCCAGCGTCTGCATGCCCACGCTGTTGCTGGTCTGGATGGTCGAATACATCTGCGCCACCTTGGCCTCGCGGATCAGATTGCGGATGGCGCTGGTGCCCAGCATGATTTCGTGCGCAGCCACACGGCCAGAGCCGTCCTTGGTTTTGCACAGGGTTTGGGAGATCACGGCCTGCAGCGATTCCGACAGCATCGCGCGCACCATTTCCTTTTCTTCAGCCGGGAACACGTCAATGATCCGGTCGATGGTCTTGGCCGCGCTGGAGGTGTGCAGCGTGCCGAACACCAAGTGGCCGGTTTCGGCAGCCGTCATGGCCAGGCGAATGGTTTCCAGGTCGCGCATTTCGCCCACCAGAATCGCGTCCGGGTCTTCACGCAGCGCAGACTTCAGCGCTGCCGCAAACGACAGCGTCATCGGCCCCACTTCGCGCTGGTTGATCAGGCACTTTTTGGATTCGTGCACGAACTCGATCGGGTCTTCCACCGTGAGGATGTGGCCGTACTCGGTTTCGTTCAGGTAGTTGACCATGGCGGCCAGCGTGGTGGATTTGCCCGAGCCCGTGGGGCCGGTCACCAAGACCAGACCACGGGGCTTGAGGGCCAGGTCGCCGAAGATCTTGGGCGCGTTGAGCTGCTCCAGCGTCAGGATCTTGCTGGGAATGGTCCGGAACACGGCAGCCGAGCCGCGGTTCTGGTTGAACGCGTTGACGCGGAAACGGGCCAGGCCTTCGATTTCAAACGAGAAGTCAACCTCGAGAAATTCCTCGTACTGCTTGCGCTGAGCGTCGTTCATGATGTCGTACACCATCGCGTGCACGGTCTTGTGGTCCAGTGCTTCCACGTTGATGCGTCGCACGTCGCCGTGGACTCGAATCATGGGTGGCAATCCCGCCGACAAGTGCAAGTCGGAGGCCTTGTTCTTGACGCTGAACGCCAGCAATTGGGTGATGTCCACGGGGCTCCCTCTATCGTTTGGTACGCTTGGCGGCCATTATGACCACGATTGCCAACAACCTCCAACAAGTGAACGACCGCATTTCCCAGGCGTGCCAGGCCGCTGGGCGGGCGCGCGAAGAGGTGTCTTTGCTGGCCGTTTCCAAGACATTTGGGGCCGCCGTAGTGGCCGAAGCCGCAGCTGCCGGCCAGCGGGCGTTTGGAGAGAACTACATTCAGGAAGGCGTGGACAAGATCCTGGCGCTGCGTGAGATGGTGCCGTATGCGTTGCAGTGGCACTGCATTGGCCCCATTCAGAGCAACAAGACGCGCCTGGTGGCCGAGCACTTCGACTGGGTGCACACGGTGGATCGTCTCAAAATCGCCCAGCGCTTGTCAGACCAGCGGCCCGCGCATCTGCCGCCGCTGAACGTTTGCATCCAGGTCAATGTGGATGGCGGCGACAACAAAGCCGGTGTGCCCCCCGAAGAAGCTTTGGAGTTGGCCCTGGCCGTGGCAAAACTGTCACGGTTGCAGCTGCGCGGGGTGATGAGCATTCCCGAGCCTTATCCCGAATTCGCCGCGCAAAAGACAGTGCATGAAGCAGCGCATGCGCTGTTCGAGAGAATCCGGGCGGCTCTCGCGGCACATGCAGATGTGCACAGCGCTCCATGGGACACCCTGTCGATGGGCATGACCGCCGACCTGGATGCCGCCATCCAGGCGGGCAGCACCATGGTGCGTGTGGGCACGGGCGTCTTCGGTGCGCGCACCTACCCGGCTGCTTGAAAGAGACCCCGGCCGGTCAGCCCGGCAGCGTAAAGCGCGCCACGCAGTCGAGCGCAGCCTGTACGTCGGCAGCGTTCACATCCAGATGCGTGACCCAGCGCAGACGCGACTGGCCGCCGTACAAACTGCTGGTCACCCGGATCTGGTGCTGCGCCAGCCAGGCAGTGAATGCCGGTGCCACATCGGCCTGCACATCAGTGAACAGGATGTTGGTTTGCCAGGGGTGTACGGTGATGCGCCCGCGCAGAACCGGGTGGTTTTCACCCACGGCACGCAGGCCTGACGCCAGCGTGTGCAAATTGGCGTGGTCTTCTGCCAGACGCCTGACGTGGTGCTGCAGCGCGTAGTGGCCCGCCGCTGCCAGCACGCCAGCCTGGCGCATGCCGCCCCCCAAAATCTTGCGCGTGCGGCGTGCCTGGCGAATAAAGGCCGCGCTGCCCAGCACCAGTGAGCCCACGGGGGCGCCCAGGCCCTTGCTCAGGCATACCGATACCGAATCAAAGTGGCTGCACAGCTCGCGCGCTTCCTGGTACACATCGGTGCCGCGGCGTGCTGCGTTGGCCGTGGCTGCATTGAACAGGCGCGCGCCATCCAGGTGCAGTGCCAGCCCGCGCTGGCGCGCCAGTTGGGCCACCTCGGCCACGTACTCGGGCGGTAGCACCTGGCCACCGGTGGTGTTCTCCAGCACCACGAGGCGGGTGCGCGCAAAGTGCGGGTCGTCGGGCTTGATGGCGGCGGCGATGTCGGCCAGGCGCAGCGTGCCGTCGGGCTGGGTTTCGACCGGCTGCGGCTGGATCGAGCCCAGCACCGCCATGCCGCCCGCCTCCCAGCGGTAGGTGTGCCAGCTCTGGCCCACGATGGCCTCGTCACCCCGCTGGCAGTGGCCCCACAGGGCAATCAGGTTGGTTTGCGTGCCGGAGGGGGCGAAGAGCGCTGCTTCAAAGCCCAGCAGCTCGGCCGCGTGCTCCTGCAGCGCATTCACCGAGGGGTCGTCGGCAAACACATCGTCGCCCAGCGGGGCCTTGAACATGGCTTCCCGCATGGCTGGGGTGGGCTGGGTCACGGTGTCGCTGCGAAAGTCGGGCATGGCGGTCCTGCGGATAAAAAGGGCATCGTAACGCCCTGCGTACATCAGGGCTGGCGCAGGTCTTTTGCATTGACTGCGTGCTAAGCTGATCCGTCTAGCCCGCCCCGTGCCGGGGTGGCGTTCCTGTTGATGGAGAGGTTTACATGCCCGGACTGCTGCCCGATGTCGATCCCGATGGCCTGCTCGAATTCTCGGTGGTCTACACCGACCGCGCACTCAACCACATGTCCAAGCGCTTCACGGGCGTGATGCAGGACATTCTGGCTATGCTCAAAGATGTCTATCACGCCCACACTGCCGTGCTGGTGCCCGGTAGTGGCACCTTTGGCATGGAGGCCGTGGCGCGCCAGTTTGCCAACAAGCAAAAGGTACTCATCGTGCGCAATGGCTGGTTCAGCTTCCGCTGGAGCCAGATTTTTGATGCCGACACCGGCCTGGGCGGTGGCGCCGTGGTTTGCAAGGCGCGCCGTCAGGGCGATGGCGCGCAGGCCCCCTGGGCGCCGTGCCCCGCCGAGGAGGTGGCTGCCACCATCCGCGCTGAAAAGCCCAAGGTGGTGTTCGCCCCGCATGTGGAAACCTCCAGCGGCATCATCCTGAGCGACGACTACATCCGCACCGTGAGTGCTGCCGCACACGAAGTGGGCGCGCTGTTCGTGCTGGATTGCATTGCTTCGGGCGCGATGTGGGTGGACATGCAGGCCTCGGGGGTGGACGTTTTGATCTCCGCCCCGCAAAAGGGCTGGAGCAGTAGTCCCTGCTGCGCGATGGTGATGCTGAGCGAACGCGCCCGGCAAGCCATTGAAGGCACACAAAGCTCCAGCTTCGCGTGCGATCTGAAAAAGTGGATGCAGATTGCCGAGGGCTATGAAAAAGGCCAGCACGCGTACCACACCACCATGCCCACCGACGCACTGGTTCGCCTGCGCGACGTGATGGCGGAAACGCGGGCGTACGGCTTTGAAAAAGTGCGGCAGGAACAGATGGACCTGGGCGCCAAGGTGCGTGCCCTGCTGGAGTCGCGCGGCTTTCCCAGCGTGGCGGCAGACGGCTTCAAGGCACCCGGCGTGGTCGTGAGCTACACCAGCGACCCCGCCATCCAGAGCGGCAAGAAGTTCCTCGACGTGGGGCTCCAGACGGCTTCCGGCGTGCCCCTGCAGTGCGATGAGGGGCCAGACTTCAAGACGTTCCGCATCGGCTTGTTTGGCCTGGAGAAGTGGCACAACGTGGACCGCACCGTGGGGCACCTGAGTGCCGCGCTCGACAAGGTCGCAGCCGCTTGATGCTTGGAATGGGCTGGATGGAGTTGCAGCCTCCGCATGCCAGATAGCGAGCGCGTTGAGCACACCGCTGGGGCTGTGGAGACCCCGGCGCATGTAGCCCTGCGCCGTGCCAAGCGCCAGGCGCTGGCGCTGCTGCTGGTGGTCACGGCCGTTTTTGTGGCTACCAGCCTGGTCGAGCGCGGCCTGCTGCTCAACTGCATCAAGGCCATGGCCGAGGCCGCCATGGTGGGTGCTCTGGCCGACTGGTTTGCCGTGGTGGCCCTGTTTCGCCGGCCGCTGGGGCTGCCCATACCGCACACGGCGGTGATTGCCCGCAACCAGGAACGCATCGGGCGCAACCTGGGCTCCTTTGTGCGCGACAAGTTCCTCGACGTGCCCTCGCTGGTGGCACTGATCCGCAGGCACGACCCGGCTGAGCGCCTCTCGCAGTGGTTGCTGGCCCCCGGCAACGCCGTCTTGCTGGGCCAGCAGGCAGTGCGGCTGGCGTCCACCGCGCTGGAGACGGTGCAGGATGCGCAGGTGGAGCGCTTCGTCCAAAAGGCGGTGCGCACCCTCATTGGGCAACTGGATCTGTCGCGCGCCCTGGCGGCGGTGCTGGGCACCCTCACGCACAACGGGCGCCACCAGGCGCTGCTGGAAGAAGTGCTGCACAAGCTCGTCGAGTGGCTGCAGAACCCCGAAACGCGTGAATGGGTGGCGCAGACCATCGTGGCCTGGCTCAAGAAAGACCACCCCCGCACTGAAAAGCTGCTGCCCACCGACTGGCTGGGCGACAAAGGCTCTGCCATGCTGGCCCGGGCGCTGGAGACCCTGATGTCCGAGGTCGCCGCCAACCCCCAGCACACGCTGCGGGCCCAGTTTGACGGCGCGCTGCAGCGCTTTGTCGAACGCCTGCGCCACGACCCCGAGTGGCTGCGCAAAGGCGAAGAAATCCGCACCTATCTGCAAACGGATCCGACCGTGGGTGAGTATGCGAAGACGCTGTGGGTGGACCTGCGGGCCGCATTGCAGCGCGATCTTGCCGACGCCGATTCCGTACTGGCGCGTCAGGTGGTCAAGCTGGGCGTGTGGCTGGGCGAATCGTTGGCGGCCGACCCGGCGCTGCGCCAGTCCTTCAACACGCGAATGGAAGGCTGGGTGCAAGGACTGGCGCCGGATGTGTCGCAGTTTGTGGCGCAGCACATCCAGGACACGGTGCAGCGCTGGGATGCCGAGCAGATGTCGGCCTTGATTGAGCTGAACATTGGCAAGGACTTGCAGTACATCCGCATCAACGGCACCGTGGTGGGCGGGCTGATTGGCTTGGTGCTGTTCGGGCTGTCTCATGCCCGCGAGATTGCGCGGGCCGTGGCCGGTGGCTGAGTGGCTGTAAAGCGGTTGCTATTAAAAATATAGCTGCCAGCGCTTGTTGAATAAGCGCTGGAGCCACTTTTTATCACTTAAAAAAGCCGAAACACCAGCGGCATCAACACGGCTGCCAGCACCACCTGCAGGCCCAGTGCCAGCCCGGCATAGGCTCCGGCATCGGCATTCACCTGCATGGCGTGGGCGGCGCCAATGCCGTGGGAGGCCGTGCCCAGCGCAAAGCCGCGCAGGGCCATGCCCTCAGCGTCGGTGGGCAGGCGCATCAGGCCAAACAGCCAGCGGGCCGACAAGGCACCCACCATGCCGGTCAGTGCGGCAAACACCGCCGCCAGCGCGGGCACGCCGCCAATCTGCGCGGCCACCCCCATTGCCACCGGGGCCGTGACGGATTTGGGGGCCAGGGACATCAGCACATCCCCAGGCAGGCCCAGCGCCCAGCCCAGCCCGACGGCGCTGGCTGCCGCTGCGGTGCCCCCTGCCAGAGAGGCCAGCACCAGCCGCCCCCAGCGCGCGCGCAGGGCGGCCCGGCGCTGCCACAGCGGCCAGCCCAAGGCCACGACGGCGGGGCCCAGCAAGAAGTGGATGAACTGCGCGCCCGCAAAGTAGGTGGGGTACGCCGTGCCGGTGGCCAGCAACACCCCCGCCAGCACCGCTACCGAGAGCATCACCGGGTTGGCCCATGGGGCATGCTCGGCACGCAGTGACACCGCCTGTGCCAGCACATACACAGCCAGTGTTGCCGTCAACCCGAACAGAGGGGCCGACGACAGGTAGACCCAGAGTTCAACGAAGTTCTGCATGCTCACTCGCCTTGGGCTGCAAAAGGCGCAGCACCCCTGCCGTGACGGCCATGCCCACCCAGGTGGACACCACGATCACCGCCACCAGCTGCAGGCCGTGCGCACTCAGCAGGGCCAGATGCGTCATCACCCCCACGCCCACGGGCACGAACAGCAGCGACAGATGGCTCAGCAAAAAACCGGCCGCCGGTGCCACCGCCGCCTGCACGGGGGACCAGCGCAGAGCCAGCAGCAAAAGCACCATGCCCACCACCGGGCCTGGCACGGGCAATTTCAGGAAGTGGGAAAGTGCCTCACCTCCCGATTGCATGAGCAACAAGAACGCCAGGCCTTGCAAGGGTCGCATGGGCAAGCGTCAGAACCGGGGCAGGTCCGGGTGCTTGATCTGCCCGCCGCGCACCAGCATCTTTCCGTACTCGGCGCACCGGTTCAGCGTGGGAATCACCTTGCCGGGGTTGAGCAGGCCGGCCGGGTCAAACGCATGCTTGAGCCCGAACATCTGCGCGTTTTCCTCGGTGGTGAACTGCACGCACATGCTGCTGAGCTTTTCCACGCCCACGCCATGCTCGCCCGTCACCGTGCCGCCCATGGCCACGCTGGTCTCCAGGATGTCGGCGCCAAACAGCTCGCAGCGGCGCAGCTGGTCCGGGTCGTTCGCATCGAACAGGATCAGCGGGTGCAGGTTGCCGTCGCCCGCGTGGAACACGTTGGCGCAGCGCAGCTGGTACTTTTTCTCCATCTCGGCAATGGCCAGCAGGATGTCGGCCAGGCGCTTGCGCGGGATGGTCGAGTCCATGCACATGTAGTCGGGGCTGATGCGGCCGCTGGCGGGGAAGGCGTTTTTGCGGCCGCTCCAAAAGCGCAGGCGTTCGGCCTCGTCCTGGCTCACGCTGATGGCTGTGGCGCCCGCCGCGCGCAGCACCTCGCTCATGCGGCCAA
>Ga0115561_1002063_pt1 | contig 13751 bp, 10 predicted proteins | sample COGITO_mtgs_1105_4_FD_87201 | JGI IMG/M metagenome (GOLD analysis project Ga0115561, IMG submission 87201) | Pelagic marine microbial communities from North Sea - COGITO_mtgs_110512 | ecosystem: Environmental > Aquatic > Marine > Epipelagic | place: Germany:Helgoland, sampling site Kabeltonne...
CACCTCCAGAATCAATTTTAATCTGGTCAACTACCGTTAGAGTTTTACCCTCTGTAATTTCTAAATTGCCTGAGGATGTAATGGTAACACTTTTTGCAAATCCTGTTCTAACAGCAGTATCTGGAAGCTCAACGTTATTGTGAATAATGACACATGAGTAAATAGTTGGCTCTCCAGCAGGAATCCATTTGGAACCATCAAACCAGTCAACCTCTCCAGCGTCATTCCAAGTTTTGGTATTATTAATGATTGGAATATTTTCTTCAACTTCACATCCATTTGTCAATGTAGCATGTACGGTAAATGAAAAATTTGTTTCCATTAATTGAGTTGCACTTGGTTTTATATACAGCGTCTCTACCATTTCACCATCGATGTATTCTGTTTGTGCAGATGCGTCTGTATAAACATCAATATCTCCAGTCCAAGAGAACATTGGATTTAGAGGTTTTGTGCCAAATAACTCTACATTATCTATAGCAACTCCATCAGGGAGCCATCCGAGGCCATCATCATCAGTTGCCCAAGAGTAATGACGTACCCTAATTTTTATCTGTGTTTCATTCAAGTATCCAGACAAGTCATACGACTTGTTGATGAAGTTATTTCCATACCCGATATCTTCTTCTAGTCTTTCTAAAGTAATCCAGTTATTTCCATCATCAATTGAGATATCTATATCAACATATTCATCATATGTTGGATGCACATAATTATTTTCAAAGTATCTTAGATAAAAAATGTCAAATCTAAGGGTTAAGGATTCAAAATTTTCAGTGCTCACAGCATTAACTAATGTGATGCTGTTGTCGATAATGTCTGCTGATGAAGTGCTCGAGTTAATATGATCAGATGTTGCTAGGGCAAATTTATTGTTATTGATACCTGAACTAATGGCAGGAGACCATACATTTCCAGAAAAGGTATTTAAAGTACTTGTTGCTGTTTGCCATTGAGTCACATTGGCTACGGCTGGGGTATTTGAATCATTATTGATATTTACAAAATCTCCTAAGCCCGACTCAAATTTTTCATTAATAAGATATACTGTTTCAAAATCACCACTTGCGGAAACTGCAACAATGTTGTCCCCACCACAAATAGTTGGATTTGAAGGTGTAATTGATATTTCTGGTACTGGAGATATATAGGCAGTGACGGGAGTCCTTACTAGAGATTCTCCATTAGAACAAGAACTTGTTGCAGTTATCCAATAAGTTGTTGTTTCACTAATATTTGGAGTGGTCCAACTTCCTGTTACTCCAGAAATTGTTGGGGCTGGAGTTAATGGAGCCCCACCTGTTTCGTTTGTATAGATATTAAACCCTGTCACAGTTGTATTTCCTGTTCCAATAAAACTTAAATCTATAGATTGATTACTCCCACAGGCCTCGCCATTTGTAACACTTGAAATATAGCTATCACATTTTTCGATAACTGTAAACAAGAAATCCTCGGCTTCACCAAAATAGTAATCAGGCACACCAAAATAAGTTGTATTGTTAAAGTCTTCGCAGGCATTAAAATCATAGAAGTATTCATAGCCAAGATAAATATTAATTCCTATTCGAATTCTTATTCTATAGTCGCCAGGAGGTTGATTATCTGGTATCACAAATCCAAAGACTGCAGATAAACCGTAGGAACCTTCTGGACCATAGACTTCTTCACTCATATCAAACTGATCGTCTTGATTCCAATCGACCCACGCTTTCCATGCGCCTCTCCTTCCACCAGCATCAGCAATAATATTAATGCCTTCACCCTGTGCTTGTATCGACTTAATTTCACCCGTCCAATCTTGGTAACCATCACTATTGCCATAACTAGAATTGAGGGTATTTACATCATTTAAAGTTCCAACAAACTGTACATCATCAATATAACACTCTTCGGATGAGTCAGTTGATGGTTGGCATGTTGTATTAGTGGTGAATGTTCCTTTTACGATAATGTCATCAACAATAAACCCTGGAAATCCTCCGATAGATCCGTCATTTTCCCAGCCAAATCCGATGTAAAAACTTTCCTGATCAACATCAGACAAATCTAAATTGGTAATTGTTTGAACAGTGGTTTCTCCCTCATAAACTGCAAGTTCAGTCCAGGTATTGGCATCAAGAGAATACATTACTCTTCCAGAATCAAAAATAGTTTCTCCTAGTCCTATCCATTTAAAATCTAAGGTCAAATTTATATAATTTGAGGCGTCAATTGGCGTAGTATGATAAACTAATGTAGAGGCTGCTTGATTATCTTTGTATTCTGTAGTAGATGAGTTAACAGGATTGTTTTCACTAACGGCCATGGAATAACTGCCGGAAATAACCGTGGTTCTCGTGTTATCAAATACCCAAAAGTAATTGTTATTGGTAGTATTATCAAATTCACCACTTTCCCATCCTAAATAATTATCTAGAATGTTTTCTGCACCTGATGCAGCTTCAAAATTTTCTTCAAAGAGGATATCTTGAGCATTTAAAATTGAGAAACAAACAGATGCGATTAGGATAAATAAAATCATCCTTAATTCACCTAAATAACTATATAAAATTTTCCTCTGCAATGTAATTATATTGCTTCAAGTAGTTTTTCCATGTAGTATTAGGTATTGAACAAGGTAAGTAAAATAAATAAAAGACCAAAAACGACATAATGTTAAACACAAAAGTAATTGAATGCATCCCTTTGAATTTATATCTTAGCGCTAAATTTTTAGTATTGTTACAAGTCACTTCGCATAACGAATTTATTAAGACTAACAGAGAAGATATCAGGTTATATTTAAAACGAGAAGACCTGATTCATCCTTATATTTCGGGGAACAAGTATCGTAAATTAAAGTACAATATTAAAGAAGCTCTAACTCAAAATTGCGAAAGTCTATTAACTTTTGGAGGTGCTTATTCTAACCACATTGCCGCTGTCGCATATGCTGGAAGTATTAATGGTCTTAAAACAATCGGTGTTATTAGAGGTGATGAGTTAGCTGCAGAGATACCGAATAATCCAACATTAACGTTTGCTCAGCAACATGGTATGCAATTCAAATTTCTGTCACGTTCATCCTATCGAAATAAAATGTCAAACACGTTTATAGAAGAACTTAATAATCAGTTTAATAATTTTTATCTAATTCCTGAGGGTGGAACTAATGCCTTGGCGGTAAAAGGATGTGAGGAGATATTAACAGATAATGATAGTCAATTTGATTTTATATGTTGTTCTGTGGGAACTGGAGGTACTCTGAGTGGTTTGATAAATGCGTCAAAGTCACATCAAAGAATTTTAGGGTTCCCTGCTTTAAATGGCGACTTTCTAAATAATGATATTCGTAAATTCGTATCAACATCTAATTGGAAAATTTTAAATGAGTATAATTTTGGAGGATATGCTAAAATCAATCATGAATTGGTTAACTTTATCAATGGGTTTAAGCGCGAACATGACATCTTATTAGATCCCATTTACACATCAAAAATGATGTTTGGTGTGCTTGATTTAATTAACAATAATTATTTTTCAAAGGGCGCTAGAATATTAGCAATACATACGGGTGGTATTCAAGGTGTCGATGGAATGAATTTGAAATTAAAGCGTAAAAATTGGCCATTAATTCTAAAACAATGAGAATCTTAATTTTATCAATGTACCTAAGCTTATTTTGTTTTTCTTGTCGTTCAACAAAAAAAATGAATACTGATAAATCATTAAATAACATAGAGAAATCCACAAAAAAAGAGATCTCAACGAATGAGTTGAAAAAGCCAAAATCAACTAATACGATTATAAAGAATACAGAACATTATATTGACGTGTTTAAAGATATCGCTATTTCTGAAATGAGAGAATTTGGGATTCCTGCGAGTATTACCCTTGCACAAGGAATTTTGGAGTCGGGATCTGGTAAAGGCCGTCTCGCATTGGAAGCAAATAATCATTTCGGAATTAAGTGCCACCAATGGGAGGGAGATAAAATTTATCATGATGATGATGAGAAACAAGAATGTTTTAGAAAATATCAAAATGCAGAAACCTCATTTAGAGATCATTCTGAATTTTTAGCCCATCGTTCTCGATATTCAAAATTATTTCAATTAAAGATTACAGATTATAAGAATTGGGCAAAAGAATTGAGAAAAGCTGGGTATGCTACTGATAAAAAATATCCCGAAAAATTAATTAGTTTAATTGAGAGGTATAAGTTGTTTCGCTTTGATCAATTGGAAACAAGTAAAAGGGTGAATAAATCAGATAAAAAATTTGAACGTGGTCAATATGAGGTGAAAAGAGGAGATACTCTTTATTCAATTTCAAAAAAATACGGAATGTCAATTAACGAACTAAAACGTTTTAATAATTTAAAGAATAACATCCTTAAAATTGGTCAAATACTTGAAATAAAATCACGATAACAGAAATGAAATTCTAGTTTTAAGACGTGAAAAACTAAATAAAGGAGATGCATTTTATTGGGATACATCTCCTTTATCAATAGTCTTAATTATTTGGAGTTTGATTTTTTTTCCTTGGCATTCGTGTCATTGATTTCTTTTTATTCATCATCCTATCAGTTTCCATCAATTTTTCAAATTGATCTTTGGTCAAAATCTCTTTTATTTTATTTCTCATATCGATTTTTTCATCGAGGCCATTGTTCAGCATTTTAAAACGTTCTTCTTTAGAGATCTTTTCATTTTTTGTCTTTTCCATTTGCATTTGACGCTGTTCCATTCTGTTTTTACGATGTTTAGATTGTTCTAATAATAGGGCTTTAATTTTTGCTTGTTGTGAAGCATCTAAATCCAATTGTAACGCCATCTTTTTACTTTTAATAGTAGCAATTTCTTCTACTGAAAAATCTTTTAAATCATGAATTCTTTCTGGTCTTTCAGACATTTTAACGTCTCTTTTTCGTTCCTGAGCCGCGATGCTAAAAGAGCTTAATATCAAGACAATAATTAGTATTTTTTTCATTGTTTAAGTTGTTTAATAATAAGACAGTCTTCATGTTAAATGGTTTAATCAATGTTTTGTTTTTTATTATTTAATCATGAAAAGATTGCACGGAAATGTTAAAGAAACAGGTTTACTTAGGCTCTAATATACGATCAACACGTTCAATAATATCTTGTAAATGATATTTTGAAATGGTATTATTAGTGTTTTTTGTGCCTTTAATGGCCAAACGCTTAAGGTTGTTTAACTCAGCTCTTACGATGGGTATGATGTCCGATTGTTTTACTGTGACGGTTCCCCTTCTTCCTGAAACATCTTTAGCTGTCATTAGTTGTGCTAGTCGTTCAACATGTGCTCTTTGCAAATTTCGTCTGTAAGTGTCAATTGAGCGACCATATCTCACCTCAGACCACAGACTATTTCTTAAATCAGACATCATTGTAACTACTGAATAGGCATCAGAACCATTCAACGTTTCATTGTCAATCATACGCATCATTCTATTTAAATTTAAAATATTATTGAGCGTTCGTACTTGGATACGTCTTATACGCTCAGTCACTCCATTAAACTCTGTTTTATTGATAATATTTTTATCTATAAGCCAAGATGGTGTTTTAAATAAATTTTCATTAATAAAATTTAAACAATTTTTCTGATGTGATTTTTCAACATTTGTAAAAACATCTCCTGCCTGGTCAGTTGTTTTACTGTATTTATAAACACCACCAATATTTGTCGTCACATGACCCATATAACGATTAAATTGGCTTACAACATGGCCATACATTTCAGATAAATCACCATAAGTTTCACCATCTTTTGAGGTCCATTTAATTAAATTTGGAACAATCCGTTTCAGGTTTTTGATACCATAGATACTTGCGGTGATTGCATTATCCCCTAGATCCTCTGTTTGTGCCGAAGGATCGATACCTTGGTACTGACCAAAACGGTACATGGGGTCATCTGCATGTTGTAATATCCATTGGTCCAGAGTTTTCTTTTCATCATTCGCTGTCATGGCGTTAAGAATTGGTCGATAACCCCACTTGATAGCATATTTATCATAAATTCCAATATTTGGCATCAATGCAACCCCTGTATCTCCTGGCTGTGCTACATAATTAAAACGAGCATAATCCATTATGGATGGAGCAGTTCCATAATCTTTGGTGAATTTAGGATCTCTTAATTGCTCCACTTTATAGGCACTGCTACTGCCCATATTATGTGGTAAACCGAGCGTATGTCCAACTTCATGAGACGAAACAAATTTAATTAATTCACCCATGACTTCATCTTTGAAGCCTACTCGCTGAGCCTCGGGATTTATAGCAGCTGTTTGAACAAAAAACCAACCTTGCAAAAGACTCATAACATTGTGATACCAATTAATATCAGATTCTAGTATTTCTCCAGATCGCGGATCACTAACATGTGGTCCATTGGCATTGGGAATGGGAGAGGCCAAATAGCGCACTACACTGTATCTGACATCTTCAGGTGTCCACTCTGGATCCTCCTCAATACTAGGAGGGTCTTTTGCGATAATAGCATTCTTAAAACCTGCTTCTTCAAAAGCAATTTGCCAGTCTTCAATACCTTGTTTTATGTATTTTCTCCATTTTTTTGGTGTAGCTCTATCTATATAGTAGATAATTTGCTTTTTTGGCTCAACCAATTCACCACGTTTAAACTTATCAATATCTTCATCTTTCACTTCTAATCTCCAACGGTCTAGATATCGAACAGTTTTACTTTCTTGGTCCTCCAAACCGTAATCAACTTGACCACGTGCAAACCAACCAACACGCTCATCATAATAACGTCGTTTCATTGGTTCTTCGGGAAGTAAAATCATGGAGTTGTTAATTTCGATAGAGATAGTTCCTGTACTTGAATTTGATGGGGGTGCACCAGAAGCATATGTTTTTACATGACGCGCTTCGATGTTTTTTGGGTAACTTTTAATGGTTTCGATAAAAGATTTATCATTTTCAAGACGAGTTATTTTATACCTTTTTCTTCTTGAAGCAGGTAATCCTAGTGCTTTTACATCTTTTTGAAATAGATTAGAGATATCTATTACTGTTGATAATGAATCTTTTCCAAAAGCTTTAATTGGAAATGTGTAAAGCACGGGTTCAAAATTTGAATTAACAACAGCTTCGTGAATTGGTAAAGAATCAGCTGCGACTATAGCGTGTGAAACGACACGTAAAACGACTTTTTTAGATTTTTTTTGCCAGCGTAATACCTGAGTGTTTTGTTTACCCCCACCAAATCCAATTCCCGATGCAGTTTTTGAAATTCTTGTTACCATGAGCATTTCTCTGTCAAATAAGGAATCTGGGATTTCATAATAAAAATCACCGTCAACATTATGAACTTTAAAAAGCCCATGATCTGTTTGAGCATTGTCAGTTATCACTTTATTGTAGGGCTGAATATCCCCTTTTTTTAATTTAGGTTTTTGCTTTGGTTTGTTTAAGGTGCTTTGTTTTGTAATTTCAATTTCTCGTGCTTTTTTAGCTGTAGTGCAAGATGCCAAGCCTAATAAAAATACACTTAGTATAAAGGTAGTGGTAGAGTGTTTCAAAATGTCATTTTTTTTATTGTTTGTGAAAATAACAAACAGAACAATTATTCACGGTTATTTATGAAAAATTAACATTTTTCACTTAAATCTATCGCTAACTAGTAGTGTCAAATAAAATACTTAATAAGTTTATTCTAAAGTTTCTAAATAAGGAATAATTAAGTCAATAGCTTCTTGGTGTGGAATAGTCACCCCAATGTATGGCATACTATAGCCTGGTATTGAGGAAGGAAATCGAGTTCTAATACTAAACCTATTTTCATAAATCTGAGAATCTTCAAAGGATGTCTCTAACCTGAAATCCATATTGCCAGAGTAGTTGTTATTATGAAAACCACCTGGAGAATGGCAATGGGCACAATTCATATCGAAATATGCTTTGGTGCGTTCTTCATCTGAGTAGCTCGTATCATTCCAATTTGGTAAGGAACTAATACTACTTGGGTCAGGAGTGTTAATCAAATAATTTTTATTTGTGAATTCTGTTAGTTGATTACTTCCATTCACATCAAAATTCATTGAACGAATTTTTGGACCAATTGGTGTTCTGTTTCCATTGTTTTGGTGACACATGACACAGGATAAGTAGTTTGGAACTTCATAATTGGTCGTCATTTCTTCACCAAATTCATTTATCCATGAAATGGGAACGATGTGCTCATCTTCATCTAAAACAGCATCAGTTTGGTTCTCATTCCACAGGTAGTTACCTATATGCCAAACATTACTTTGTTTGATGAGAATTCTAGTTTCAATAATTTTTCTTCCTAAATCTAAATTTGTTTCATCATGATTGTAATAAAACGTTTTGGCTATTAAAGCACCATCAGGAAAAATCGGTAACCCATCGTCCTGATATTCCATACTGGTCCCACTCGGTAGTGAAATTACACGTTGTTTATGAGCATAATCTGTATGAAGAGGTGTGCTTATCTCGTAGAGAAATGCCTTTGGACTTATGTTTAGTTCAGCAATGTTTCCTGTAAATAAATTCATTTCTGACAGAGTTGGTAAAAACTCTGGAATTACAGGACTAACATCAGTAATAAATGAATTTATGACACTTTCAATACTAATATTTTCAATGGAGCATAGTGCTTGAACATAAAAGTCATAATTTGTATTAGGAAACAAATCATTAATGCTTATCGAATTTTGTGACGTCGTTAATATAGTTCCTTCTCCTGGTAGAAATCCTACTTCGCCATATTCAATTTTAATCTCCGAGTAATCATTTGAGTTTTCCCAATTCAATATAGCACTTACATCTGTAATTTGAGTTACCGATAAATTTGTTGGAGTTTTACACTCATCCATTATTTGATCGTCGTCATTTTTACAAGCGACCAAAAGAAAAAATGTAAAGCCTATGAGGCAAAGGCGTTTCATGATATAACTTTTTGATTATAAGCAAGGGGAAGGTAATAAAAAGTAAATATTGTGAATAATAAACTCGATGTTTCGCTAAAATATTTCGCTAAACATCTTGTATTTGACTTAGCCTTAAATAAAATTGTCGGATTAATCTTACTATGTGACAACATTAATTGACTCAAATTTTTTTATTTGATGCGAGCATAAAATAAAAGAAGCCTTTACATTGAAAGGCTCCTTTTCTAAACGTCACAATAGTACTTAATTTTTGAGTACTCGAAAGGTTTCTACGGTTTTTTCAAATGAGACTTTGACAATATAAATGCCGTTCTCTAAACTTGTTAAGTTTAAAACACTTTTTATATTATTTGGACTTGTTTCAATGATTTTTTTACCTAAAATATCAAATATCTTTACTTTTTGTATTCTATTTTGATTCAAAGCTGTAATTGTAATATTATTTTTAACAGGATTTGGATAGTAGGTTAAAACATTACTTATAGATGCATCAATGGTACTCAATAAGTTTCCACAAATTGTCCAAAACATATCTTGCATAAAGCCCAAGGTAACTTTACCGGGATCATGTATAGCTTCACCGGCTCCGATTTGGGGCGTCATTAAAGAGTTGGCATTACCAGCCGGATAAGTTGCTTCATCCCAGTGTGAATAACTAGATCCAGTTTGGAAAGGGTTTGGTGCATAGGTTTTAGGATTAACATTACCGTTTTGTACAGTCGTTTCTGGTCCATTTGAAAATAGGTTGCCTCCTGTAAATTGACCTAATAAAGCGATTGAGGGGTCAGCGTAGTTTAATACAGATGTATTTGAACCGTTTTCTATGTACTGGTCCCATATGCCAGAGTATAATGTGCTAACTCTAAGTGCTCCCAATCCATTTTCTTGTCTCCCAAAACCTGCTATCCCTAGTCCATGTCCAATTTCATGAAGCACTACTGATACAAAATCGTACTGTCCAGTTGGAGTATTCCCATCTGTTCCAAAATAAAATGGAAATGTACTACTGAAGGTGGCATTTATGTCTGTCCCAGAGGTATTATTATCTTGTTCAAGTAAAGCATCCGCTAAAGCAGATGGAAACAATGTGTTTGCTGGAATATTGGGGCCAGTAATAAAATAATACAAATCGGCTCCTGCTCCTCCCAATATTCCTGCTCCAAGAGGTGCAAAGTCAGCGTTAATTTTAATGGTTTGTGATGAAACAATGCTATTGGCCCATATTTGTACAGCATAACTAAAGGCAGTTTCTGCAGTTTCTGTAAACCCAGTATAAGTAATATCAAATGTCGAGCAATCCCCTGTGATAATTGTTCTTGAATTTGATGTATTGTTTGCCATTCTTAGTTTCACTTGATTTGTAACAGGAATAAAACTTTTTTTAGGATTGGGGTCTGGCCTGTAGATGCAGACGTCCTTTTCAAGTCTAATCGGTTCAATGGAACCTAATCTCATTTGTGCAGTCATGACGTGATTGTTTAAAAACACGCATAATGTGATGATTACAAAATGTTTAAAGTAAAATGAATAATTTTTTCTTAAGTGTAATTTTGTTGTCATATTAGTTTTTTTTAAAAGGTACTTAATATTTTAACTAATTAATTCTAACAATATATAAAGTTATCATAAAACTTCTTATCATGAGTCTACTGATACTGAACTCATTTTTGTTTATGTGATTACAAAATAAGGTGTCAAGCTACCATGAATTCAAATTGATTCATGGTATTCTATAAAGTTATTGATAATCACAGAGCATAGGTTATTGAAGTTCTACTATTAGCGCTTCATCTGTTTTTGTAACCTTTGTTAAGCCTTGCTTTGATAACCCTTTCATCCCTTTGTCCCATGCTTTGTTACTCAATTCCGATTGTAATTTGAGATCAGATAAAAGCATTTTGTTTTGAGATTTTAAAATTTCAAAAATTACTTTTTCATTATCGCTAAGTTTAAGAGCTTTTTTTTCGGGCTTCATTTGCGGAAAGAAAAGAACTTCTTGAATTGAAGCATTGTCTGTTAAAAACATGATTAAGCGATCCATCCCTATACCCATTCCGGAGGTAGGAGGCATGCCATACTCTAAGGCCCTTAGAAAATCTTGATCAATAAATTGGGTAGCTTCATCATCACCACGTCCAGCCAACTTTACTTGGTTTTCAAAACGCTCTCTTTGGTCAATAGGATCATTTAATTCTGAATAGGCATTGGCTAATTCTTTACCACATACAATTAATTCAAAACGTTCAGTTAGTTCAGAATTAGAACGATGTTCCTTGGTTAAAGGACTCATTTCTTTCGGGTAATCCGTAATAAATGTTGGTTGAATATAATTTGACTCACATTTTTCACCAAAAATCTCATCGATTAACTTGCCTTTACCCATCGTAGTATCAACCTCTATACCCATATCAATAGCAGCAGCTCGAATAGCGTCTTCAGATTTTCCCGAAATATCAAACCCAGTAAAATGTTTGATAGCTTCTGTCATTGTAACTTTCTTATAAGGCGCTTTAAAACTAATTTTGTGGTTCTTAAAATTGACTGTTGCACTTCCAGTCACTTCTAGGGCACAAAATTCTAATAATTGTTCCGTCATAGTCATCATCCAGTGATAGTCTTTGTAGGCAACATAAATTTCCATCATTGTAAACTCAGGATTGTGTGTACGGTCCATCCCTTCATTTCTAAAAGTCTTTGCAAATTCGTAAACACCATCAAATCCACCAACAATTAATTTTTTTAAGTACAATTCACATGCGATTCGCATGTACATAGGAATATCTAAAGAATTATGATGTGTTTGAAAAGGCCTAGCAGCTGCTCCTCCCGGTATTGATTGAAGGATTGGTGTTTCAACTTCAAAATAACCCGATTGATTAAAAAAATCACGCATTGCCGTAAAAAGTTTTGTGCGTTTTATAAAAACCTCTTTTACCTTTGGATTGACCACTAAATCTGCATAGCGCTGTCTATAACGCATTTCGGGATCGTTGAATTCGTCAAATTTATTACCGTCTGCGTCTGTTTTTGGTAATGGCAAAGGCTTAAGTGATTTACTTAGCAAAGTAAACTTTTTAACCATAATGGTTTGTTCTCCTACTTGAGTTGTAAAAAGCTCTCCTTCAACGCCTATAAAATCTCCAATGTCAAGTAACTTTTTGTAGACATCATTGTAATAAGATTTATCATCTCCTGTACATATTTCATCACGATTAAAATACACTTGAATACGACCAGTGCTGTCCTGTAATTCAGCAAATGAGGCTTTTCCTTGAATGCGCCGCGACATTAAGCGACCAGCAACAATCACCTGTTTTTTTTCTTTAAAATTATCTTTTATTTGTTGTGAAGTGTGGCTTACGGGATACAAAGGCGCAGGATACGGGTTGATTCCTAAAGCTCTTAAGTTTTTCAGCTTTTCGCGTCGTACTAATTCTTGTTCTGATAATTGCGACATGGTCTTTAATCTAATATAGTTTAATAGCTCTCAAAGATAATTACTATTTATGAAACAAGGTGGTTCAAAAATTAATATTGTAACATATCGATTCTGTGGACGTCTAATTTATAATGATCATTCAATAATCTTAATTAAATGAGTTTTTGGAGAGTTTTACTTGCTATAATATTTCCACCTTTATCGGTCATAGGTAAAGGATGTGGCTCTATTTTTATTGTTTTTTTACTCTGGATTTGTGGTTGGGTACCTGGTGTTATCGCAGCGTTGGTGATTTTGAATAATCCAGATAGGTAGTACCAAAAGAAGGAACTCATTGATTGGAATTTGTTGTAAATTTGTAAGCGATGAATAAACAAGTAGAATTACAAGATTTAGGACAAAAAGATTATAAAGAAACCTGGGATTTCCAAGAGAATTTATTCCAATCAATTCTTAATACTAAAATAAAAAACCGAAGACAGGGCACTAATTTTCAAACTAAAAACTACTTTTTGTTTGTTGAGCATCCTCATGTATATACATTAGGGAAAAGTGGTGATATGAGTAATTTACTTGTGGATGAAAAGCAATTGGCTGAAAAAAATGCATCGTTTTATAAAGTCAATAGAGGAGGTGATATAACCTATCATGGGCCTGGTCAAATCGTGGGTTACCCCATTATAGATTTAGATAATTTTTTTACTGACATTCATAAATATCTGCGTCTATTAGAGGAAATGATTATACTAACTTTAGAAGAATATGGGTTGTCTGCTCAAAGAAGCCCCGGAGAAACCGGAGTTTGGTTGGATGTTGGGACACCATTTGCTCGAAAGATATGTGCGATGGGTGTTCGTGCTAGTCGTTGGGTTACCATGCATGGGTTTGCCCTTAATGTAAATGCCAATTTAGGTTATTTTGATTTAATGATTCCTTGTGGTATACGTGGAAAAGCGGTTACCTCTTTAAATGTTGAACTAGGTCAAACAGCCGTGAATGAAACGGAAGTTAAAGAGAAGCTTCTGAAGCACTTTTCAACTTTGTTTGAAGCTCATATGACTGTGAAATGATTGATGTGTTACTAAGTTTTAAAAATTATTATAATATTAATTTTTATGAACATGTTATTCATCATAAGCAATGTATGCTTGATTAATAACACGAAAGACAGCACTTGTATTTGAGACATTTTCAAAAGCTTGGTAGTCAATCCAGACGAATCCTGCATTACCCCAATCCACTCCCCAAGAATTTACAACCTTAAAGGCATTGTGAAGTTCGTCGTAGCCAACAACGAGCATGGCATGGCAAGCAGTTCTTGCATAATTAACGGCATGTTCTCTATACGCGGCGTCTCCA
>Ga0115561_1002070_pt1 | contig 13734 bp, 12 predicted proteins | sample COGITO_mtgs_1105_4_FD_87201 | JGI IMG/M metagenome (GOLD analysis project Ga0115561, IMG submission 87201) | Pelagic marine microbial communities from North Sea - COGITO_mtgs_110512 | ecosystem: Environmental > Aquatic > Marine > Epipelagic | place: Germany:Helgoland, sampling site Kabeltonne...
AAGAATTCGGTCTGATCGGCATACTCAGCCTCTGTGCGGTTTACTTTGTCTTTATAGGTCGCTGCCTGTTTATTGCCCTAAACTCACAGTCTCAGTTTGGCCGACTGGTTGCCGGCAGTCTGGGACTGACATTTTTTATCTATGTCTTCGTTAATATGAGTATGGTGTCAGGAATTTTGCCTGTAGTTGGTGTGCCACTGCCTTTAATTAGCTATGGCGGCACTTCCGTGGTCGCACTATTTTTAGGATTTGGTATCCTGATGGCTATCAGCACGGAACCCAAAAGAATTAGGATGGAGCTTTGAAAAAATTAACTAGAACATTATTTATAGCCTGCATTAGTCTGTGTGCGCCACTGGCACTTGCCGACTACTCAGAGCACCCTGAAGCTGCAGCCTTTGTGGATACCATGGTGTCCAAACACAGTTTCGAGCGAGAGGAAATTGTCGGCTGGCTGTCCTACGCCAAACATCAGAGCTCAATTGTTAAAGCTATGAGTCGCCCCGCCGAGAAGGTAAAGCCCTGGTTCGAATACAGAAAGCATTTTATCTCGGATCTGCGCATAGATCGCGGGCTGCAATTCTGGCGGGAAAACCGAGAGACATTGGAGCGCGCAGAGCAGGAGTTTGGTGTAGACCCGGCAATTATCGTCAGCATTATTGGTGTTGAGACCAACTATGGCCGCAATACAGGTAGCTACAAGGTGATTGATGCGCTGACCACCCTGGCCTTTGATTACTACACCTACACTGAGAAACGGGAGTCGCGCAAAAAATTCTTTACCATCCAGTTGGAGCACCTTTTTTTACTGGCAAGGGAGCAGAATCAGGACCCCCTAGAACTAAAAGGCTCCTATGCAGGTGCCATGGGCTGGGGGCAATTTATGCCCAATAGCTACCGCAACTATGCTGTGGATTTTGATGGCGATGGCTTTGCAGATATCTGGTCTAACCCCACAGATGCTATAGGCAGTGTGGCCAACTACTTCACCAAGCACGGCTGGAAAAAAGATCAGCCCGTAGCTACCAGAGCTCATATCAGCGGCTCAGTCAGTGAAGAGGGCCTCAATAAAATGAAGCGCCCCACCCTGACCATCGCAGAACTCGAAGCCATGGGTTATAAACCCGTGGAAAAGTTTGCGGGCGACAGCACAGCTTTCCCTATGAAATTTAAGGCGAAATACGGCGAAGAGTATTGGCTTGGCCTGCATAATTTCTATGTTATTGGCCGGTATAACCCGCGCACCAAGTACGCCATGGCGGTTTACCAACTCAGTGAAATTATTCGGACAAGGCGCTGTGTCTCGACACAAACCTGCTAATTATTCAATCCCGTTTCTAGCGGTTAATCTTGTCACCTGTCTTATTCTGGCAGGCTGTGCCACTGTGCCACTGGTGCTGCCAGAACCCAAAGATGGGCCAGGTGCGCCAGTGGATACCGGCAGTATCCCAGATGCCATTCCCAAGGTGGAACCCATTACCAGAATTGGTAATAAAAGCCCCTACACCGTTTTTGGCAAAACCTATTTTGTGCTTCCCAGTAGTAAAGACTATCGCGAGCAGGGTGTGGCCTCCTGGTACGGCAAAAAATTTCACGGTCGCAAAACTTCCAACGGCGAAGTTTACGACATGTATGCTATGACGGCAGCCCATAAAACTCTGCCTATACCCACCTATGTCAGGGTTACCCACACAGGCAATAAGCGCTCGATTATTGTACGCATCAATGACCGCGGCCCCTTTCATGGTCCCCGCATTATTGATCTGTCCTATGTGGCTGCCTTAAAACTGGGATTTGCCGACAATGGCACTGCCGATGTGCTGGTCGAAACCATAGATCTCTCTGGCAGCCTGGACAGGCCTGTGGCTGCGGCCAAACCTGAAACTGTAGCCAAAGACCAACCAGAGACAGGCCCGATAATACCGCCACTTAACCAGGGTCGCTATCTGCAGGTGGGGGCCTTTGATCAATTACAGCAGGCGCAGCTGCTGCAGAAAAAGATTCGTGGCTACACCAGCCACCCTATTCTGGTGCAACAGCGAGATCTGCTGTACAAAGTCTGGATTGGGCCCATCAGCGACCAGCTGGAGTTGCAGTTAATCAAGCAGGTACTTAAAAAATCAGTCGATATCTCTGGCTTTATGGTTGATCACTAAACAGCATCTCTGTTTCAGCCTCCATAGGACGCGCATAAGCCTGGCTGTGGTGGTAAACTACGCGGCAAATTCTATTCTGACTTTGTGGTGACACCAATATGCTTAAACAACGGATGCTGTACTCTTTAGTATTCTGTCTCTGCCTGCTCAATATCTCTGTTGCTCAGGCGCAAAAATTGATTCCCGCGCAGCCTGAGTTGGCAGCCAAAGCCTGGATATTGGTGGATGCGCAGACTGGTCGGGTATTGGCAGAAAAAAATGCCGATGACCAGCTACCGCCTGCAAGTTTAGCCAAGATGATGACCACCTATATAGTCTCCAATGAGATTGAAGCCGGGCGTATTGAGGAACAGAGCCTGGTGCGCATCAGCGACAATGCCTGGGAGCTTGGGGGAGCAAAAACCGATGGCTCCACTATGTTTTTAAGCCCTCGCTCTGAGGTCTCTGTGCTAGACCTTATGCATGGCGTTATTATTCAGTCTGGCAACGACGCCGCTATTGCTCTGGCTGAATATATCAGCGGTGATGAAGTGTCTTTTTCAGACACTATGAATCGTCAGGCAGAGCTATTGGGTATGAACAATACCAGCTATCTGAATTCCACCGGGCTGCCTGCTGAGGGCATGGTGACAACAGCCCGGGATTTATCCCTGTTAGCCAGCGCGATTATTCGCGAGCATCCTGAACACTACAGCATCTATGCAAAGAAATATTTTGAGCACAACAATATCAACCAGCCCAACCGCAACCGTCTGCTGTGGCGAGATACCAGTGTCGATGGCTTAAAGACTGGTTACACCAAGGCTGCTGGTTACTGCATGGTTGCCTCTGCCCAGCGCCGCGATATGCGTCTAATCTCTGTGGTACTGGGTGCCAATAATGATGCATCCAGAGCTAAAGAATCACAGAAATTACTCTCCTATGGTTTCCGCAACTTCGATACCAAGGTAATTTACTCCGCGGGCGACCTGATCAAAGAAAATACCAAACTGTGGTATGGGCAGCAGGAATTTTTGAACCTGACCATCGTTGATGACGTACTACTGACCTTCCCAAGGGGCTCACAGAAAAAACTGGCTGCCAATATTCTGGTCGATGAGCAGATCGAAGCACCTGTTTATCAGGGCCAAGAGTTAGGGCGACTGCAGGTAACTCTGGATAGTGAAATCCTGATAGATGTGCCCCTAGTAGCCCAGACCGATATTGCAGAATCCGGTATTTTAGCCAGATTCTTTGACTGGATTATTTTGTTTTTCACTAACCTAATGTCTTGAGCGTTGAATTTTGACTGAGCAAGAAGCACCAAAGATAGAGTTTCCCTGCGACTATCCTATCAAGGTTATGGGTGAGGCCCAACCGGCGTTTCATGAACATGTACTGCAGGTTATGGATACCCATGCGCCTGGTTTTGACCGCAGAAAAATTACCGTCCGTGACAGTAGCAAAGGTCGCTGGCAAGCTATCACCCTGGTGATCACAGCCACAGGCAAACCCCAGTTAGAAGCTATTTTTGAAGATTTAAAAACCAGTCGTTTGGTCAAGATGGTACTGTAACCATGACTGAGCCTATGCAGTCCTCACTGATTATTCGCCATCTGGGTGTCTGCGAGTACAGCCATTGTTTCGCCGCCATGAAGGCTTTTAATGAGCAGCGGGATGAAACCAGTGCAGATGAGATTTGGCTTCTTGAACACCAGCCGGTTTTTACTCAGGGTCAGGCGGGCAAGGACGAATATATTCTTAATCCCGGGGATATCCCCGTGGTGCAAAGTGATCGCGGCGGCCATGTGACCTATCATGGCCCCGGTCAGATTACCGCTTATATTTTGGTGGACCTGAAACGCCTTAAAATTGGCGTGCGCGATCTGGTCAGCCTTATAGAACAGGCGCTGGTGGATACGCTTGCACACTGGAATATCAGTGCTAGCCCGCGCCGAGAAGCACCTGGCGTCTATATAGATAGCGGCGAAAAAATAGCCTCTCTGGGACTGCGTATTCGCAAGGGGCGCAGTTACCACGGTCTCAACTTTAATGTGGCCATGGATATGACTCCCTGGAGCTATATCAACCCCTGCGGACTGGGCGTTGCCATGACTCAGCTGCAGGACCTGGTGGAAAAGCCACCCGGCATGGCGGAGGTCACCGAACAATTAGCCCAATGTCTCACCACCAGGCTCGGCTATAATAAATATTGTATTGGCAGTGGCGACACTGTAATAACAGATCTAGCTGAAAGAGAAGATTATGAGCACTGAATCCGTTACACCACCGAAGCGAACCCGCAGGCTGCAGCAGGGCGAAAAACTGCGCAGTGCCGACAAGGTAGAACGTATTCCGGTCAAGGTAATTCCCACCCAGACTATTCAGCGCAAGCCAGAGTGGATGCGTATCCGTCTATCAGCTTCGCCCAAGGTGCAGCAGATCAAAAATATTCTCCGCGAGCACAAGATGGCCACTGTCTGTGAAGAGGCCGCCTGCCCTAATCTTCACGAGTGCTTTAGCCATGGCACGGCTACTTTTATGATTATGGGCGAGATATGCACCAGACGCTGCCCGTTCTGCGATGTAGGCCATGGCAAACCCAACCCACTGGATGTGGACGAGCCCAGCAATCTGGCCCGAGCTATTCAGCAAATGGGACTCAGCTATGTGGTAATTACCTCGGTTGATAGGGACGATCTGCGCGACGGCGGTGCCCAGCATTTCGCCGACTGCATTCGCGAGGCCCGCCTACTGTCACCGGATCTTAGAGTCGAGGTACTGGTACCTGATTTTCGCGGTCGCATGGCGCCTGCACTGGAGATTCTGACAACCACTGCTCCGGATGTATTCAATCACAATATGGAAACTGTCCCCAGACTCTACCGCGAGGCTAGGCCCGGAGCCAACTATCAGTGGTCGCTAAAGCTGCTCAAAGAGTACAAAGCACTGAACCCTAATGTTCCAACCAAATCAGGCTTGATGGTGGGTCTGGGTGAGACCAAGGACGAGCTGCTGCGCACCCTGGATGATTTACGCGAACATGATGTAGATATGCTGACCGTGGGCCAGTACCTGCAGCCCTCCACCAATCACCTGCCAGTGGAGCGTTTTGTACACCCGGACGAATTTGCCGAGTACACAGCCTATGCAGAGAGCATAGGTTTTACCCAGGCCGCCTGCGGGCCACTGGTGCGCTCTAGTTATCATGCGGATAAGCAGGCTCGAGGTGAGTATATTACTTAAAAGCCTGCGGCTAGATACTGCGGCATTACTTATTCCTTGGTCCACACCTCACGCAGCGGTTCGCCAAAATCATCGTAGATTATTTTTTTCTTTGGCCGCTTGCTGGGTTTCTTAGTGGGTTCAGGCCTCTTGCTCTTTTTGCGATTATCCAAAGCACTCACGGCTTCATTGACATAGGTTCTGGTCTGACGAGGCTGAGCAGTGACAAAAACTGACCTGGCCCTAGGCCTGTCTGCCGGCTCGCCAGTTTCACCCGCATTGTGTTTTTTTATTTCACCACCACGGGACAGAAACTCCTCCGTTTTCCGGCGAAGCTCTCTGCGTAAGGAGTGTTTAGAAATAGTCATCTCAGTAATTTTTTAATCTCAGTGCTAACAGATTAGTCTATCAAAGCCATATGGATAAGCAAATACAGCTCATTTTGCTGTCAGGGAAACAGCTCCAGCTGCATAGCGCGCTGCTGCTCTCTGGTGTCTACAAAGCGCACACCTATGCCCAACAGTCGCACTGGGCGCCCCCCTCTCTCCCAGGCTTGATCACAGAGCTGGGCAAAACTATCGGCTGGCAGGCCTGGGACCACTTGCCGTTCTACCGTGGTGGTGGTGAAATCGTTAAATTTCATTTTAATAAATTGTTTGGTTACCAGATAGTCAGTATCTACACGGCGCAAACGGCTGCGCAACTCGACCAATAGGTCAGCTAGCTTGCCTTTACAGGCGGCTATATCCTGCAAGTCGTCAGAGTAGGTGTGTTCTACGCTCAATGACTTGCGGCGGCTATCGGCATTGACCTCGCGCTCATCGCGCCCAAAGCTCAGATCGTGGAGCCGCTTGCCAAAGACACCAAATTTATCAACCAGCTCTATCAGTGTGCGCTGCTGCAGATCGCCACAGGTGACTATACCCAGACGCCGCAGCTTTTCATTGGTGACCTTGCCGACCCCGAAAATACGCTTGACCTCAAGTTTCTCAACAAAGCTCTCGACATTATCTGGAGTAATCACAAACTGACCATTTGGTTTATTCAGATCACTGGCAACCTTGGCCAAAAACTTGTTCGGTGCTATGCCAGCTGACGCGGTAACGCCCACCTCCTTAGAGATCACCTGGCGAATTTCCTTAGCAATTAACGTAGCGCTACCCTGACACTCGGTGCAATCGGTAACATCCAGATAGGCTTCATCTAGAGATAGGGGTTCCACCTTATCGGTGTAGCGATAGAAAATTTGGCGAATTTGCTGAGCAGCCTCGCGGTACTTGGCCATGGTGCCAGGTATCACCACAAGATCAGGGCACAGCTTTAGTGCTTGCCCAGTGGGCATAGCTGAGCGCACACCAAACTCTCGCGCCTTGTAGTTGCAGGTAGCTATAACACCGCGGCGATCAGATTTTCCACCTATGGCAACAGGCAGATCAGCCAGCCTGGGGTCATCGCGCATTTCCACTGCGGCATAGAAGCAATCACAGTCGCAGTGAATAATCTTTCTCAAGGCCGTGCCTCTTGCCAGCCCGCTGCTCTAGCGCCGGACTCTCCTAATCTCTGGCTGAGCTGATCAAGCCTCTTCATCTGCAAACTGATGCTCTGCGACTCTAAAACCAAAGCGCTTGGAAATAATGCCGGGGAGCAATAGCATGGCGGGCGTCAACAACAGGGTGAGCACAGTGGAAACCACCAGGCCATTGACAATAGCACTGGCCAGCGGCTGCCACCAGGAGGCAACCATGCCACCTAGTGTGTAGCTGCGATTAACCAGATCAATACTCAGACCATTAGCCAGGGGTAACAGACCGACAATGGTGGTGACACTGGTCAGCATTACCGGCCTAAAGCGCGATCTCGCAGCATTGTAAACCGCCTCTGCAGCAGACAGCTGGCTATTGCTGCGCCGCAAATAATTATAGGTATCGATCAAAACAATATTGTTGTTCACCACAATACCGGCCAGCGCCACAATACCCACGCCGGTCAAAATAGTGCTAAAGGTCGCCTGTGCTATAAGCAGTCCAAGCAGCACTCCGGCTGTAGACATAACCACCGAGAACAGAATAAGTGCCGCCTGGTAGAAGCTATTAAATTGCATCACCAGCATAATCAGCATCACCGACATCGCCAGGGTAAAGGCTGTGGACAGAAACTCTGCCGCCTTAGCCTGCTCTTCATTGGCTCCACGGAAAGCAATATTGACCGATGAATCAAATTTCTGGGTTGCCAGCCATTCAGCAATCTGGCGAGTTTGATCATCTGGTAGATAACCAGCTTCAGAGTTAGCCAAAACAAATACTGTTTCTGCCATATCGATCCGCTGAATCGCATCGACTCTAGGCTTGGCGACACGCTGGCTAAAACTGCCTATTGGCACTGCACCGCTGGGCGTATTAACGCGCAAACTGTCAATGGAAGCCAGCTGTCTATCCTGCTCTGGGTAGCGCAGGCGAATTTCAATTTCATCATCTGCATCATCGGGACGGAATTCACCAATCATCACTCCACCAGTGATCATCTGAACCATATTGCCCACGTCAGCTACATTGACTCCCAGCATAGCTGCGCGGGAACGATCCACATCGATCTCCCACTGGATGCCAGCCAGAGGCAAGGTGTCCTGCAAATCTCGGACTCCCTCAACATTATCGGCAATCCACTGTCGAATCTGACCAGCTACCCTATACATGGCCTGACGGTCAGAGGAAGAGAGCTGAATCTGAATATCTTTGCCTACAGGGGGCCCAGTTTCCATTTCCATGGCACCCACATAGACGCCTGGCAGGGATTTGGTACGCTGACGAATTTCCTCAAAAATCTCGGCACTGCCCCGAGTGCGTTCTTCGCGAGGATAAAGTTCGACCAAAAATGAACTGATTTCATCGCGACTTACATCAGAGCCAAACAGCACCATGCTACCGCCCTTGGCATAGCCATAGAGCTGATCGACGCCATCCACGTCGGCGACAATATCCTGCACCTGAAAGGTAATTTTTCTCTGCTCTTCTATGGACAGATTGCCCTGTGCGCGCACACTGGCCATGCCATACTGGCTCTCAATCGGAGCAAAAAACTCCTGGCCTGCATTAAATTTTCCGTAGAGATTAAAGATACCCACTAGCAGCATCAGAGCGATAATAGCTGATATAGCTGGAGCGCGAATAACTGGCCGCAAAATACTCAGATAGGCATTTTCAAGTGGCTGGAAAAAAGTCGTGGCTGACTCCTCTGAGCGGTGATCCTCGGGGAGCTGTTTGCGCTGCCCACGCCTGCGCGCCAGAACAATACCTAGGGTAGGCGCAAAAATCAGTGCGTAGGTAAGTGACCAGGCCAGTACCGCAAACACGGTAATCGGCAGGTAGGACATAAAGTCACCAGACACTCCCGGCCAAAACAATAGCGGCAAAAAGGCTGCCAATGTGGTTCCTGTGGAGGCAATTACTGGTATCGCCATACGCCTGACCGCAGAAATATAGGCCTCGCGGGTGGGCAGCCCAGCAGCAGCCTGAGTGTTGGCAAACTCCACCACCACAATGGCGCCATCAATCAACATGCCCAGCGACAGTAGCAGCCCAAACATAACCATAAAGTTAAAGCTGTAACCCAGCATATTAATAAAAATAAGCGAACCCAAAAGACAGAAGGGTATGCCGAAGCCAACCAACAGCCCAGATTTCACTCCCAGTGTAGCCACCACTAGCATCAGCACCAGACACATGGCGGTAATAATATTACCCTGCAACTCCTCTACCATCTGGTTGGTGAATACCGAGGAATCAAACACATAGCCTATATCCATATCAGCACTGAATTTGTCTCGAGACTCGCCTATCACAGCGCGAGAGGCTTCTACGGTTTTGATCAGATTGGCGTTGAGACGCTTGCGCACCTCAATGGCAATAGCCTTTTTACCATTGATAAAACTGTAACCTGTAGCATCTTTAAAGGTACGTTTTATCGAAGCTACATCGCCCAGGGTAATAGAACCCTCTGCACTGTGACGCACAGGCAGGGCTCGAATATCCTCAGCGGTTTCAATTAATGCCGGGACCTTGATGCCAAAACGACCCTGGGCCGCGTCCATCTCTCCAGCGGGAATCAACAGATTATTGACTGTGACCGCGCGAATCAGCTCGTCTACGCGCAAGCCGTACTGCTCCAGTCGAGCCGGGTCCACCACAACATCTACCACCTCATCTCTGTGGCCGGATACATCTGCCTCGAGCACGTCGGGAAGCATTTCCAGTTCCCGCTGATAGTATTTAGCTGCCGCATAGAGCTCTCGCTCGGCCACATTGTCCCCGGAAAAGGTGATAACAATAGTGGGTTCTGGGCTCGGGCTCAGCTCATTAACTATGGGTTCTTTGGTGTCCTGGGGGAATTCCGCCTTGGCGCGATCCACGGCTTCACGCACCTCGGCCACTATCTCTTTGATATTGTCCGCCACCTCAAACTCAGCGGTTACAACAACCATACTCTCCTGGGCTGTCGCCTGGACTTCTTCCAGACCATCCAGAGTTTTCAATTCTTTTTCTATTGGGCGGATTAGCAGGCGAGCCCCATCTTCAGGGGAAATGCCATCATGCCGCACCATAATCATCACTACAGGGAGAGTGACATTGGGGTTCATCTCCACCGGCATGGACAGTCTTGACCCAGCACCCGCAAACAGGATCAGCAACATAATAGACAGTGTTGCTCTGGAGTGATCTACGACAAAACCAAGAAATTTCATAAGCGATTAGGGCCCGGATGGCAACGTTGGGTTAATTTAAAGGACTGACCTGATAGGAAGGATTGACCAGCTCACCTTCAATAATGTAGTTCTGACCCACTACCACCAGAATCACCTCAGCGTCCAGCCCGGTCACCCAAATACCAGTCGGGGCCTCACCTACAGCTGTAACCCTCACCGATTCAACCAGACTTTCCTGGCTCAGTATCCGTACCGCTGTCTCGCCTTCATCATCCAGCAGTACACTGCTGGCGGGAATCAGATGGGCCGGTATGGCCTGAGCTAATATATTTAATCGTGCGGAGATGCCCGCTCTGACTGCCTGATTTGGATTGGGCATGGTGGCTTCCACTCTATAGCCCTTGGTTGCCCGATCCGCCTGATAGGCCAGATATGAGATCACGGCTCCCTGATAGTCTTGCCCTGCAATATTGACCAGGGCACTGTCACCCAGCGCCAGACGGCCTATCTCAGTTTCAGCTACCAGGGCCTCAACTTTCAGGGGACTCAGTTCAACCACCCGGGCACAGAGCTGGCCGGGCATTATAAGGTCGCCTATCTCAACGGGCCTTGACTCAACAATGCCATCAAATGGAGCCTTTATCTGCAGGTGCTGAACGTCGAGACGGGCGCGTTCCAAGTTAGTCCTTGCGGTAGCCTGAGTGGCTTTAGCTTGGGAGATAGCCAATTCAGACTGATAGCCTGCACTTTTTAACCTGAGTGCGCCGCGATAAGCTATATTTGCATTCTCCAGAGAGGCCTCGGCCTGAGCCAGGCGCAGATGGCGGTCCTCTGCATCAATCTGACAGATTCCCTGTCCGGCGGTGACATAACTGCCCTCTTCGGCCAATGTGGAGGAAATCTTACCAGAGACCTGAGCTAGCACCTGAACATCTCTATTGGCCTTGGTTTTGGCGCGCAGAGAAATAATGGGCCTGAACACCTGCTCAACAGAGTTTACCACCTGCACCTTGGTCAATGTGCTCGCCACCTCCGAGGACAAAGTCCCCGATGGCTCAGTAGTGCGCAGCAGACCGCTAAAAAACCATACTAATAGGGCCAGAGCGAAGATAAGCGCAAGACGGAGATTATTGTTCACAGCTAGCTGCCTTTGGTAAGTAGTTAAAGTTTTTCAGCCTGTTTTACGGGTCGGCTAGTCTAGTAGTTTACTTGGTTTTGAGCCCTTCTGTTACGAAAAATGCGGATGTCTGGTATTGCTGAACCAAGATATTTTGGCATTTATAACGCCAATCGAATGGGGTTTCTCACTCTAAGCAATTAACAAATCTATACTGTAAATGTGATGGTGCGCACAAAGGGCGCAATCGACTGGGTATAGAGTCGATATTTTTTTCAATCGGCGCTTGCACAGAGGTTAAGCCAGCCCAAAATAGCTTGCGAAAGTTAGGAAAAGGACTGTTTCAGCAACTCTTTTACCCCTCGACCTGAGTGCTGGAATATTTAGTAACCAGGAAAGGAACTATCCTAATGAACATTTATAGTCATGCTCAATTGAATCGGTCTACTGGAGCAGTTGGTCTCAGACAGCTTTTCGGCACTATAGCTGGGTTGATGTTGTCTTTGCTATTAATCTTCTCCAGTGGCGCACAGGCTGAGCTAAAACTTAACGGCAGTGCTATTTACCAGGATCTTGGCAAGCAGCAGTTTGTAGCTGCACTTTTTGTTGATGATCTGAGTAACAATGCCAATAGCATCCAACTGCAACAGAGCCCCAAGCGCATGGAGGTTAGGATTATCAATGACTACTCCAAGCGCCGCTGGCTCAATCTGTGGATGCAGAGTATCTCTATCAACAATGACCGCGAGAGCTTTTCGGGCTCGGCACAGGAGGTCATTGATATTATGCGCGCTCCCAAGTCTGCACCAAAAAGAGGCGATGTGATCGAGTACCTATTCGACCCCGAGCTGGGCACCTCGGTGCGCTTTAATGGCACAGAACTGATCGCCAATTACCCTCCGGAAGTCTTTAATATTCTATTGCGCACCTGGATTGGCCCCATACCCCCTTCAACCGCGTTTAAGGCCCAGCTTTTAGGTGACAGCATAGATATGGATGCTGATGAGCTACTCAATGATATTCAGCCCCAGAGCAGCAGAATAGCACTGGCAGCTTCATGGATGGCACCTGCTCCAGAGGTTGCTTCTTCGCAGCCTGAAGCTGAGTTAGCCCCAGAGTTAGCCCTAGAGGTGCCCAAAGAGAACCCAGAGGCAGAAGCTGAGATGGCAGCAGCTGAGACCACAGAGACTGACGCCGCCAACCAGCTAGAGACTGAGAAAACAGACTTGGCAAGCAGCGTACAGGCAACAGCCCAGGCAAAAGCCGAGCCACTAACCGACAGTCCAGGGGCAGAACAGGAAGAGGAGATTGCAGACTTTAATCTGTCAGAAGCCCTGGCCCAGCGAGACTACACCCCACTGGTGGTGGCACAGATTTACAAGGCTATCAGGTACCCCAATCGCGCCGCAGATAAGAATCAGCAAGGCACTGTGCGTATTGGAGTCACTATTAATCGCTCAGGCAAATTGGTCAGCGCCATAACTACCCAGGAATCCAAATATCGACTGCTCAATCAGGCTGCACTGAAGGCTGTCAAGAAAGCCGCGCCATTTCCAGAGTTACCAGAAGAAATGAAGGCTGATAGCTTTGAGGTAAATTTGCCGATCACCTTTAGATTGCAGTAACAGTCTACAACCTGCTGCCAATAGACAGAGGATAGCGGATTTTAGTCATTCAGACTGGTCAAGTTTTGATCAACTGGCTATAATCCGCCACCTCCAACAGCCACGCAATCTAATGGAATCTTTGAAATGAGCTACAACGACATACCGGCCGGTAAAGACCTGCCAAACGATATCAATGTTATTATTGAAATTCCCGCCAATCACGACCCGATCAAATATGAGGTAGACAAAGACAGCGATGCTATATTTGTAGATCGTTTTGTGGCCACGCCTATGTTTTACCCAGCCAACTACGGCTATGTGCCCCAGACTCTGTCTGAAGATGGCGATCCTCTGGATGTGCTGGTAGTTACCCCTTACCCAGTCATGCCCGGCGCAGTGATTCGCAGCCGTTTAGTGGGCGTTCTAAATATGAGCGACGAATCTGGTGTTGACGCTAAACTACTGGCCGTCCCCCACAGCAAGCTGACTAAAATCTATGACCATGTTCAGGAAGCCACTGATCTTCCAGAACTGCTGATTGCTCAGATCGGTCACTACTTTGAGAACTACAAAGCGCTAGAGCCCGGCAAATGGGTAAAAGTGGAAGGCTGGGACAATGCAGATGCAGCCCGTGCCGAAGTTATGGCCTCCAGAGAGCGCTATCTGGCTGAATAATTCAGATCTTGCGAGATAATATAAAAACCCAGCATTGGCTGGGTTTTTTATTGTTCCCTATATGCTCCTCAATAGCTCGAAAGCTCGAAAGCTCCGAGAGCCTGTTAGCTGTCCTGGAGATCCGCAAATAATAGATTGCTGTTCAGACCATGCTTGCGCAGCACATCCCCCACTCGACGCAGAGCATCCACCTGGATTTGCCGCACACGCTCGCGGGTGAGACCAATCTCGCGTCCCACCTGCTCCAGAGTCTCCTCCTGGTGGTTTTGCAGGCCA
>Ga0115561_1002078_pt1 | contig 13684 bp, 10 predicted proteins | sample COGITO_mtgs_1105_4_FD_87201 | JGI IMG/M metagenome (GOLD analysis project Ga0115561, IMG submission 87201) | Pelagic marine microbial communities from North Sea - COGITO_mtgs_110512 | ecosystem: Environmental > Aquatic > Marine > Epipelagic | place: Germany:Helgoland, sampling site Kabeltonne...
ATTACTGCTACATGATTACTGCTACATGATTACTGCTACATGATTACTGCGACATGGTTATTCGGGATACGGCCAACAGTGGCAGAGTTTTCTTGACGAATTCATCGATGATTACAGGGTGATTGCCGTAGACCTACCCGGTCACGGACAGTCCAGTAGGCTGAAAAGTAGTTTTGTCGTTGCGGACGGCGCCAAAGACATGTGGCAGCTTATGGACCACTTGAATGTGGAACAGGTTCATGGCGTGGGATATTCTGCCGGGGGGATGATATTGCTGAAGATGGCTTTGCTTGAGCCCTCAAGAGTGCGGGCAATGGTTTTGGCCTCCAGCGCTTTTACAGTTCTTGAAGAACGCCCCAATGGGCCGTTCGAGAAGCTACCGGAGATGTACCGGAAGGATTTGCTGCGTAATCACAAGGGTGATCTGGACAAGATCCGCGCCATACTCAGCGCGAAGTTTGTGGCGGACATAAATGTCGCGGAACTCAAGAGTCTTAAGACCCCAACGTTGCTGGTGTCAGGTGACCGAGACGATTCGTTCCCCTTGTCCGTGGTTGTTAAAACCTACTTGGCTTTGCCCAAGGCTAGGTTGTGGATAGTCCCAGACGTTGGGCATGAGCTTTTTTGGCCCTGGGGCGGTAGTGAGCGTCTGGCGAAGCAGTTCCCTGAAGAGGTATTGCGGTTTTTCCACGAGGTTCAATAAAACGTAAATTCCAAAGGGCCGAAATACGATACGAAATGTTGCTGTTTTAAAATGCATCGAGCTGACTGTAATTGAAAGAATTCAATTGCTATAGTCTGACCCATGCTAGCCAATAATCTTACATTGACTCCGTTGTTGGAGATGATCGCTGCACAGGCAGGGGAGGCGGACTCGAATCGTTCCGTTTCGCCGCAAGTCATCAGTGAGTTAAAGAAAAACGATATTATGCGCTTCACAGCCGCCGAGTCCTTGGGTGGGTTAGATCAATCCTGCACAAGAGTCGGGCAGGAGCTAGAGGCGATTGCCGCGGCGTGTAGTTCAACGGCTTGGTGTCTCTGGAATCACCTGAGCACCTTTCACTTTTTTTGCGGTTTGCTTGGGCCAAAGCACGCAGACTTCCTTAGTGAAATTGTCCGCAATCATGAGTGGGTTTGTTTCCCTGCGGGGGCAAGCACGGCGGTGAAAGGATTGCAGGCGAATCAAGAAATTTTGCTAGAGGGAAAAGCAGCGTTTGGGTCCGGTGCGCGTTACGGGGAATGGGCCGGTGTGGCGTTTATGTACGAAGACGACCGGGCACCGAGTTTCTCCATGGTCAATTTAAGCCAATCAGGCGTGGGTATTGATCGTAATTGGTTTGCGATGAGCCTGCGCGCCAGTGCTACGGATACCGTTCTTTATGAAGGCGCCAAAATTCCTGCGTCGCGCCGAGTCGAGTTTCCGTTCATGTATCGGGTGCCTTTCAGAGATCCGGGTCGCCCGATGATTGCCCACCGTTACCGGGAGGATTGGGTTGGGTTATCAGATATGTGGTTAGGTGCTATTGCTGTTGGTTTGACACAAGCAGCGCTTGATGAAGTGACGGAAGGCATTAAGGGTCGCGTAGCAATTATGGGTGTAAAGGTGGCAGAACGGCCAACGGTGCATGTCAATCTGGGGCAGGCCCAAGCGAGGATAAATTCAGCCAGGGATACAGCTTTTGCAGCTTTAGCAGAAACTGATGAGCGCATGGACATCCAGAAAACGCCTGACGAAACAGACTATCTGAGACAACTTTCAGCATCGATGAGTGCCTTGCAACAATGCGAAGACGCGATGCGTTTGCTATTGCGTGTGATGGGCGGCAATGGGCTGCGTGAAGGTCCAGCTTTTGAACGACGTTTTCGCGATTTACAGGCGATGCCTTTACACATCAATGCGCATCAGGACCGTGTGAGCGAGCAGTTTGGTCGGCACCTGCTGGGGCTGCCAACAGAAAATCCTTTTTAGACATTAGGACAGGGCCAAACCGTCGTTTTTTTGGGTCTACTGGAAAACCTTAGGAAGCACCCATTGGCCATTTTTGTTGCGAGTAAACTCGGCCTTTCGTTCTACCATACTCAGGTCAAGGCCGCGGTAGTAATCAGGGTTATCACCGCTCCACCTTAGATCCTTGTCGTCATCATCAAAAGTAACCTGTAGTAAAAACAGTACTTTCCTATCGATGTAGGGACCGTTGGCATATGACATGATTAGTTCGAGTTTAGAAAAATGAATATATCCTTCAGGCTCGATTGAAAGAGGTGAATAGATATTATCCTGGGTAAGTGTCTGCAGGTCATTTTGACTAACGATATGGTTTGAACGGCGGTCGCCGACAAGGAGTCGCCTGACATTTTTAGACGACGCTATTCATCCTTGACGTGCGTATAGAAATGATGGCCGATTGTCAGCAGAAAACCTGGGTTCGGGGTTGCGTGGGTCAACTTTCCTTAGATACCGCCAGGGAGTTCTTTGAAATAAAAAACGCTAAAAATAGTATGTGCCTATGCGGGAGCGAAAACCTAACGTTCATGGGTTTAGCTGGGGCAGCGCACAGTTTGGCTACATTATCGAATGGATCTAGGCGCCTTGGGTCATAAACCGGTCTACCCATGCGTGGTAATTTTGCACCGCCGGTTCATTTCTGCCGTAAACAAATGATTGATTGGCGCCCGAGTTGATCGATTGCTGAATGCCAAAGCCAATGCGGTAATCTTCATCCTTGACGGCTTGTAAGACCATCGCACTAAAGTTTTCGGTAGCATCAATTTGTTCTTTTGTCTCTGGAGGTTTCGCTGACAGAATATACTGAATGGTTTCAGTGGTGTCAGGTTCGGGGCCAGGGAATATCTGGCTAACTAGGCAATGATCACCAAGGATGCCAGAAATAGACAGGTTGGGAAAACAGGAATGAATCAGGCGAATATGCTGTCCGGGATTCCAGGTTGATTTTTCTTGCTTGGACAGGTCACCTAATGTCTTGCGACCAAACGTCAGTCGCTGGTGCGGCCCATAGGTGTCCAATACCAATAAGTTCCCGACGGTGTGTTGCCCAACGGTTTTACCGTGAACCAGATTGTGATGGTAGGCCTCAAGATAGCCATCCATCGTGATTTTCCAGCCGGGGCTTTTCAATACTCGACTGTCGTGAAGGTGCCAGTCAGCGAGTGTCAGCGTATCAAGTTCTGCAGCGAAATCACCAAGCCACTCATCCAAGTCAAAATGTGCCTGCGGTGTCAAACTGACCCAAATTAATCCACTGCGCTCTTCGCAAGGTAGCTCTGTCAACCCGTACTGTGAATAGTCTAACTCCCCAAACGTTTCGGCAGCATATCTTCCTATGAGAGCGCCGTCTCGGTCATAGGTCCAGGCGTGGTAAGGACATGCAAAAACTCGATTCGATGAGCGTCCATCTTCGCAAAGTCGGGCACCGCGGTGCCGGCAGGCATTCAGGAAACATTTGACGTTTCCCTGATCGTTTCGACACAGGATGATCGGAGTTTCCATCACGGTCATCGCCTTATAATCACCCGCTTCGGGAAGTTCTAATGATAGTGCTAAAGCGAGTGGAAGGTTTTTGAAAATACGTTCACGTTCAGCGGTGTATCGCTGGCGGTTGGTATAAGCGTCGACAGGCATTTGCATCGGTTCCGGCGCCATGTCGGTCGTGTGATTCTGAAAATGATCCAGCGCCCTGGTTGCCAGGCCCATCAGTTCTTCGTGGCGAGATTTTTTAGTCACAACAGTACTCACCCTAATTCTAAAGGACCGTGGTTATCGATGAAGCTTTGCCAAGCGGGAAGAGCCTCGGGGTAATCCGCCGCAAAGCGGGTGTCGCCCATTAGCACTCGGTTAGCTTGATTTAAACCCTGGCTGTATTCAGTGGCAGGAACGTAATACAGGAACGAAATAACGCGTTTACAGAAACGCCATTGGCCGTTTGGTTCCCGGCGATAATCATCTGCGTAGCGCATAGCCGCAATTGAGACAACGCCATTGGGTGTCGTTTCTGCGTGACTGAGTACCAACCCTTGCGCTTTGTCAGGGTCGTTGGCGTCCATTATGACGGTGGTATCGTGGGTCCAATGATAAGCAGGACCACGAATTTTAAATGTCTTTTCAAACATGGTTTGAATCGCTTTCTTTCCTTCGGCCACCATTGAACCATTGGGTGCATCAAAGCAGGCATCATCAGAGAACAGACTCATCAGTCTATCCATGTCGTGTTCATCGCAGGCAATGGCATAAGCGGTAACAATGTCGCGAATCGCTTCTTTTGACTCCAGCCGGTCTAGGCGCTCTGCTAAAGCCTCAAGAGTAAGTGTATTGACCATTATTAATTTTCTCCTGCCCTGATCGATTGTCGGGCGTTATCAGTTAAGAGATCTACTTCCCTTTGCGTTTCAATATCTGAACAAGCTGTTTTCAGTCCGCGAAATTCTCGCAAACACCTAGGGTCCTAAATTCGCACTTTAGCAGTAATCTCGGCTAATTTACCCTATGTACATGGTGCCATGTGTGAGTTCGCCGCGTTTTGGCATCATGATATTGGAATAATGCGAAAACCCGGTTGTGTTCGCGCTTGACGCTCTGGTGTGAATTTTTAGCTGGCTTGTAAAGGCTCAACCCATCGTTAGACATAAATTGGTTGAGCCTGCAGGACCGCAGTTGTTTTCTACCGCAGGTAGTTAAGACACCAGGCAAACGCCAACATTTAGCAGCTAGATTAGGCCTTTTTTATGCGGAGGGGAACATAGCACAGGGTTAAAAAACGAAATAACAGCCGCTGGTGCATTCAGTCTAATTTGGGTAGTACATTAAAAAAGTATCCGCTTGTCTTATTGAACACGACCAATTGTGTTTCTGGCAGTGGCAGTCATTTCAGGACCAAAGAGCGGTTACCGACTGACTCAGCCAAGTGAGGCTCCGCAGCTTGCTATCGGGTCGGCTGTTCCAATATAGTCTTGGCTGTACCAACGTAGTTTTGCCTGTATAAATAGAGTATCGCCCTGTTAATGAGTGTTAGGTAATGAGATGAAGGTTATTATAGTTGGCGCCGGTATTGGCGGATCTACACTGGCGTTGTCCCTGGCTCATTTAGGGATTGATTACACATTGATAGAGCAGGCACCTGCCCTGACAACGGTAGGAGCCGGTATTCAACTAAGCCCAAACGGTGTCCGAGTGCTCGAGCAACTAGGGCTTGGGGAACAGCTAAAACAGTTCTGTACAGAACCTGACTTTCATAAATATAGCGTTTGGGATTCGGGTGAAACTGTCCTAAAAACGCCTCTGAAATCGATGGTAAAAGCTACCTACGGGCACGCGTACTACCATGCCCACCGTGCGGACCTGATAGACCTTCTGACTGTACCACTTGATCCATCCAAGCTTCTAATGAATACCCGTGTTGCAACTGTCGAACAGAATGAGCATGGCGCCTGGGTAACCACAACTGATGGCCATCGAATCGAAGGCGATGTCATCGTTGGTGCAGATGGAATTCATTCCCTGGTGCGTGAACAGGTATTTAGGCCTGGCAGTCCAAGGGATTCCGGGTACGCAAGTTGGCGAGGCGTCATCGATAGTGATGCTATCGCTCATTTGGATATCCCTGTGTCAGCCTATGTCGATATGGGTCCGCGGCTGTCGTTTGTTTACTACTTTGTTTCAGGCGGCAAGAAATTCAATTGGTTAGCGTTGGGTAGAACGCATGATCCTCTCAGGGAATCGTGGTCACAAACAGCAACTCGTGAGGATGTGATCGCCGCTTTTGATGGCTGGTACGAGCGTCCCAAACAAATTATTGAAGCGACACCAACGATCTTTGTCACTGCCCTGCACGACCGAGAGCCACTTGATTCTTGGGTAAGCGGCAGAATTGCACTGATGGGAGACGCTGCGCACGCCATGTTGCCTTACCACGCTCAGGGTGCAGTTCAATCGCTGGAAGATGCCTGGGTACTGGCACGCACATTGGAGCTTCGCGGAGACTCACCGTTTGCCGCGCTGAAACACTACGAATCTCTACGATATGACAGAGCAAACCTGTTGGTACAGCAGTCAAGAAGCGCAGAGGGTTGGTACCACGTCGACACCCCAGAGCAGATTGAGTCGCGCAACGCGCGATTCCGCACTACCAGCGCGAGGTTGCAGGGTGGATTCTCGCCTCAGCAACACTGGTTATACAGCTATGACGCTGATCGCGCGGCGCTCGGTACTGATGATGAATGGCGGGCCTTACGCCCTTGGTCTTAGGCTCCAAGCCCCCCCTGCAGATTCTGGTGTAGGTGTCTGACATTTTCGCTCGGAGTAGTTGCACATTATGTGCGGCGGTAAATTGTACCCTTACTAAACTAACCTGGTGCGACGATTGTCACTAGGGATGTGCAGGGGAAAGTGCTTTAAAGGAGAAAATGCTGTAGCGGAGAAAATGCTCTAACTCGAGGGAGCACCTGTCAAGAACGACTGTCCATGACGGCTACATCGCTCATTAAGTTCAATTTCCTTGCCTGTTCAGGTCAAGGCGCGGCCTTCTCTTTCTGGGCTTATCAGCAGCGGGGCGTGCGTTGGCGTTACTGGACTTACTACTGCGGCTTACCGCTGATGTATACCAGCGAGCAATCGAGCGTGATCAACGTTTAATAAATTAACGCCTCAGGGGCGATTTCGAATTCGCATGTCTAGAGCACGGCTAACGGTCACGGCTAACGGTCACGGCTAACGGTCACGGCTAACGGTCACGGCTAACGGTCACAGCTAACGGTCACGGCTAACGGTCACGGCTAACGGTCACGGCTAACGGTCACGGTTAACGGTCACGGCTAACGGTCACGGCTAACAGTCACTGCTAATAGCCTCACCGAAAACGCGGCACGACTCTCTCAATAGATTGTTGCGCCGTTTGAGAAAATATTCACAGTTTTTAAAGGCAGGTATATGTCAAAAGTAGTGCCTTTGTCGGGCGCAGAGGTAAGTGTCACCTTACCATTGTGCTCTTCGACGATTTGCTTAACGTTCGCCAAGCCGATACCCGTGCCCTTGTTGCCTTTGGTAGTAAAGTAACGATCGAAAGCTCTACGTTGTATTGTCTTAGACATACCGTAACCATCGTCTGAAACCCAGCAGTGGACGGTAGTACCGTCGACGATTTCCACGCCTAAGTCGATATTCCCGGTCTGTTGTAGCGCGTCACAAGCATTCAATAACAAGTTCTGTATTACTCGTTTCATCTTGCCCTCGTGACCGACTACAGTACAAGCAGCATCAATGTTAAGGTTGATAGCGATTTCAGGATAAAGATTACCAACGAAATCCGCTTGTTTTGAGAGAAGATCCCCGATGTTGACACATCTTTTGGGGTGGCCTAACTGAGGCCGACCGACTTGGTTTAATTGTTTGGCCAGTTGCTCTATTTCATAAGAAGCCTGGACGATTTCTTTGATCAACGGTTGGCCATTTTTTCCACAATGTTCTCGGAGTTCTTGTAGATAGCCATTCATCCAGCAGAGTACATTGCAAAGGTCATGGGAAACACCACGAGCAATATCGATATCAGGAATAGGTGCTTCCTTACTCGGCATTAGGTTTACGTGGTTGCTTGCGACGAGTTTCAGTTCCATTCAAGTTTCTCCTCTAACGTTATTCGGTAAAATCATCCTCGGGTTCCTCCCCGCGGTAGGCTAGATAAAGCAATCGTCGTGCCAATCATGTTCTTCAATCCGAAAAATACCCTAGGTTATTGATATTTATAATAAAAATACTATTTCCGTCATTCTGTTTGAACAGGCGCGACCCTAATGACTCAAACTGCGTTGCATATCGGCATGCCTTGTAAATTGCATAATGTTTAGTATTCGCAAACTGCAATATACCTGCAGTGACTGTCCGGGGCCCTGGCAGCAATTTGATCGTTGCCCCTTTCGGGGCCTTTAGAACACCGGGCAGAAACGCCTATCAATTTAGTCTGTGGCAAAAGGCTATGAGAATAGCCATCAACGCTCTTTCAGGGTTACGTGTGTGAGATAATGATGCCGTTCAAGTTATGCGATTTCTCACGACGGGTAAGCGCGTAACACGTTTGTCACTTCGAAGAAGAACCCGTATGTTGACCGAGTCAAATCATTATGACGTAATCGTTCTGGGCGCCGGCGCCGCTGGATTTTTGTGTGCGATGACGGCCGCAAAGCGTGGGCTTAGCGTGTTGCTGTTAGAAAAATCCAATAAGGTTGGAAAAAAAATTCTGATGTCCGGCGGGGGGCGATGCAATTTCACGAACCTGTATGTTGAACCCGGTAACTACGTTTCAGCTAACCCCCATTTCTGCATTGCAGCCTTAAGCAGGTTTACCGCGTGGGATTTTATCGCCATGGTCGAACAGCACAATATAGAGTACGAGGAACGAAAACACGGTCAGTTATTTTGCGTTCGTTCCGCCGGAGATATTCTGGAAATGTTACTGGATGAATGCGCCCGTTCGGGTGTGGTCACGGAAACCCATGTAGAAGTAAATAAAATTGCAGTACTAACAGGTGAATCCGACGCAAGGTTCTCACTTCGACTGGAACAATCTCGAAAACACGGCGACTCAACGGCGGTTTCAATGACCTGCAGGTCGCTGGTCGTTGCAACGGGAGCCTTGTCTATTCCAACGTTGGGCGGCAGTGGTATCGGTTATGACATTGCAGAACAGTTTGGTCTGCAGGTTCTACCGCAAACGGCAGGGCTTGTGCCCCTAATGTTTACCGATACGCTTAAAGTTGTTTGCGATCGGCTAGCTGGGACTTCTCTTGAAGTTGAGCTTAGCTGCAATGGCCAATCTTTTACCGAAAGCATGCTATTTACTCACCGCGGTGTAAGTGGCCCGGTGGTTTTGCAGATCTCTAATTATTGGCATCCAGGTGACGAAATCCACGTTGACCTGTTGCCGGGGACTTTTGCGGCAGATTGGCTTGTCGATATGAAGGCTAATCACGGCGCAAGTCTTCTGCGCACAGTATTAACCCAAAAGTTGCCCCGATCAGTAGTGAAAGAACTGGCATCACTGCTGTGGGCCTCGTCAGACCACTTGTCGCTGGCCGAATTCAGCGACACTGCACTGTGTCAAATTGGTAACGAATTAAATCGATGGCCATTAAAGCCATCTGCTACAGAGGGTTATCGTACGGCCGAGGTAACGTTGGGAGGTGTAGATACTAACGGTATTAGCTCCAAAACAATGGAAACCAGCAAGCAACCGGGCCTGTTTTTTATCGGTGAAGTCCTTGATGTCGGTGGACACCTTGGGGGGTTTAACTTCCAGTGGGCTTGGGCATCGGGCCACGCCGCGGGCCTTTTCGTTTGAGCACATCCATGTGTCAGTGACTCGCTTCATTCATCCGTAACACTTTTTATGAATCGATGTGCCTGCTCTCGCTAAATAACCTCTGGCGATCAATCTCGTGATACCGCCGAAGGTTCGATGGGATGGCGTGAATGAGATGGCTTGAATGAGATGGCTTGAATTAGGTGGCTTGAATGCCGCTTCGCCGTGTTAAAATATTGGCTCCCCGAGCTTCCTAGAATCAAATGCTTCGTTTAGACAATATCAAATTACCCCTAAACCATGCAGACCCGGTGCTGCTTGATGTCATTTGCCGCCGCTTGGAAATTAATCCTCGAGAGGTTGTCAATTTCACCGTGTTCAAACGAAGCTACGACGCACGAAACAAGGCTGATATACAGCTAATCTATCAGATTAATGTTCAAGTCGGTGCCGAGTTAGAAAAGGATTTGTTGGGCAGAGAAAGCGCAGCCTGCAGACCCGCGCCCGATACTCAATATCAGTTTGTGACGATGGCGGATAGCGTATTTCCGAACGAGACGCAGGAACGGCCTATTGTTGTTGGATTTGGACCGTGCGGCATATTGTCAGCGCTATTGTTGGCGCAGATGGGGCTGCGGCCCATCGTTCTGGAGCGGGGCTCAAATGTCAGGCGACGAACAAAAGATACTTGGGGCTTCTGGCGTAAAGGTCAGCTAAACACCGAGTCCAATGTTCAATTCGGTGAGGGTGGTGCTGGGACATTCTCTGATGGAAAGCTTTACAGCCAAGTAAAAGATAAGCGACATCTGGGTCGCAAGGTGCTTGATGAATTCGTGAAAGCAGGCGCGCCACCAGAGATTCTTTTTTTGAGTAAGCCCCACATCGGTACATTCAAGCTGGTGACAATGGTGGAACGGATGCGTGCTGAAATAATTCGCCTTGGTGGTGAGATTCAGTTCGATTCGAAGGTGGTGCACTTGCGCCATGAACCCTTTGTGGATTTAGTACCGAATCGTCGCGGTGCATCAACCTCTGAGGGAGCAACCTCTGAGGGAGCAAACGAAAACGCGCTGCGCCAGGTGACAGGAGTCTGCTTGGCCGACGGTACCGTATTGAACAGCCGCCACATAGTGATGGCGATGGGGCACAGTGCACGTGATACTTTTTCGATGTTGCTGGAGCAGGGTGTATACATTGAACCGAAACCTTTCTCGATTGGTTTTCGTATTGAACACCCCCAGTCTGTTATCGATAGCGCCCGATTCGGCGAAAATGCTGGACACGCGATGCTGGGGGCCGCGGATTATAAGTTAGTTCACCACTGTGCCAATGGTAGAAGTGTCTATAGCTTTTGCATGTGCCCGGGTGGGACGGTCGTTGCTGCGACCTCTGAAGAGGGTCATGTCGTGACCAATGGTATGTCGCAATACTCGCGAAATGAACGTAACGCGAACTCGGCCATTGTTGTTGGTATCAATCCCGAGACCGATTATCCAGGGCATGTGCTGGCAGGGGTTGATCTTCAACGAAAGCTCGAAAAACTAGCCTACGAATTGGGCGGCAGTGATTACAGCGCGCCAGCGCAACTGGTTGGAGATTTTCTTGCTGATGAGCCTTCCACGGCTCTGGCGTCAGCCCAACCCTCATACAAACCGGGCATTAAACTAGGTGATTTGTCTGAGGCGCTGCCTAAATTCGCTATTGACGCGATACGCGAGGCTATTCTGGTGTTCGACCGAAAAATAAAAGGCTTTGCGATGCCTGAGGCATTACTCACGGGCGTTGAGACGCGCACGTCTTCGCCCATTTGTATTAAACGCGGTTCGGATTTTCAAAACCTGTGTATGAAAGGCTTATACCCTGCTGGTGAAGGTGCTGGGTATGCCGGTGGAATTCTGTCTGCAGGGATAGACGGCATAAAAGTAGCTGAAGCGCTTGCTACATCGTTGTTAGAAACGGCTGACAGCGACGTGTTTTGATGAGGTCATAAACTGCTATCGCTAAAGCGGCATCCTAAGTTGGCATTAGGCCGTTAACGCCATAGCCGTTAATGCCATAGCCGTTAATGTCACGGTAGTGAGCTAAGCGAGGGCTTACTCGAAAAAGCCTTCAGGTGATTTCGCGAGGTTTAGTGCCGGATCGGTTGCTACAGCTGTTCAATATTGATGAGGTAGTCTCTGGCTCTTCCTAGGGTAAGGCGTTTCGTGTCCTCGTCAAATCTGTCCCAGTTCCTATAGACCACGTTAACCCTTGGGTTGCGTTCAAACTTCTGTCGATGGCGAATCATAAAGTCCCAATACAGGGCGTTAAAAGGGCATGATTGGGCTGTTGTCTTCTCTTTAACGTTATATTGGCAGTCCTTGCAGTAATCACTCATTTTATTGATGTAGTTGCCACTGGCGGCATAGGGTTTGCTGGCCACGATGCCGCCATCAGCAAACTGACTCATGCCACGGGTGTTGGGTAACTCGACCCATTCAATCGCGTCGCTGTAGATGCCAAGGTACCATTGGTCTAGTTCGTCCGGGTTGATGCCTGTAATAAGCCCGAAAACGCCAGTGACCATTAGCCGTTGAATGTGATGAGCGTAGCCGTGTTCCAGGGACTGGTGGACGGCTTGCGAAACACAGTTCATATGGGTGTCTCCGGTCCAAAAGTACCCCGGTAAGGGACGGGTGCCATTAAGCGCATTCATTTCTGCATAGTTGGGCATGTTTGCCCAGTAGATGCCTCGAACAAACTCGCGCCACCCTAGAATCTGTCGAACGAAACCCTCCACCTGAGTGATATCGATGTCAGGGTTGCTATGGAAGGCATTGACAACGGCATCGATGACTTCTTTTGGGTGCAGCAGCCTGATGTTGATTGAAAAAGAGAGACGGGAATGGAATAGCGACCATGATTTGTCGGATTTATGAGTCATAGCGTCTTGAAAATCGCCAAATTTGGTCAAGGCGAATTCACAAAAATACTCGAGTAGCGCCAGAGACTGCTCTCGGTCTGCTGGTAACGCCAGGGTGTCCTTAGAGACGCCTATAAAGCTAACCTGATGCCGATTCAATCGCTGCAGGATGTCCCCGACATGGTTATCGAAGATTAAAGGAGTGGGTATCAGAGGCAGGTCACCTGGTTTTAACTTACGCCGATTAGTAGCGTCGTAATTCCATTTTCCACCGAGCGGTGAATCGTGATCCATAAGAATGTCTAACTTTTTGCGCAGCTTGCGGTAGAAAGGCTCCATTCGGTGTGCCTTTCCGGCTTGGAAATGGCCTGGTAACTCCTCGAAAGGCAGAAAAAAGTGCTCTGTGTCATATTCTGTAATGATCACGCGAGGAAGGTCTAGGGCCCTGAGCTGTGCGACCAGTCTGTACTCATCGGGTCGCTGGTAATGCACCTGATTCGCACCGTAAAAGTCAGCCAACACGGTCAAAAGCTGATCGGCACCCTTAACTGACTGAGTATCGTCTAGCGTCAGGTGCAGTACTTTGTGTCCCTTGCCTGCAAGCGCTTCGGAGAATCGTTGCATGGCGAGGAAAAAGGCGCAGATTTTCTGGACATGGTGTTTGACATAACCGACCTCTTCGAACAACTCAGCGAACACGTACAAGACGTCTTCGCGCGTTTCGTCATACCATGAGTGCTGGTGGTTTAACTGATCGCCAAGAATTAATCGGACGGTCGTTATTGAAGCAAAAGGGGGCAGGTTCATAGGGTTACCAAGGGATTTCAGTGCCGTCCCAGGACCAGAAACGACCCGTTTGTTGCGGCGTCAGGTTATCCAGAATTTTTTTAAGATGTGAGGCGCTTTCCTCCGGACTAAAAATCTGCCGATGGCCATGTTTCGTGAAGGGCTCGGAAAGACGACTGACGACGGTACCCGGATGCAATGCTGCAACCGGACATTTAGGTAGGGCAAAGCTCCATTCAAGAGACAGGGTCTTCAGTATCATGTTGAGGGCTGCTTTTGACGCTCGATAGCTGTACCAGCCCCCAAGGCGGTTGTCTTCTATGGAACCTACCTTTGCGGAAATGCTTGTGAAAAATGCTGCGGGGCTGCCCTTGAGTAAGTGGCGTGAATGTTTGGCCAACAACATCGTTGGCAGGGTGTTGGCCTCCATGTTTTTGAAAAAGGTGGCGGAACTGGCTCGGCTTATCGATTTTTCGGGTTGCAGTCCATGCCCATGGAGAAAACCCACTGCATTGATGACGCCATCTAGTCGTTCTAGATGCTTAAATGTGCTGCTGACGGCGGCTTCATCAGTGAGGTCCAGCTGTTTGGTCGTGATTTTGGGGGAGCTGACCACGGGGCGGTGAGATCGCCAAGTTAGCGTGACCGATGCAACCTGATCATCAGCGGCAAACGCTTCAGCAAGGGCAAC
>Ga0115561_1002089_pt1 | contig 13640 bp, 9 predicted proteins | sample COGITO_mtgs_1105_4_FD_87201 | JGI IMG/M metagenome (GOLD analysis project Ga0115561, IMG submission 87201) | Pelagic marine microbial communities from North Sea - COGITO_mtgs_110512 | ecosystem: Environmental > Aquatic > Marine > Epipelagic | place: Germany:Helgoland, sampling site Kabeltonne...
AAATCCACCAATAGGATTGATTGTGATAGTGCCATCTGTAGCCTCTTCATTTGAAGCTAAGGTAGTTTCGATATCTGTAGTAAACGTACAACCTTCTCCATTAGGACAGAATAACTCTATTGCTTGACTACCGAATTCGCCATTGTTAGTAAAAAGTATCTCACCATTTGAATTAGTCAATAAAAAATCTCCAATACCATATCCACAGCATATTCCATCACCATAAGAATCAAAGATTGTTAAGGATAAACAAGAAGTATAATCCACACAAACTTCTTGTGCATATGCCGAATCTTGTGGGGATAATTCGCCAGTCTCAATAAGTTCATTATTCAACTCATCGTATATAGCCCAAGATGTTTCTTGAGGGTAATTATCAGCATTTATTATTATGGTTATATAATCATGAGTAGAATCTAAATCAGTGCTAATCATTGCTGTATTGTTATTTAAAACAGCATCTTGTTCTTCGTTTACTCTTAATAAATTTAATGTAATTTGATTGTCGAATTGTTGAATATTTTCTGTGATTGGAATTAATATGTCTACATCAACTAAGTACGGAATACCAAAGTCATAATTAATTGTATCGACGACTAATCCATTGACAATTATCTCTATTTCAGTGTCATAGAAAGTAGATTCTCCATAGTTAGTAACATTAGCGGTAATATCTATTTGGCTTTCACATTTGGATATACCTTTTACAATAGTAATTCCGCCTTCGAGAAGATGTAATTTACTGAGTACTATATCTAATGTATCATTAGCACCATAACCATCTTCAACATGTGCCACTATAGCTCTAATGTCATAGTCACCTACATTAGAAAAGTCTTGAGGAATATTAAATTGAAATTCAGCAGAAGTTTGAGGATTAACTTCATCCGAAATTTCTAAAGTTTCAACAAATTGATTATCAACAAAGAGAGAAATTTCAAAGTCTTTCATAACTCGGATTCCTTTATTGTCAATTTGGATCTTGACTATTTCTGCATCTCCCAAACTAGCGGAAGTAGCCGGTGCTGTGAGTTGTTCTACGCCTAGATCAAATGTAGATTTGATATCTGCCCAAAATGAGACCCACGGTCTAGCTTGCTTAATAATTAAATGGTCTTCAGCAGTCACCTTGTATTCGATGTCCATTCCAAATCCTTCTACACCAACCACATTATATAATAGAGCAAATTCATCATGTATAATTTGGAGATAATCTCTCATTTGGTTAAGGTATTCCTCACCCATAACTAACTGACCAATTGGCACCAAATTAGAATTCCTTAACACCAAGTAGCCTTCATCTGGGTCTTGATACAATAGAATTTCTTCAGGAATTGAATTGGCATCAGGATTTGTAATTAAGAATTCACCAACTTGAGTATTGAGGTAAAATGTATTTTCTGTATTGAATACTGGATCTATACTTACTCCTACACCATTGGATTTTTCATCCTCAAAATTTGGGTGGCATAAAATTCCCATTGCGGCTATGTATTGATCTACTCGATAAAAATCTCTTTCATCATATGCTCGGAAATTCCACATGCTGGCATAAACTTGCTTCACCGATTTTGATATGTGACCTTCATCAGGATGCTGTGTTTTGGAAGTATATAATCCTGCGCCACTAAATCCAGGTAAATCTTCATTATTAGTACTAGATCTACATCGCACCGATGTACCTTCTGGAAACATATCATGCATAGCTTGAAGTTCATCTAGCATCCATTGTGGCATAGGGGCATCCTTTATTTCTTTTCGGAAATCTTTAAGCATGTCTATACGTATCTCTAGATCACTAATGAAATCTGGATTATTTATCATGGTCTGTACATCATCGTAAAATCCATTATACTTCATAAACTCATCATAGAAATAGAATGGTATACCAAATCCATTAGGGATTGTGCCTTCTGGTAATCCAAATCTTCTCATAGTAGCTACATTTGAACATTTAGCCCCAAAAGCAACGGACATTTCAAACTCTATGTCATCCAATGGTAATATACTTGTCTCGCTAAGATCCCTTTCAGGGATTTGTGGTTGAGTAGGTCTTATATTTTCATACCATTCATTGACTTCTTCTATACTAGCTTCTCGAATTTCGTATTCTTCTGCGGTTACTTTGTAGTAAATATACTTCCCTAAAAGGTTAGTAATCAGAGGTATAGATAATGGATCTTTAACATAAGCATTAGGTACATTGTCTTGTATAGCTCTCAAATTGACATGAGATAGAGGTGTCTGAACTACTGAAGTAATTATTCCTCCTACTCTGGGTAATGAATTAGGTAATGCATCGTAGAGTACAATATCCCTTGATCCTGGATTTTCATCCAATTCCATTTTTTTAAAGAAGCCAAAACCTTCTGCTTCGTTGAATGGTATATAATCTATATCTCCAAAAACCTCAGATTCTAAAACAACATTTATCCTTGATCCAATAAAGTCATCTGCATATTGTGTTTCGTGTTGCATCTCTCCTCCATCTCCAATAAAATGTTGGAAGTTATTTTGAAGGAATGGCATATTAGCAGCTAATAATTCAAACGTTCTTTGTGTCGCTTCGAAAGACATTGCGTCTCCAAATGAGAAATTAAATGAATAACTTCCAATTACTCCATTAGGAAGTATTTCATTAGGGTTGAAAACTATTTCGCCCGAGCCATCATCTCCATTAACTGTTGCTGGAATCGCATTGAAAAATTCTGCATGAATAAACCATGTGTTACTATTTATAAAATACACCTTTGGTTCATCGGTGTCTCTATCCAGTATTCCGAATTTCACAAATTGTTGGCCATTGAGAAAAGGCGCCCAGGGTACATCAGCTACTACCGCCATACTAGCGAAAGTTTCAGCATTGTCTATGGAGGTTGTACCATTTGTGAAATCAATAGCCTCAGCAAAGTTAAGTGGTGCTTGTCTGGGCATATCATTAAACTCTGTAATGTCATCTATACCATCTCCATCTGTATCATCTGGGTTGGCAATCGAATGTTCAGTAATCTTATAGTTTTGTTGAGGAAAAGCGGCAAGAGGCTCAGAGATTATCATATTTCCATCTACACCCATAGTTATGGAAGTTGGCGACTCATAAGTAAGATCAGGTTGGTGTAAAGTAGTTAAAACGTAATATTTATCAGCCTTTGCTTCTATTCCCAATTGGACTTGCCCAAAATTATTAACTGAAAAGTCTAGTATTGGGACATTTTGTGCCAATGAAACGCAAGAAATAGCTAGAAAAAGAACGAATGAGGAAATTGTACTTTTTATCATCGGTATTGTTTTGTCCGTTAGTGAAATGTCTAATAGAATCGCCTTAAATTGTTTATTTGCTAATAACTCCTAGTTTTTATATTTATATGCAAAGAAAGGTTTTTCGTTGTATTAAAATCTATTTTACCTAATTCATAAATGTGATAATCAACAATTGTACCTTATCAATAGATAGAGATGCTAGTATGATAGGCTTTATCTTATCACCATTGTGATTATTTTTCGATGACGACGTTTATAAGCTAATAGGGTATAGGCTAATATCTTGTTCACACTATTGCATTTTATTTCGTTGATCACACCCTGTATATTAGGCTTCCTTTCTTTGAGTATTTCCTCAAGTGTTAACATATTTATAAGGTTGTAAATCTTATTAAACCAATGAGTCAATATTTTACCGAACTACAAACTTGGAGTAGGTTTTATTTTGCTCACTTCTTAATTCTATCATATAGATCCCGTTTAATTAAGAAGAGATATTAATTTGTTGGTTTGAAGACTATAAACTGAGTCTATTTTTCGACAGGACATTTGATTTCAATTATGGTGATAACACGTATCTTATCCATGTCATCATAATAAATTAGTATTTCTATGTAAAGTATATAGGCTTACAAATCAAATTTATCCGGTTCACCATTTTAATCAATGGCTTTTGTTTGGGGAATTGCCTTTTCGTTTTTTTTATCTAGATAGGATAACCACTCAAAAGGAATCAACAATAAACTAAATAGGATAAATATGACTCCCTCTAAACTCAGAATATACCAAGGCCATGGGCCGAGAATACTGTATATTGTTACTCCAGGTGGCTTAGCATTGAGGTACATATAGTTGGAGTCAAATATTAGATTGGCAAAGTAGATTACTAAAGCTATTAGATTCAGGCCTATAGCGGAGAATAATGCGTCTCTCCAAGTCACTCTCCATCCATATACGACTGCTCCGTATATAGCAATAATAGGAAGTCCTACATGTACTGCCCAGTATCTGAGAGCCTCATAATTCGGAAAAGCTTCAATATGTGTTGGTGTGACCATTGCTTGTGCGGTACCTGCACATATCCAAAAGAACATAATAGACCATCCAAATCTCCATTTGTTTAGCATAATAAATGGCATGATTAGCGACATAATATTACAAAGCTCCAGAGGAAGATCTGTTGTAATATCAAATGTGCCTAAATATAGTCGTGCAAAAATCTTGAATAGTTGAGTGGCCGCAATAATAAGTGCAAAGTAGAAAATGCACTTTTTTTGCTGTGTTTCGTTCCATTGGTTGCGGCCGAGATACATTATAATAATTCCAATACTCCACCAAACTGCAAGTGAAATCCAATGCTCAGGGCCAAATCTGACAAATGTGTTATTGTCAGCTAGTATAGAATCTATCATCTAAAAGTTAGTATTACTTGTCTTCGCTCTCGCATTAGATAAATGGACTATTGTACAAATAAGTAGTAAAGCTTGATTAACAAGACGAAGCACTTTTTTACGGCATTATCCGAAATTAACAATATGTTAATTTCACTCCAATATATGAAAATGAATAGATAGCCCTACATTTGCAACGAATAATAATCAGAGATAGACATGGCTAAGACTTCACAAATACAGATCAACGTAAAACTCAATGATGATAATCATCCAATCGGTATAGAGTGGAAATCCGATGATAATCCAAGTGGCACAGGTCTACAAAGTGCAAAAGCTATGATGTTGTCATTATTTGATAAGGAATATAAGGATACCTTCAAGATAGACCTATGGACTGAAGAATTGCAAGTGATAGAGATGGACAGATTTGTCTATCAGGCACTCAAGTCTATGGGAGATACATATTTCAAAGCAACTAATAACACCAAACTCGCTAATGATATTCAGCGTTTTGCCCAGTATTTCGGGGAGGAGACAGAGACTATCAAGAAGGAAGGGTAGTTGGGGAGTATTAGTTGTAAAGTCTAAAGTTATCGATCTTTGGTTTATAGTGATCAATCTATAGTGGATCAAAGATTAAATCATATTTAAGGAAAATCCTCACGGTATCATTTATTATATTAATTTTGCGCTCGCTTAGAGTATGTAGATTCTGTCTACGTCATCTAATTAGTAATATTTGAAAGCCTGTTCGCTGATATCAGTTAAGATAGGTAATGGTTTAACCAATTAAATTTTAATACTATGCCAGTAAAAATTAGGCTAACAAGACAAGGTCGGAAAAAGAGACCATACTACCATATTGTAATAGCAGATGCTAGAGCGCCAAGAGATGGTAAATTTATTGAGCGAATCGGTATGTATAACCCAATGACAAAGCCTGCAACTATCGAGATAGATAGAGCTAAAGCTTTCGAATGGTTAGAAAAAGGGGCACAGCCTACTAATACTGCAAGAGCTATCCTTAGATTTACAGGAGTTATGTACATGAAGCACCTTCAAAGGGGTGTAACTAAAGGTGCACATACTCAAGAGCAAGCGGATGCTAAATTAGAATCATGGTTAGCTGAGAAGCAAACTAAGATTGATGCTGGTAAAGCAGAGACTGCTCAGGAGTTAATTGATTTTAGAAAAATTGTTGATGGTGAAGTGAAAGCTCCAGTCGCTCCTAAGAGAGATGAACAAGCTGAAGCGGCATTCAGAGAAGAAAGCTCTCCAGAAGCACCGGCAGAGAAAGTTGAAGAAGCAGTAGTAGAAGTTGAAGCAGCAGCAGAAGTTGAAGAAGCACCAGCAGAGAATGTTGAAGAAGCAGCAGAAGTAGAGGCAGAAACGCCGACTGAAACTAAGGATGCGGAATAAAATTCCTATTTTAGTGTTGCATCACAAAATTACATAGTAGATCGCATAGGCAAATGTGCCATATACATGAGATCTTCGCAGATACAGCTGAGGATTTAACCTCTCAGCGAAATTTATAGAAACCCGGTTTGACATGCGTCTTACTGGGTTTCTAAGTTTTTATACAATTATTATTAAATAATGGGATAACTTGCTCTTGCACTAATTGGAACAATGGTGAAAGGGTATGTATCCAGTAAAATCATATCAAATGGAAGCATTAGATAAAAAATACCTCTCAGAACTTGAAGAGATCAAAACGAAAATACAAGCATCTGCTCATCTAGAAAAATATCTAGATGAAGAGGAAGATGATGACTATAAAACATTGGTAGCAGAGATTGAGCCGGAAATTCAAGAGCTATATCTAAGAGTAGCTAACGATAATCCATTACAGCTAGAGTCATTTGAGAAAGTACTGCTTGATGATGGATACGAAGGACTATATATACCTAAGGTAGTAGGGTACTCTGTGCTTAGAGGCGCAGTAGATAGCAATACCAAGTATAGACAACCACAAGATCACTTTAGAGAGATCCTCGTGGATATAGCCAATAGCGCCAATTTTGAAATGATAAAGCAGCGTATCGGTCAATCTGTACAAGTGGGATTTGCGCTTAGTAGTGATATATGGATCACAAATCTTGTGGAAAGCATTAATAATAAGCGCGTAAGAAGTTTTCTAGAGAGTCAGAAGTCTGATCACCTGAGAGTACCGGCAAACAGAGCTTTAGTATTAAAAAAATATCAAAAGCAGTTTGAGAGTCTTAACTTTCTGTCTACGGATTTTCCACAGACTACAGGAGAGCTTAAGTCTAATTATCACTCTCTAAGAGCATTTCTTCTATATAGAATTAGAGGAGAGTATAACAACGAGAGTCTACATAAGCACTTACTAACCTTTATATCTAATGATGCGATCAGTAACCATGATGAGTATCTTGAGACTATGATGATCATAGGTATGTACTACGATCTCAATGTGGCAGAGCAAAAAGAATATTCTAAACAATTAGCTAAACTTAATGACGATGCTACAGCATTGAAAAATGCATTTTTTGAAAAACTATCTGCATTCCGTAAGGAGGGCATACTAGTTACGGCAGAATCAGATATGCGTATGGCTAAGCTAGTTCACGCTGCCAAAGTGGGTGGTAATCTAGAAGAATACTATACTCTGATGAAGCTATTACATAATAATGGATATGTACATGAGAATAGTATCGAGGCAGTAAGAAAATATCACGATCAACACGAAGGCTTATCTGAAGAAAATGAAAATCTTAGGTCAACGATATTTACAAATTTCACTGGATTCTTAGACAACCTAGATACGGATAGCTATGCTAAGTATTTTCAAGTGACTAAGACGTTTATACTATACATTAATATCTTCTCTAATCAGAAGTTTAACCAAGATGTGAAAGATCTTAGCCTTAGATATATAAAACGTCTAATTAAGGCATATACTGACAAGAGAGGTAGAGATTATCAAGACATCAAGAAGTTTGTCAAGAGTACATTCCTAGACCTAAACTTCATGAAACCCAAGGAGTTGGTTGAGTTATTCAAAACTAAGAGAAAGAAAAAAGAAGTGTAAAAGAGTTTTAGGTTTTTAAAATTATATGGCAGCTGTCCCGAAAGTGACAGCTGCTTTTTTTTATAAAAGAAAATACATTATCATTCTTAAGTAATGAATTGAGTCAAAGAAACAATGGGGGTAATTTCATCTCAAGTATTTAAATATTACTTTTATAGTTATGTAGTCTATCAGTTGAAAAATACTCATCCATATAAATCATCAATTTGTCTATTTATTGGAACGTCTTCAAAGGATATTGAGTAATATGGATTAGAAATCGAATTGCAACTTAATATGAACGGAATATTAGCTTATCTCAGAGTACTTAAAAGTATTGGTAAATATGGATTGCTGAAATATTTTTTATTTAGTGGAATCGTCAGTCTTATTATTGCTGCAGGAGTGACAAGCGTAAGTGTATATCTTGGCGATGTTCTTGGTACTTGGATGCGATACTTTTATCCTTGGGAGACTGGATCTGGTATCATAGGTAAGTTCAGTGATTGGACATCTAGAATCACCCTCTTTGCATTGGGTTTGTTTTCTTTAAAATATCTTTTGCTCATTATGGTGTCTCCTATTATGAGTTATATGTCCGATTCTATTGAGCGACAAATGAATGATGATTATGTGTCACCCAAGTTTTCAATTAAAACTATGATTTCTGATCTAGTGAGAAGTATTCGTATCAATCTTAGGAATCTATCCAAAGAGTTAATCATAACAATTGGACTTTTGATATTTAGTTTATTTCCTGGTGCGGCCGTTGTGACTGCGCCTTTGATATTTTTAGTGCAGGCATATTATGCAGGTTTCGGTATCTTAGATTACTGGATGGAGAGACATTATCGAGTAGCTGATAGTATTTTATATATACGAGACCATAGATTAGATGCGGTAGGTTTAGGAACAGTTTATCTAGGATTACTTTTGATTCCTTTTATAGGACCTGTCATTGCTCCAGTATTGGGTGCTACCGCCGCTACCATTTATGCAGTAGAGAACGACTTTGACAAATAAGGGTATCTCAGTCATGTCATTATTGAATAAAATAGTCAGCTGGGATTATAACTTTCATTTGAATAAATTTTCATCGAAAAGTACTGAAGAGGAGATACTCAAGCGCATTTTACAGTCATTGTCAAGTACAATATAAGTAATGATTATATTGCCAATAACAATGATTGCGTCCGTTTATTATATTAGTTCACTTCAATTCAAAATAGAAATTAGCCTTTGGAAAGAAGGACTAATTCCTATAGGTGTAATTATGGTTTTGATTACTTGCTTTACACATATTTGAAAAGTCTTGACTTTAGAGATATCATCGGAAGTAAATTGAATAAGGATTTTAGAGTCAAAATGATTTATCTCAGATCATTTCTATTCTTATTAATACGACTTTTGTCATTTATGATTGGAAATATACATAATGTTATTTTTTGTAGAATATACGCATTACTTCATTTCTGTAAGTCATATTTTACTCTTTATTATTTTGTATTATCGCTGCAGTGAAGGGTAGTGGCGTTACTTTCTATTTCTGAGGGACAATATGTTTTTTTAATGGCATAATTAGGTAACAAAAATTATCAATGCTGATCCCAATTTTAGAAAATCTATCTCTGTCTAGTTTGCAGTATATACTTTTGATTTCTTCAATAAATTGTGAATTCAAAGTTTTGATATTTGAATGCACAAATTCTAAGGTTGTTGTTCTTATAGTTATTGAAACTAGATTCACTCTATACTCAACATCAAAACCATTTATATCTCTAAAGAAAGCAACTTAGTTGTCAATGCTGTTGGAGTCTAAAGTGAGTCATTTTATATGCACGTGGAATGGATGTGACTAATTCTTCACCGGCAATATCTTGCTTCTTACTTCGCCTAATCCTACTCTCATTTCTCCTTTCTCTGCATAGCCTCTCATCACTACAGTATCACCATCATTTAGAAATTTTCGGAATGTTCCATCAGGCATCTCTATAGGATTTTTACCAGCCCATGAGATCTCTAACATAGATCCGTAACTGCTTTCGTCCTTCCCACTGATAGTCCCAGAAGCCATGAGATCTCCTACATTGATATTGCATCCATTGACTGTATGGTGCGCTAGCTGCTGCATCATATTCCAATACATATATTTAAAGTTGGATTTAGATACAATTTTCTCTTGACCATTTGGAGTGATGATAGATACTTCTAATTTGATATCGTAATTGCTATCTCCTCCATACTCTAAATAGGGCAGTACCGGAGGATTTTGTATTGGGCCTGCGACTTTAAATGGTTCTAAGGCTTCTATTGTTACGATCCATGCACCCAGTGATGAGGCAAAGCTTTTTCCTAGAAATGGGCCTAGCGGTACATACTCCCACTTTTGTATATCTCTTGCTGACCAGTCATTAAATAGAGCTAATCCAAAGATGTGATGCTCAGCTTCAGCAGTAGGAATACGAGATCCCACTTCGGTAGGTTTGCCAATCACAAATCCCATTTCCAATTCGAAATCTAATCTATGACTTGGACCAAATACTGACGGACCATTTACTGGTTTTGTCTGTCCGATCGGTCTATGGATATCTTGACCGCTCACTAGGATAGATGATGCTCGACCATGGTAACCTACTGGGATATGTTTCCAGTTAGGAAGTAATGCATTTTCAGGATCTCTAAACATTTTTCCTACATTAGTAGCATGTTCTATACTACTATAGAAGTCAGTATAGTCTCTTACATAAACAGGTAATAATACTTCTACTTCTGAGATATGGGTAAATGGAGATTTATCTTTATTAAGTATCGAGTCGGAATCCGTCAATTCCTTTTGTATGGCCAAACGTACTCCATTTGTAATCTCTTTACCTTGAGAGATAAAGTCATTTAAGTAGTTAGATAACAATACTTCAGATTCTATGCCTAGATGGTCAAATGTTCCTTGATTAGCGACTTTACTCAAGTCGATTACTTCATCACCGATTCTACTTGCTACGAAAGTGTGATCGTTTTTTCTACATATGCCAAAAGGGATATTATATATACTGAAATCACTATTGTCTGCGACACTTGCCCAACTCTTCATAATTATATTTTTTCATTTAGGATTATTTTAAAAATATTGTGCATTCCAATAATTGGATCAATGTGGTAACCAAGATTTGTAATATTTACCATCATCGATATCCATTGCTGCCTGAGTCATCATCAATGGTTTGAATGTATCTATCATAACGGCTAGCTCATCAGTTTTAGTTTGGCCGATACTTCGTTCATAGGCTCCTGGATGCGCGCCATGAGGGATTCCTCCAGGATGTAGTGTAATGTATCCTGGGCCAATATCGTTTCTACTCATAAAGTCTCCGTCTACATAATATAGCATCTCATCCGAATCAATATTACTATGATTATAGGGTGCCGGTATCGACTGAGGGTGATAGTCATAGAGTCTAGGGCAGAATGAACATATTACAAAAGCTGAAGTCTCAAATGTCTGATGAACCGGTGGTGGCTGGTGCACTCTACCAGTAATCGGTTCGAAATTGTGAATTGAAAATCCGTAAGGGAAATTATAACCATCCCACCCAATCACATCAAATGGATGCGTTATATATGTTAATTCATGAAGCATACCTTGCTTCTTGATTTTCATTTTGAAGTCGCCTTCTTCATCGTGAGTCTCTAGATCTTTGGGTAGCTTATAGTCACGCTCACAGAATGGACTATGCTCTAGCATCTGACCGAAATAGTTGCGATATCTCTTTGGTGTATATATAGGATGAAATGACTCAGCATAAAGTATGCGATTATCTTCACTATCAAATTCTATTTGATAGATCATGCCACGAGGAATAATGAGATAGTCTCCATATTCAAATTTGATATTACCTACTAGTGTTCGCAATGTACCTGTTCCCTTATGGATAAAGAGCATCTCATCGGCATCCGCATTCTTATAGAAATACTCTGTAAGTGATTTTATTGGAGCGGCCACACCTATATGTACATCGTTATTTACTAGCAATGTGACTCTACTATCTAGAAAGTCATCTTGAGGTGCAACATCGTAACTCATAAGCTTACGTGCAGTAATATGCTTCGATTGTGCAATCTTTGGCATGATATCTATAGGCGCCTTAATGTCAGATACCATAGTCGGTCTGTGAGTATGATAAAGTAATGAAGACATACCTTCAAATCCTATGGTACCAAAGAGTTGTTCATAGTAAAGTTCTCCATTTGGTTTGCGAAATTGTACATGTCGCTTCTTTGGTATCTGTCCTAACTTGTGGTATAATGGCATATTTATTCTTTTTCGATTAGGGCCAATACTGATTAGATCTCTTCGTCAATTATCTGAGTATGGCATTACAACACTAAGGTAAGAATTTACTCGCGATGATTTACTTCAAAAATCAATTATTGTTGCATCTGCAACGATAACTGATTTTGTTGTGAAAAAGTCATGTGCTCTTGAATTGATAATAAGAGTTTAAATCTTTCAAATCTTAGGTCTTTGTCTAACTTTAGAAGCAGAAGAAAATAATAATTCGAAAACCACATCGAAAAAATAAAGAGTCTTGAGAGGTTAATATTACATCTCTCACGCAGATTTAAATACGACTATTTGATATTCTTAGAAAAGCTGATATTCTGAGTATGATCAATATTTACGACTTTATCAGATACACCATCAGATAAAGTGAGGACACCATGGAGTGTAAGGTCGATCGCTCCACTGTTATATATCCTAAGACCTTTGGACATGATGTCGGTACTATCTTTTTTGGCCAATTCCTTTAGAGATAAGCCTACATTCATAGGCAGTAAAAATGTGCTCTTGCCGAGCATCTTGGTATTGTAATTTTGATCTACGGCATCCAATTCTACACCTTCAATTAAGGCCATTAACTTCAGACTTTTTACTTGTAGGGCTTTATTATTTGGATTGAATAATTCAAGGTCCAAATCGAAGTCTAGAGTCTTTGTATTGAGTCCTGTAAGTTTTGCATTCTTGATATTTTTTATACTTGGAGATGTAATATTACTGCAACTGCTAAAAAACAGAAGCAAAGAAAAGTACATTGTTAAATTTCGAAGTAACATCATGAGTCTTTAATTATCCGACGCTAAGATGCATTATTCGTTGAACAATTTATGCCTAAATCCAACATAAATGTTAGCTCCAAAAATAGGCCCCCAGACTTGACTAGCGTCAAAAAATGGGCTACTAGTATCGTCGGCACTTGTTATTGGGTCCTCTTGCCTGTAGTTGAATATATTTTCGCCACCTATATAGATTTCAAATTTGTCATTCCATACCTTAGAGATCTGAGCATTACTTAGAAAAAATGCAGGGGATTTTTTAAGTCGTTTTAGATTTTCAGGATTCTTGGATGTAGAAGCGAGTCTCTTACTTCCAATTCTATTTACGGTATAGTCAAACTTCCATCCTGACTTACTTTCATACCCAACATTAGCAAATGTACGATGTGCAGCGATCAATGGTTTTTGCAATGCTCCTGATTGGTAGTCCGCTTTTACATCATTATATCTATATGCTAGCTTAATATCAAGACCATCCATTGGGTTAAATCCTACTAGTGCTTGCAAACTTAGAGATGTAGATTTACCATCTAGGTTATAGAATTTGACAAACCGAGGATCATCATCATAATCAATTATGATCTGATTTTTAAAATCTGTGAAGTATCCATCTAATTGTAAAGAAAGATCTCTATCCGCTACCACAAAGTCCTTTACCAAGTTGACACCATAATTCCAGGCCACTTCAGCTTCTAATCCTCCATATGGCAAGTCTGCTTGGTTTCCTTCTACTACTACTGTACGATTGCTTGCGAGCATTCCTATGTTTTCGGCTATGATACTTGCAGTCTTTTGACCTCTACCTGCAGCTAATCTAAGTACTGTAGATTCTGTCGGGG
>Ga0115561_1002105_pt1 | contig 13567 bp, 12 predicted proteins | sample COGITO_mtgs_1105_4_FD_87201 | JGI IMG/M metagenome (GOLD analysis project Ga0115561, IMG submission 87201) | Pelagic marine microbial communities from North Sea - COGITO_mtgs_110512 | ecosystem: Environmental > Aquatic > Marine > Epipelagic | place: Germany:Helgoland, sampling site Kabeltonne...
CCGCAGGGGCGCCAAGAGCGCCTGGCTATTGCCAGCCGCCACCCAAAGCTTTGTAGAGCCGCACATGGTCCGCCGCCACGCTGGCCACCGTGGTCGCCACGCTGTCTTGTGCAGACAACTGCGTGCGCTGGGTTTCCAACACGGTGGCGAAATCAATCAGGCCACTGGCGTAGCGCTGCTGCGCCATCAGTGCGGCATTGGCGGCGGCATCGGCTGCGGCCTGCAGGCGCTGCAACCGTTCACGGTTGCCTTGCAAGGCCACCAGAGCATCTTCCACGTCCTTCAGGGCTGCAAGCACCGTGGCCTCGTACGCCACCCGCACCTGTTCCAGCGCGGCTTCTTGCGAACGCACCTGGGCGCGGGCCGCGCCACCATCGAACAACGCCGCCGTCACACCGGCAGCGAGTGAGCTGGTCACCGCATTGCCCGCCGTGAGTGCCCCCACGGTCAAGGCCCTGAGTCCCAGCGTGCCGCTGAGCGAAAAATCCGGGTAGCGGGCGGCATCAGCCTGCGCCACGCGCGCTGCGGCCGCTGCCACGCGGTGTTCTGCGGCGCGCACATCGGGGCGCTGGCGCAACGTCTGGGCCGGAATATCCCAAGCCAGGTCGTCGGGCGGCAAGGGCACCATGGCCGTGGCATCCAGCCGCGCGTTGAGCGCCGCCGGTGGCTGCCCCGTCAAAACTGCCAGGCTGTGGCGCGACTGGGCCAGGCTGCTTTGCAACGCCGGTATCTGGGCGGCGGTCTGCTCCGCCGCAGCCCGGGCCTGTTCGGCCACCAGCGACGTGGTCAACCCGGCTTGCAGGCGCCACTGTGCAATCTCAATAAAAAAATGCGGGTTAACCCGTGGCTCTTAACCGGGTTTTCTGCACGGAAAGTGAGATCACCCCTGCTAAACTGATTTTGCAGCGCTGAAGTGGGCTGCAAAATCAAACTCTATCTAGCTAGGAAAAATGATGTTCAAAAAACTCGCAATCACTGCACTCATCCTCGCCGCCACTACCGCCGCATTTGCCGTTGACATGAGCACGGTCGAAAAGTCGATCCCCCTGAAGGATGGTTCCACCGTGTACATCTTCAAAGACGGCAAGATGGCCATGGAAGACAAAGTTGGCCGTGTGGTGCCGATGAAGGCGGGACACGTCATGCAAACGCAAGATGGCCAGAGCATCCTCATGATCGGCAATGAACTGGCCCGGCTTGACTGGATCAAGAAATCCGACATCGGCGGCAAATGATCTGACGGACCGATGCAACGAGCGAGGCGTTGTTCGCAGATTACAGATTTGTAATCTGCCTGTCCGATTGCCGACAAGAAGACTCGTTAAGCTGCGCCATGACGTTGAAAGCTTCAGGGTTTCTTGCTGGCTGGCCAGATTGCTGCGCGCAATTTGCAGGCGCTGCTGCAGCCCGCGCAGCTCGATGTAATTCACGGCCACTTCTGCCGCCAATGACACCTGCACATCGGCCAGGCTGGCCTGTGCGACGCGGGCGTCGGCTTCAGAAGCATTCACACCGGCCCGCAGGCGGCCAAACACATCGGGCTCCCAGCTGGCATCAAACCCGGCGCTGAAGCTGTTGCCGGTGCTGCCCGAGGCCCGGCTGCGCTGCGCAGAGCCCGAAGCACCCAGCCGGGGCAAGGTGCCAGCCATCTGCACATCCACCAGCGCGCGCGATTGCTGCAGTGCCGCCTGGGCACTGCGCACCGAAGTGTTGGCGGCCCGGGCCTCGCTGATCAGTGCCGTCAGTTCGGGGGCGCCCAGTCGCTCCCACCACTGCACCAGCGGCGTGGCAACGCCTCCTGCCCCAGTCGCTGACCAGCCTGCAGGCACTGCCACGGGCGGCAACTGTGCATCGGAAGGCTGCAAGGTGCTGCAACCGGCCAGCACCACGGCCAAAGCCAGCGCTGCACTGGCAGATGGCACACAGCGCGGCCAACGCCCCGCAGCGACAGGGGACTGGAAAGGGGAAGATTTCATGGATCTATTTGCAAATCATTCTCAGCAAAGTCCATTGTCACGGTTTCCCTTGTCGCTCTGAATGCGCTTGTGTCAACCTGAGGTAAAGAAATCGAGCGGCCCGCGCCACCAGGCTTGTCGCCGGGGCTGTGCGTGCTGATTTCACCCGCTCCACAGGCCACTGCGAGATGCGCTCCCCCTCCACCGGCGGGAGGGCCTCGGGCCGCTCACAGCGCCGTGGCAACACGAGTCTTTTAGGGCCCCGGCGCTTATTCAACAAGCGCCAGCAGCTATATTTTTAATAGCGAATAGCCCACAGGCCAGATCAGGCAGCAGGTGCCGTGATGGCATCCAGCGGCCAGCGCGGTTTCACGTCAAAGGCATAGGCGGTGTTGGCCTGTTGCTGCCCCGCCTGCAGGCGCATGGCGGCGGCCATGGCAATCATGGCGCCGTTGTCGGTGCACAGGTGCAGCTCGGGGTAATGCACGCGCACGCGGGCTTTGCTGCAGGCGGTGTTGAGTTGTTCGCGCAGCAGCCGGTTGGCACCCACGCCGCCCGCCACCACCACGCGCTGCAGGCCCGTCTGCTTGAGGGCCGCCAGGGTCTTCTTCACCAGCACTTCCACAATCGCGGCCTCGGTGCTTGCGGCCAGGTCGGCCTTGCGGGCTTCCAGCTCCTCGCCCAGTTTCTTGGCCTGGGTGAGCACGGCGGTCTTGAGCCCCGCGAATGAAAAATCCAGATCGCCGCTGTGCAGCAAAGGCCGTGGCAGCTTGAAGGCCGTGGCATCGCCCTGCTGCGCCATGCGCGACAAGGCGGGCCCGCCAGGGTAGCCCAGACCCATGAGCTTGGCGGATTTGTCAAACGCTTCGCCCGCCGCGTCGTCAATGGTTTCGCCCAAAATTTCGTAGCGCCCCACCCCGTCCACCCGCATGAGCTGGGTGTGGCCACCCGACACCAGCAGTGCAACGAAGGGGAACTCGGGCGGGTCAGCACTCAAGAAGGGCGAGAGCAAATGCCCCTCCAAGTGGTGCACGCCCAGCACGGGTTTGCCCAGCGCCGCGCCCAGGGCGCAGGCCACGCCCGCGCCCACCAGCAGGGCACCGGCCAGCCCAGGGCCCTGGGTGTAGGCCACCACATCCACATCGGCCAGGGTTTGGCCGGCATCGGTCAGCACCTGGGTGGCCAGCGGCAGCACGCGGCGGATGTGGTCGCGGCTGGCCAGCTCGGGCACCACGCCGCCATAGGCCTGGTGCATTTCAATTTGGCTGTGCAATGCGTGCGACAACAGCACGGGCACGCCAGTGTCGGCAGAACGCACCAGCGCCACGCCCGTTTCATCGCAAGAAGATTCAATACCCAGGATCAGCAGACTCATGCCCTGAGTGTAAAACCCCTGCCCTGGCGCAGCATGGCGCTGCGCCCCAAGCCCGCACGCATGCACAGCTATGCGCCTACACGACCGCAGGCTTACCAGCGGTCTGAACGCATGCGCAGTTCCCAGACCCCGCCGCGCAGTTCATACACGCCCACAGCGCCGTAGCGCTGCTCGCCCTTGTCGTCCCAGCTCATGGTGCCAATCACCGGGGCATAGCCGTTGATGGTGCGCATGGCCTTGATGATGTCTTTGGGATCAGCCGACTTGGCCTTTTGCATGGCGGCCGTCAACACATAGGTGCTGTCGTAGCTGTAGTGGCCGCCATAGGCCGGGGGCTTTTGGTAGGCGTCGATGTACTTCTCCAGGAAGGGCTTGCCGGTCGTGAACTCCTTGGCCTCCAGCACGGGCGACGTGGCGTACAACCCCTCAATCAAGCCCGCGCCCTTGGCCATGTCGGTGGTCTTCACCGTGTCTCCACCCAGCAGCTTGACTTGCGTGTGGCCCACCTTTTGCAGGGCTTTGAGCAAGGCCAGCGCCTGGAAGTCGTTGAGCGTGGAGACGATGACTTCGACCCGCGCGGCCTTCAGCTCGCCCGCCAGCGCATCGAACTCCACTGTCTTGTCGTCAAACGACTTGCGCACCACCACTTCCTTGTTTTCTGCCTTGAGCTGGGCGGCAGCGCCATCGGTCAGGCCTTTGCCGTAGGGTGTGCCATCGTCCAGCGCGGCATAGCGGGAGGCGCTGAGCTGCGTGGCGGCAAACGAGCCAATGGCACGGGCCTGCAGCGTGTCGTTGGCCACCATGCGGAAGGTGGAGTTCAAGCCCAGCTGGGTGAACTTGGGGTTGGTCGAAATCGCAATCTGGGCGATGTCCTTGGCCGCATAGATGGGCGCGGCCTCAATGTTCACGCCCGAATTGAGGTGGCCAATGATCGCCACCACCCCGGCGTCCACCAGTTGCTGGGCCACTTGCTTGCCTGTGGCTGCGTCGGCCTTGTCGTCCACCGACACCACTTCCAGCTTGACGCGCTTGCCGTCCACCATGAAGCCGTCCTTGTTCAGCTCTTGCACGGCCAGGTTCACGCCGTTGAGCAGGTCTTGCCCCAGCGCCCCCAGGGGGCCAGTCAGGGGCTGGGCTACGCCGATCTTGAGGGTGTCTGGTACCTTGCTGCAACCGGCCAGCACAGCGGCTGCCACCAAGGTGGGCAGCAGGGCCAAGGCCACCGGGAAACGGCGACGCGCGATGTGATTCTTCATGCAGTGGACTCCTGAATATGAGATGAATGATCAAGTGACCGGAGGTATAGAAGAGCAGCCGGGCCCCGCACCAGCGGGTATGCCCTGCCAGGGTTACATTTATTAGCAAGTTTCAGGCCCTGTAACCCACGGCAGCGCGGGCCCCAGCCTGTGCACGTCCCTGTGCACCGCAGCAGTGCACCAAAAAGTGGCGTAAATCTTGCTTAAAGTAGCGGTATGAATGAGGCATTACGTATCGTGGTGGTCGCCTCCGACCTGGCCGTCACCGACCCGGATGACGAACACGCGCTGCTGCAAGCGCAGCGCTCCAAGGCGTTGCGCATTGGTTTGCTGGAGAACAACTTCAACCTCATTGCCACGCTGCCTGCCGATGTCTTCCTGAGCGACCGGCTGGCGCAGCTGCAACCCGACCTGATCATCGTGGACGCCGAGAGCGAAGCCCGCGATGCGCTGGAGCATGTGGTGATGGCCACGCGCGATGCCCGCCGGCCCATCGTCATGTTCACCAACGACGAGGACACCTCGCACGTCAAGGACGCGGTGGCCGCAGGCGTGTCGGCCTACATCGTGGCGGGGCTGGCGCCGCAGCGCATACGCCCCATCCTTCATGTCGCCATGGCGCGCTTTCAGCACGAGCAGGCCTTGCGGGCGGAGCTGGCCGATGCCAAGACCGAGCTCAAGGACCGCAAGACCATCGACCGCGCCAAGGGCCTGCTCATGCAGCGCCAGGGCCTGAGCGAACAGGCCGCCTACGACAAGCTGCGCAAGACGGCCATGGACAAGGGTCTCAAGCGCGTGGATGTGGCCCAGCGCATGTTGGATGTGATGGACCTGCTCGGCTGACGGCGAGCACCGCCCCGCCCTTCGCACCGCACCACGTCACACCACCCCGCAATGGGGCAGCACCACACCGCAGCAGCACGCCCATGGAGCAGCCACGGCTCTGCGAAGGAACAGCGATGGTGCAACGCACAAATCGCGTGCAGGCCTGCGCCACGCCACAGGTGCACAGCAGGCATACCCCTTCAAGCCAAAACATGCTGTAGCGCTTTATCTGCAATCGCTACTAGCTATCAAATAAATAGCAAACGCATTCTTTTCAAAGCTGGCACACCGCTTGCATTAGCTCCTGCATAGACCAATGAAGGTCTTGTACTGGCAGCAAACACCCAACGGCGGGTGAATGCAGCCAAGGAGCCCCAGGCTCCACCCAGGACAAAGGCGTCCCCACCCTTGCAACGTGCTGCTACGGCAGCCGTGCGAGGCGTGAGGACGCCTTTTTTGTTTTCTTCACCGACTTGCCCTTGAGGGATGTGCCATGACCGATTTGTTGAAAACCAGCCTCCACCGCCGCACCGTGCTGCAAGCGGCCACCGTGGGCGCCGTGGGTGTCAGCCCCGCACTGCGTGCGCTTGTCCACGCCCAGGGGTCGGATGCGCCGGAGAAGAAAGAGGTCAAGATCGGCTTCATCCCGCTGACCGACTGCGCCAGCGTGGTGATGACCTCGGTGCTGGGCATCGACAAAAAATACGGCGTCACCATCATCCCCACCAAGGAAGCCAGCTGGGCCGGTGTGCGCGACAAGCTGGTCAACGGTGAGCTGGACTTTGCCCACGTGCTGTATGGCCTGGTGTATGGCGTGCACCTGGGTGTGAGCGGCCCCAAGAAAGACATGGCCGTGCTGATGAACCTGAACCACAACGGCCAGGCCATCACGCTGTCTAAAAAGCTGGCGGACAAGGGCGCCGTGAACGGCGCCGGGCTGGCCAAGCTAATGGCCAGCGAAAAGCGCGAGTACACCTTTGCCCAGACCTTCCCCACCGGCACGCACGCCATGTGGCTGTATTACTGGCTGGCCGCGCATGGCATTGACCCGATGAAGGACGCCAAGGTCATCACCGTGCCCCCACCGCAAATGGTGGCCAACATGCGCGTGGGCAACATGGACGGCTTCTGCGTAGGCGAGCCCTGGAACCAGCGCGCCATCATGGACGGCATCGGGATCACGGCCAGCACCACACAAGCCATCTGGCAAGATCACCCCGAGAAGGTGCTGGGCACCACGGCAGAGTTTGCGCAAAAGTACCCCAACACCGCACGCGCCGTGACGGCCGCCATCCTGGAAGCCAGCCGCTGGATCGACGAGGGCCTGGCCAACAAGAACAAGATGGCCGAAACCATTGCGGGCAAGGCCTATGTGAACACCAGTGTGGACGCGATCAACCAGCGCATCCTGGGCCGCTACCAGGACGGCATGGGCAAGAGCTGGGACGACCCGAACCACATGAAGTTCTATAACGACGGCGCAGTGAACTTCCCCTACCTGTCTGACGGCATGTGGTTCCTCACCCAGCACAAGCGCTGGGGCCTGCTCAAGGACCACCCCGACTACGCGGGCGTGGCCAAGGCCATCAACCGGATCGATCTCTACAAGCAGGCCGCCACTGCGTCCAAGACCCCCCTGCCCAAGAGCGACACGCGCAGCCACAAGCTGATCGACGGCGTGGTGTGGGACGGCAAGGACCCCAAGAAGTACGCCGACGGCTTCAAGATCAAGGCCTGAAGCCCACCCCCTTCATCGCAACACCCACGCCCCGCCCTCCCCCACGTTTAAACCAGGAGATCGCCATGGTCAGTGCTGTTTTTCACACCCCGCTGGACGCCGCGCCCCACGCGGACAAGCCCGCTACAAACTCCATAGCGCCTAGCGCTTTATCCATGAGCGCTACAGCCCAAAACGCCTCTAAAACCGCAGCCACCACCTCTACCAAAGCCTCCGGGCGTGACCTGGCCACCTGGTCACGCAACTTCTGGATGGCAGTACTGCCACCGGCCTGCGGTGTGGCTTTGCTGCTGGTGGCCTGGGCCATGGTGTCTGCAGCCACAGGCAAGAGTATCCCGTCTCCGCTGGAGACCTGGGGCCAGGCGGTGGAGGTGTTCAGCAACCCCTTCTACCGCAATGGCCCCAACGACCAGGGCGTGGGCTGGAACGTGCTGATGAGCCTGCAGCGCGTGGCCGTGGGCTTTGGGCTGGCGGCGCTGGTGGGCATTCCGGCCGGGTTTGTCATCGGGCGCTTCAACATCCTGTCGCGCATGTTCAACCCGCTCATCAGCCTGCTGCGCCCCGTGTCGCCCCTGGCTTGGCTGCCCATCGGCCTGCTGGTGTTCAAGGGCGCCAACCCGGCCGCCATCTGGACCATCTTCATCTGCTCCATCTGGCCCATGGTCATCAACACTGCGGTGGGCGTGCAGCGCGTGCCACAGGACTACATGAACGTGGCCCGCGTGCTGCAACTGTCGGAGTGGAAGATCGCCACCAAGATCCTGTTTCCCGCCGTGCTGCCCTACATGCTGACCGGCATCCGCCTGGCCGTGGGCACCGCGTGGCTGGTGATCGTGGCGGCCGAGATGCTCACGGGCGGCGTAGGCATCGGCTTTTGGGTGTGGGACGAGTGGAACAACCTGAACGTCAAGAACATCATCATCGCCATCTTCGTGATCGGCATCGTCGGGCTGGTGCTGGAGTACGCACTCATCAAGCTGGCCACCGCATTCACGTTTGAAGAGGTCAAAACTTGACCCACCCCTGAGAGCCGCGCCATCGGCGCATCACTCCCCGTGGCCCGGCAAAGCCGGCTCCACGGCGGTCCTCGGAAATACCAGGAGCTCCTCATGCATACCTCTCTCACCACCAAGTTCATCGAAATCCAAGGCGTGGAGCAAACGTTCAAAACCGCCAAGGGGCTTTTCCCGGCGCTGAAGGGCATCGACCTGACTATCGCGAAAGGCGAGTTCGTGGCGCTCATCGGGCACTCGGGCTGCGGCAAATCCACGCTGCTGAACCTGATTGCAGGCCTCACCACCCCCACCAACGGGGTGCTGATCTGCGCCAACAAAGAGATCAAGGGCCCTGGCCCTGAGCGTGCGGTGGTGTTCCAGAACCATTCGCTGCTGCCCTGGCTCACCTGCTTTGACAACATCTACCTGGCCGTGGAGCGCGTGTTTGGTGGCAAGGAAAACAAGGCCCAGCTCCAGGCCCGCACCGACGCCGCGCTGGCCCTGGTGGGCCTGACGCACGCGGGCCAAAAGCGCCCCGGCGAAATATCGGGCGGCATGAAGCAGCGCGTGGGCATTGCCCGGGCGCTGAGCATGGAACCCCAGGTGCTGCTGATGGACGAACCCTTTGGCGCGCTGGACGCCCTGACCCGCGCCAAGCTGCAAGACGAGTTGCTGGAGATTGTGGCCCGCACCCAAAGCACCGTGGTCATGGTGACGCACGATGTGGACGAGGCCGTGCTGCTGTCCGACAAGATCGTGATGATGACCAACGGCCCCGCCGCCACCATTGGCGAAGTGCTGCATGTGGACTTGCCCCGCCCCCGCAAGCGCGTAGAGCTGGCGGAAGACCCGCACTACGTGCAGTACCGCAAGGCGGTGATCGACTTTTTGTACACACGTCAAACCCATGTAGAAAAAACCGCTGCCTGAGCGCGCACCTCGCCTCAAACCTCTGGGGCGGGCCTAAACTGAATTGTGAACTCTTTAGCACCTGCACCTGAGTCGCAAAATCGACACGGGAACCACCAGGATGAATGCACTGATTGCACGCCTCAAACTATGGCAAAAATTTGCACTGGTCTGCGCAGCCTGCATGCTGCTAGCAATTACCGCATCGGCTTTGGTGCTGCAAGCTCGCTATGAAGCCCTGCGCACTGCACGGGCGGAACAAGCGGGGCTGAAGCCCGCAGAGCAGGTGCTGCGGCTCATCCAGCTGACCCAGCAGCACCGAGGACTGTCCAACGGAGCACTCTCGGACAACACCCAATTCATCGCGCAACGCGAGAAAAAGCAGGTCGAGGTACAAGACCGCCTGAAACAGGCACTGCAACACTGCAAGCCACCCAGGCACTGGCCACCAGCGCCAACGACACCAAGCTGGCACCCCTGACAGCGCAGATTGAAAATGATTGGCAGGCGCTCGCCGCCCAGGTCGCGGCCCCCGGCGCCAAGGCGGCAGACAGCTTTCGCAACCACACCGCCCTTATCGCGCGGCAACTGGGGCTTCTCAACCAGGTGCTGGACACATCCACACTGACCCTGGACCCCAAGGCATCCAGTTACTACCTGATGTCGGGCACGCTCGACCAATTGCCCGCGCTGACCGAGTCGCTGGGCCAAGCGCGTGCGGTAGGCGCCGGCGCACTCACCCGCCGCGATCTGGGCAACACCGAGCGGGCCGCCTTGTTGGCAGCCGTCACTGCGGCGCGCCTACAGAACGACAAGGCGCAAGCACTGCTCAGCCGCGCTGGCGAAGCCGATGCAGCCGTGCAACGCACGTTGGCCAGCGCGCAGAAAAATGCGGCGGACGACGCCAGCCGCGCACTGCAGTCCATTCAGGAGCAACTGCTGCAACCCACCGAGCTGAGCCACCCGCCCCAGGCCTACTTCGCCAGCCTGACCGAGGCCATCGACACCCAATTCGCCCTCATCGCCAAGGGCTACGAAACCCTGGACACCATGCTGGAAGAGCGGGTGGTGCAGGCTCAGCGCTTCATGTGGTGGTTCACCGCCGCGCTGCTGGCAGCCCTGGTGGTGACCCTGTGGGTGAGTCTGGCCACGGTGCGCCAGGCGCAAGCCGCTGTGCAGCAAACGCTGGGCGCAGCACGCGCCCTGGCGGCAGGCGACCTGGGCCACCCGCTGCACCTGGACACCCACGACGAGTTTGGCGACATCGCCCGCGCCCTGGGCCAGTCCACCCGCGCCTTGGCGCACACGGTGCAAGGCATTCAGCAGTCCATCGCTACGGTGCACACAGCATCCGTGGAGATTGCGACAGGCACGCAAGACCTGAGTGAGCGCACCGAGCAGCAAGCCAGCGCGCTGGAGCAATCCGCCGCATCGATGGAAACCTTGAACCAGACGGTGAACGCCAACAGCCAAAGCGCCAGCCAGGCCCACGCACTGGCGCGCCAAGCCAGCGAAGAGGCTGAGCACGGCGGCGCGCAAGTGCAAAAGGTGGTGGCGTTTATGCAGGGCATCCACGACAGCTCGCGCAAGATCGCAGACATCACCGGGGTGATCGACTCCATTGCGTTCCAGACCAACATCCTGGCGCTGAATGCCGCCGTGGAGGCGGCCCGCGCGGGCGAGCAAGGCCGGGGCTTTGCCGTGGTGGCCAGCGAGGTGCGCAGCCTGGCCCAGCGCAGCGCCCAGGCTGCGCACGAGATCAAGGCCCTCATCACCGACTCGGTTCAGCGCATGGATGAAGGATCTCGCCAGGCCGACAGCGCGGGCCAGGCCATGCAGGGCATCGTGCAAGCGATTGCCCGGGTCAGCGGCATCATGGCCGAAATCAGCAGCGCCAGCGCCGAGCAGGCGTCAGGCATCTCTCAGGTGTTGGAGGCGGTGGAGCACATGGACCGCATGACCCAGCAAAACGCAGCCCTGGTGGAGGAAACGGCCGCCGCATCACAAGGGCTGCGCTCGCAGGCCGATCAGGTCAGCAGCGCCATGGCGCACTTCCGCTGGCAGCATTGACGCCGCAGCGGGCGGCCCCCGTGCGCTGCGCTCCGGGGGTTGGCATCAACGGTGGCCGGTAATGTACTGCTCCAGCTGCTCAATGATGAATTTCTGCTCGGAGATGATGTCTTTGACCAGGTCACCGATCGAGATCATGCCCACCAGCTTGTCGTTTTCAACCACGGGCAGGTGGCGCAGGCGGTTGGTGCTCATGAGCTGCATGCACTGCTCACTGGTCTGGTGCAGGCGCACGTAAAGCACATCGGGGGTCATCACGTCACGCACCTGGGTGGCGGCAGAGGTGCGGCCCAGCAGGGCGATCTTGCGGGCGTAGTCCCGCTCGGTGAAGATGCCCACGATGCGGTCCGCGTCCTGCGTGACCAGCAGGGCACCAATGCCCTTCTCGGCCATCAGGCGCAGGGCATCCAGCACGGAATCTTCGGGGCGCACGGTGTGCACGGTGGTGTCGGGTTTGGATTTGAGGATCTCGGCAACAACGGTCATGGCAACCTCCCTGTAGAGCGCAAAGCACGCACAGCCATTTCAGCCCATCTGTGCTGGCAATGCAACCGTAGTTGCAACCAAATCCACTGCCGGGCCACAGGCCAGCCCACGCCAGGCTCATCGCCCAAGCAAAAGGCCAGCGCCCCTGTGGGGGCGCTGGCCTTTGTGCGGCTATTGAGCATGTGCACACCAAGGCGGGCACAAGCGGCCACCTTCCGATGCGCCCGGTTACTTCGCTGCGCGTGCCTGCGCCACAGCGCCCTGCACTTCCTTCCACAAGGCCTCGCCCACGTTGGCTGCGATGCCAGCGTTCACGGCGGCCAGCTTTTCGCGCATGCGGCTGGCTTCGGCGGCGGGCAGCTCGTTCACCTGCATGCCCTTGGCCTTCAGGTCGGCCAGGGCCTTGTCGGCTTCAGCGCGGGTGTCCTGGCGCTCAAAGTCGCGGCTCTTCTTGGCGGCGTCCAGCAGCACCTTTTGCTCAGCCTTCGAGAGGCCATCCCAGTACTTCTTGCTCACCAGCACGATCCAGGGGCTGTAGACGTGGTTGGTCACCGTGAGGTACTTCTGCACCTCGTAGAACTTGCTCGACAGAATGGTGTTGTAGGGGTTCTCCTGCCCGTCCACGGTGTTGGTTTCCAGCGCGGTGAAGAGTTCCGAGAACGGCAGCGGCACGGCGTTGGCGCCCAGGGTCTTGAAGCTGTCGAGGAACACGTTGTTCTGCATCACGCGCAGCTTGATGCCGTTCATGTCTTCCAGCCTGGCCACAGGGCGCTTGCTGTTGGTGAGGTTGCGGAACCCGTTCTCCCAGTACACCAGGCCCACCAGGCCCTTTTCCTGCAGCTTGTCCATCACCTTCTGGCCCACGGGGCCGTCTAGTACCACGTCGGCCTCTTTGGCGTTGTTGAACAGGAAAGGCGTGTCCCAGATCGCCATCTCTTTGGTGATGCCCACCAGCGTGGCGGTGGAGCCCACCATCATCTCTTGCGCACCACCAATCAAGGCTTGCTGCATCTGCAAATCAGAACCCAGAGCGGCAGCACCAATGGCGCGCACCCGCATCTTGCCGCCCGAGGCTTTTTCCACCTCTTGCGCAAACAGCTTGGTGGCGCGGCCCTGGTTGGAAGCCTCGTTGAGCCCGTAGCCGAAGCGGATGATGCGCGGCTTGAAGTCCTGGGCAGCGGCCTGGAACGAAGCTGCAAAAGCAGCCACCGACAAGGCGGCCAGCAGGGTGCGACGGAAAGTTTTCATGGTTGTCTCCATTGGCAAGGGAAAGAAAGGCACAGGAAAAAGAGCGTGCTGCGTCATCAACGCATCCAAAGCACCGGCGCGGTCACGATCTGCGGAAAGACCACCAGCAGCGCCAGGATCAGCACGTAGGTCAACAGGAACGGGTTCACCCCCTTAATGACGCTGTGCATGGAGATGCGCCCCACCCCGGCCACCACGTTGAGCACGGTGCCCACCGGCGGGGTGATGAGGCCAATGGCGCCGTTGAGCACGAACATCAGGCCGAAGTAGACAGGGTCGATGCCTGCCTTGACGGCGATGGGCAGCATCACCGGCGCGAAGATCAGGATGGTGGGCGTCAAGTCCAGCGCCGTGCCAATCATCACCAGCACGATCATCATGACGGCCATCAGCAGCCGCGGGCTTTCCACCAGCGGGCCCAGCCATGCTGTCAGCACATTGGGCAGATCGGCCAGGGTGATCATGTAGCTGGCCACCTGGGCGCCAGCGCACAGGAACATCACGATGGAGGTGGTCTTGGCGGCGCGCAGCAGCACGCCGTAGATTTCACCCACACGCATTTCGCGGTGGATGAACAGCGCCACCATCAGCGCATAGAACGCGGCCACCACGGCGGCTTCGGTGGGAGTGAACACACCCGTCTTCATGCCCCCGATGATGATGATGGGCATGAGCATGGCCCAGAACGCGCGGGCCGTGGCGCGCAGGCG